>Ga0169931_10015296_pt1 | contig 10277 bp, 13 predicted proteins | sample Kivu_15m_20L_FD_129675 | JGI IMG/M metagenome (GOLD analysis project Ga0169931, IMG submission 129675) | Freshwater microbial communities from Lake Kivu, Western Province, Rwanda to study Microbial Dark Matter (Phase II) - Kivu_15m_20L... | ecosystem: Environmental > Aquatic > Freshwater > Lake... | reverse complement strand
CGCATCGCCTGCGGTGACGCCGACCCGGCCCGCCAGGCGCGAGTGCGCGAGGCCCTGCTGCAGGCGGTGGCGCGCTGGCTGCCGTGACGGGTCGCCGGAAACCGCCAGGCTACTTCAGGAACTCCGGCGAGATCAGCCCCGGCAGGAAGAGCGAGACCTGCGGCCAGACGATCACCAGGATCAGCACCAGGAACATCGGCATCAGCATGATCATCACGTCCTTCAGGACGTAGCCGAGCCGGACCCCGGCGATGGAACACGAGATCATCAGGCACAGCCCGTAGGGCGGCGTCACCAGGCCGAAGGCCAGCGAGACGATGCCGATCATCGCGAAGTGCACCGGGTCCAGACCCGCCGCCTTGGCCACCGGCTGCAGGATGGCGCCGACGATGATGATGGCCGGGATGGCGTCGAGAAAGCAACCCACGACGAGGAAGACCGCGGCGATGAACAGGCCCGCCTGCACCGGCCCCATGCCCCAGCCCAGCACGTTGCCCAGCAGCGCCTGCGGGATCTGGTAGTAAGCCATCATCCAGCCGAAGGCGCTGGCCGTGCCGACGCAGAACAGCGTCACGCCGGCGAGCTTGCCGGTGTCGACGAGCGCGGTGCGCAGGCCGGCGAAGCTCATCTCGCGGTAGACGAAGATCGACAGCACCGCCGCGTAGAGCACCGCGATGCAGGCCGACTCGGTGGCCGTGAACCAGCCGAAGATCTTGCCGCCGATGATGATCACCGGCGTCATCAGCGCCGGCACCGCCACCAGGAAGGCGATCGCCATCTCCTTCAGCGTGCTGCCCGGGTAGGTGGGGTAGCCCCGGCGCTTGGCGTAGACGTGCACCGTGGCCATCTGCACCAGCCCGATCAGCAGCCCGGGCACGATGCCGGCCAGGAAGAGCGCCCCGATGGAGGTGGTCAGCACCCCGCCCCAGACGATCATCAGGATGGACGGCGGGATGATCACCGCCATCACGGCCGACACGGCGGTGATGGCCACCGAGAAGCTGAGGTCGTAGCCTTCCTTGGTCTGCGCCTCGATGAAGATCTTGCCCTGGCTCGCCGCATCCGCCGTCGACGAGCCCGAGATGCCGGCGAAGAAGATCGACAGCACGATGTTGACCTGGGCCAGACTGCCGGGCATGCGGCCGACCAGGGCCCGCGACAGGCGCACCAGCCGGTCGGTGATGCCGCCGGTGTTCATCAGGTTGGCGGTCAGCAGGAAGAAGGGCACCGCCAGCAGGATGAAGGAGTTGTAGGCGTTGAAGGTCTCCTGCACCAGCACCATCAGAGAGAGCTGCTTCTCCAGCGCGAGCATGGGCAGGCAGGCCACGCCCAGCGCCACGGCCACCGGCACGCGCAGGAACAGCAGCACGAAGAAGATGCCGAACAGCAGCGCGGCCGCCTGCCCGGGAGAGAAGAGGAGGTTCGTCACGTCAGGAGGGCTCGGGCCCGCGCAGCGCCACGCGCGCCATGGCCAGCATGTGTTCGCCCTGGAACAGCACCCAGGTCAGGCCGAGCACCGGCCAGGCGATGTGGATGGTCCACAGCGGCAGTTCGGCCAGCTCGGAGATGCGGTAGAGGGCGAACTCGGTGAATTCCCAGCCGGCCCAGACGAAGACCAGGGCGAACAGGAGCGTGGCGACCCCGGCCACGAGCTCGACCACCGCGTTGGCGCGCGGGGAGAGCTCGGGCCAGACATCGACGACGAAGTGCAGGCGCTCGCGCATGCCCACCATCGCCCCCAGCATGATCAGCCAGATGAACATCAGGCGCGCCATCTCCTCCGTCCAGATGTAGGTCGGGACGAGCGAGGTGTGGCGCGAGAAGATCTGCAGCGTCACCGGGATGATCAGCACCAGGAGGGCGCAGACCATCAGCACGCTGAGCACGCGGTACCAGGCCTCGCTCACGCGGTGCCAGACACCGCGCGGGCGCAGGCCTGTGTCGGTCATCGGATGGGCGGGCCGGTCAGCAGGCTCAGGCTGCCAGGATCTTCTCGTGCACCACCGAGGCGTCGATCTCCTTGGCGTAGGCGGCCATCACCGGGTCGACCAGGCGCTTCATGCCGGCGCGGTCGTTGAAGGTGACACGCTTCAGGCGGCCCGCCTTCTCGAGCGTCTCCAGGCGCTGCCCGTCGCTGCCCGACTCGAGCTCGCCACCGTAGAGGCCGGCCTCCTTGCCGGCGCGGATGACCGCGTCCTGCAGGGGCTTGGGCAGGTTGGAGAAGGTCTTGACCGAGAAGCACAGCGGGCGGATGGTGATGGCGTGCTGCGTCATCGCGAGCTGCGGCGCGACTTCGTAGAACTTCATCTGCTCCACGCCCGCGGCCTCGTTCTCGCCGGCCTGGATGACGCCGTTCTGGATCGCGTTGTAGACCTCGTTGTAGGCGATCACCGTGGGCGCCATGCCCGCCGCCGCGAAGGTCTTGCTCCAGATCGGGGCGCCCTGCACGCGCACCTTCAGGCCGCGCATCTCGGCGAGGTTGGACACCACCTTGTTGGCGAAGATGTTGCGCACGCCGCCGCCGCCGTAGCCGATCAGCATGACGCCGGCGCGCTTGGCGATGTCGTCGGCGATCGGCTTGAACAGGTCCTGGTCGAGCACCTTCTTCCAGTGCGCGAGGTCGCGGAAGAGGAAGGGCGCGTCGATGAAGGGCGCAGCCTTGGAGAACGTGGACATGTGCGCCGGCGAGGCGATGGCGAAGTCCACCGCGCGGCCCGCGGCCATGTACTCGACGTACTGCTTCTCCAGCCCGAGCGAGCTGTTCTTGTGGATGACGAAGTTGACCGGCTGGTTGTAGTAACGCTTGATCAGGTCGGCGAAGCGCTGCATCGCCATCGTGTAGGGATGGTCGTCGTTGAACTGCGAGGCGCCGTTGAGCGTCAGGGCCTGGGCCTGCGCACGGCCGAGGAAGGCGAGGCTGGAAACGGCGGCGCCGGCAGCGGCGGCGCGCACGAGGGTTCTGCGTTGCATGGTGGCGAGTCTCCTTCGATGAGCCGGACGTCCGGCAGGGGCGGCTCACTCTGGGTGAGTTGCCGCGTCTGGACGAGTGTAGACCTGGCCACTGCGGCCGCCCAGCCCCCGCGCCCCGGTGTTTCCCCGGGGTGGGCCGGGTGGTCCGGGGCAGCGATCAGGCGCGCAAGAGAAGCTGCACTACCATGCATGCGCCTCGACGACCGCCCCACCGACGTCCTTCCATGCCCGCTCTGAGTTCCGACGAGCTCGACACCCTGTGCGCCATCGCCGGCGCCGCCGGCCGCGCAGTGCTGGAGGTCTACGCCCGGCCCTTCGAGAGCCGGCGCAAGGAAGACGGCAGCCCCGTGACCGACGCTGACGAGCGCGCCGACCGGGTGATCCGGCAGGGGCTCGCGGCCGCCTTCCCGGGCGTCTTCGTGGTGTCCGAGGAGTCGGCGTCGCAGGACCCGGGCCCGGTCGAGACCTTCTTCCTCGTCGACCCGGTGGACGGCACCCAGGAATTCCTGCAGCGCAACGGCGAGTTCACGGTCAACATCGCCCTCGTCCAGCACGGCGAGCCCGTGGCCGGGGTCGTGCTCGTGCCCGCACTCGGCCAACTCTACCGGGCGGCGCGCGGCCTCGGCGCCTGGCGCTGCGCCTGGTCGCCCGCGCCGACCGCAGCAGCGCCGGCTGCCACGCCGCTGCACGTCAGCCCCTGCGGCGACGGCCCGGCGCGCGTGCTCGTCAGCCGATCGCACCGCGACGCTCGCACCGACGCCTGGCTGGCGCGCCTGCGCCACCCGTACACGACGGTGGCCGCCGGCAGCTCGCTGAAGTTCTGCCGCATCGCCGAAGGCGCGGCCGACCTCTACCCCCGCTTCGGCACCACCTGCCCCTGGGACACGGCCGCCGGCCACTGCGTGCTGGCCTGCGCCGGCGGCGCGGTCGTCGACCTTCGCGGCCAGATGCTGCGCTACGGCGCGCGCCACTCCGAGCGCAACCCGGACTTTCTTGCCCTCGGCGACCCGGCCTGGCGGCGCCTGCTGCCGCCGTGATCCGGCCCGCGCGCAGCACAGCGGCGCGCTTGCGCTGCGTCAGCGCCGACCCCCAGGCCCGGGGCGGCGGCGGCGAGGCCGCAGGCACAATCCTTGACGCAAAGGCCTCGCTCCCCTGCTCCTGCCCATGCTCTACCGCTTCCGCAGCAAAGCCACCGGCGACACGCTGATGCTCGGCCCTCAGGGTGAGCAGTTCTTTCGCGCGATCGGGCGCGAGCCGGCACCGCGCGGCATCATCGAGACCGAGGCCATGGGACGGGCGCTGGAAGCCATGCGGGCAGCCATCGACGCCGACGACGCGGCGCGGGCCGCCACGGCCGGGCTCGACGACGTCCAGCGCGAGGCCGCGGCCGAGGCGGCGGGTCGGGACGCCGTCGCGCTACGGCGCCGGCTGTGGCCGATGGTGGAGATGCTGCGCCGCGCCCAGGCCGCCGGGGAGCCGGTGGTCTGGGGCGTCTGAGAGCCTGAGAGCCGGGCCGCCAAGGAACACACAGGGAGAACACACGATGAAGCTGACGAGCAGGAGCTGGATCAACGGAGACCGCATCCCCGCGCGCTTTGCCGCCGGGCGTCTGGCGGAGGACGGGTCGGTCGGGTTCTCCGACAACCTCAACCCGCACCTGGCCTGGGCCGAGCTGCCGCCCGGCACGAAGTCGCTGGCGCTGATCTGCCACGACTTCGACGTCCCGAGCCGGGGCGACGATGTCAACCAGCCCGACCGCGAGGTGCCGGCCGACCTGCCGCGCGTGGACTTCTTCCACTGGGTGCTGGTCGACCTGCCGCCATCACCGGCGGAGATCGCCGAAGGCGAGTTCAGCCGCGGCTTCACCGCGCGTGGCAAGCCCGGGCCGCAGGCGCTGCGCGGCGCGCGCCAGGGCCTGAACGACTACACGGGCTGGTTCGCGGAGGACGCGCAGCGGGCCGGGCAGTACTTCGGCTACGACGGCCCCTTCCCACCCTTCAACGACACGCTGGTGCACCACTACGTCTTCACGCTCTACGCCGTGTCGGTGCCGCGCCTGCCGCTCGAGGGGGTGTTCACCGGCACCCAGGCGAGGGAGGCGCTTGCCCCATGCACGCTCGGGGCGGCCACCTTCTCCGGCACCTACACGCTGAACCGGCGCCTGGTCTGATGCCGCGCCGCGACGAAGCCGCCGCTGCCGGTGGCAGCGAAGCCGCCTGGACGCAGGTGCTCGCCATCCGCCACGGCGAGACCGACTGGAACGTCGGCGCCCGCATCCAGGGCCACACCGACATCCCGCTGAACGCGCGCGGCGTCGAGCAGGCGCGCCGGCTGGCGCTGGCCCTGGCCGGGGAGGAACTGCACGCGGTCTACTCGAGCGACCTCGCCCGTACGCGCGAGACCGCGCGTGCCCTGGCGCAGGCGCGCGGCGTGCCGCTGGTCGAGGACCCGACGCTGCGCGAGCGCCACTTCGGCGCCTTCGAGGGCCACACCTTCGAGGAGATCGAGCAGCGCTGGCCCGAGCAGTCACTGCGCTGGCGCCGTCGCGACCCCGGCTTCGGGCCCGAGGGCGGGGAGTCGCTCGAGGTCTTCTACGAGCGCTGCGTGGCCGCGGCGCAGCGCTGTGCCGCCGCCCATGCCGGCCAGACCATCGCCCTCGTCGCGCACGGCGGCGTGCTCGACTGCTGGTACCGGGCCGCCGTACGGCTGGGCCTGCAGGCCCCGCGCACCTGGCAGATCGGCAACGCCACCGTCAGCCGCCTGCTGTGGAGCCCCGAGGGCTTCACGCTCGTGGGCTGGAACGACGACGCCCACCTCGCGGACGTGGACGAAGCTGCGGTCTGAGAGCCTGAGCCCGGGTCGAGCGCAGGCTCGGCCCTCCCCCGCCCGCCGCCGATCAGACCGACGTGGCGGACGCCTCCGCAGCCTGCTCCTCGAGCGTGAACGCGATCTGGGTGCAGACCGTGCGGCAGATCGCCGCCGCCTGCTCGTTGACGATCCGGTAGTAGATCTGGGTCGAGTCGCGCCGCTTGCCCAGCACGCCGGCGCGGTACAGCGTGGCCAGGTGCTGGCTCATGTTGGGCTGCGTCGTCTCGATCTCGTCCAGCAGTTGCGAGACGTTCTTCTCGCCCTGGCACAGGGCGCTGATGATGCGCAGGCGGATCGGCGTGGCCAGCACCCCGAAGAGCTCGGCGGCGCTGGCGAAGATGCGGTCCGATTCATCGCCGGGACGTGTCATGGCTGCCTCGGGGCCTGGGGCCGGGGCTGCGGGGTGAGCCCGAAACGGTAGTGGTCGCGGTTGAGCACCGCCGCCACCGACGTGACCTCTTCCGGGAACAGGCTGAGCTTGAGCTCGACGCTGCACAGGTCGACCATGCCGCGCAGCGCCCCGGGGGTGTTGATGCGGCCCTGCGGCCGGTAGATCGCCGAGCCGTCGCCGCCCACGCGCCGCACGTGGCAGGCGGCGCAGGCGTGCTCCTTGATCAACTGCTGGCCCAGGGGCAGGTCGGCGTCGCGGAAGATCTCCGGCGTGGCGAGCGCGGGCGCGGATCCGGCGAGCGCCAGCGCACCCCATAAGGCGAGCAAGGGCAGCCCAGCGGCCGGGCGTCGAGAGGTCACGGGTGAGCGGGCAGGCAGGCGCATCGGGGGTCTCCTCGGGCTGACCGGGCATCACGCCAGCCGCAGCCACTCCATCACATCTTCCTCGAACATCTCGCCCGGGATGATCTGGCGCAGCCGGCCCGAACGCTCGACGACGGCCGTCAACGGGATCACCCGGCGCGTGGACAGCGCCGCGCCCATCGGCCCCTGGTCCAGCGTGACCTGGAAGCCGTAGCCGTGGCGCGCGAGGTAGGCGCGCATGGGGGCCGGGTCGCGCTCGCGCGCGACGGTGAGGATCTCCAGCGGTCGCCCGGCGGCGGCGCGGCGCAGTTTCTCGACGTGGGCGTTGTGGCGCAGGCAGAAGGGGCAGGTGGTCGACCAGAAGACGACGATCACGGCCTTGTCCTGGGCCTGGGCTGCGCCCCAGCGGCTGCCGTCGAGCAGGGCGACCTCGGGCCAGTTCACACGTTGCCCGGGCTCGGCCGGCGCGGCCGGCGCGCGGCCCGGCCAGGTCGCCGCGGCTGCGGCACCGCCCAGCAGCGCGAGCGCGCCTCGGCGCGGCAGGATGTGCGGTGCAGGCGCGGGGCAGGGCTTCACTTCGCGCTGCGCTCCATCAGCAGGTAGGTGTTGTAGGCGTTCATGCGGTTGGCCACGCCGAACAAGGGCAGCTTCTCGAAGCGCGACCAGTCGGTGCGGGCGTAGGCTTCGTCGAAGGGCTCCATCTCGCGCGCGGCCTCGCCCATGGTACGCCGAAGGTGCAGCAGGTAGTCGCGCGTGAGCTCGAGGTCGGCGCGCGCGCTCGCCGACACCGGCCCGTGGCCGGGAACGATGGTCTGGGCCTCGTAGGCCAGCAGGGCGTCCAGCGCCTCGACCCAGTGCGCGCTGTCGGCCTGCCCGACGAAGGGGATGCGGCCGCGGAAGACGAGGTCGCCGACGAAGAGCACACGCTGCGCCGGCACCCAGACCACCAGGTCCTCGGGCGTGTGCGAGGGCCCGGCGGGACGGATCTCGAAGACCTGCCCGCCCACGCGCAGCACAGTCGGGCCGTCGAGCCAGAGGTCGGCCTCGACGAGCCGGGTCGACTCGTCGATCCAGGGGAACAGTTCCTCGCGGCTGGCCTTCAGGCGCTGCTGCGCGGTGTCGGAGTTCAGGTACAGCAGCGCCTGCCGGTGCGCGACGACGGTCGCGCCGGCGTCCTTGAAGACCTGCAGGCCGTAGATGTGGTCGGCGTGGTAGTGCGTGACGATGACATGGGTCACGGGCAGGGGCGTGACGCGGGCGATCTCGGCGCGCAGCTCGCGCGCGAGCTCCGGCGAGCCCAGCGCGTCGATCACGACCACGCCGCCCGGCGTGACGACGAAGGCGGCGTTGGAGACGAAGTTGCGGTTGGCCGCCGAGCCCAGCGCCGACAGGCCCTGGACCATCCAGGTGCCGGGCGCCACCGGCGCGGCCTGCGGCCGGTCCGACGCCAGCGCGCGACCGGGCGCGCTGCCCGTCTGGGCCTGCGCAAACGCGGCGGCAGCGGTCAGGATCAGGGCAAACGTGGAGCGGAGAAGGCCGAACATCAGCATGTGTTCATATTACGATGTTCGGGCTTGCTGGACAGTCCCGTCGGGCGTCAGCCAGATCGGCGCTCCATGCGTCCCGAGACCTGAGGATTGGGGCAATTGCCTATGCGCAACGGGGTGACGGCGGCCGCGCTTTCGCGTCCAATCAAGGGTCAGAGGCAGGGTATCGGACGCACCCCGCCACGGTTTCACTGCAAGAGGAGAAGCACGATGCACGACAAGGTTCGCTCCGCGGCGCGAGTCGCGGCCCTGGCTGGCGTGATGGCCCTGGCCACCGCCGCCCAGGCCCAGACGCCACCCGCGCCCCATACGCACCTGGCCCGCAACCTGGCCGCCACTTGCGCCAACTGCCACGGCACCAACGGCAATGCGCGGGGCGACATGAAACCGCTGGCCGGCTTGCCCGCCGACAAGCTGGTCGCAACGATGGCCGACTACAAGGCCGGCAACCTGCCCGCCACCATCATGCACCAGATCGCCAAGGGCTACACCGACGAGCAGATCAAGCTGATCGCCGGCTACTTCGCTGCCCAGCAGCCCAGGAAGTGAGGGAGCACACCATGCAGAAGCATTCCATGATCAGCGACCCTGCTCGCCGCCGCCTGCTCGGCGCGGGCGCCGCCCTCTCCGGCCTGGCGCTGGCCGGCTGCGCCACCGGGCCCGCCGCAGGCCCGTCCATCGGGCGCGTGGTCGTCGTCGGCGGTGGCTTCGGCGGCGCCACCGCGGCACGCTACCTCAGGATGTGGGGCGGCAATGTCGACGTCACCCTCGTCGAGCGCAACACCGAGTTCGTCTCCTGCCCGATCAGCAACCTCGTGCTCGGCGGACACAAGCAGATGGCCGACGTGACGCGCGGCTACAACGGCCTGAAGGCCATCGGCGTCAAGGTCGTCCAGGGCGAGGTCACCGCCATCGACGCGGCCGGGCGCAAGGTGCGTCTGGCTGGCGGCGGTGAGATCGCCTACGACCGGCTTATCGTCTCCCCGGGCGTGGACTTCATGCTCGATCAGGTCGGCGGCCTGCAGGCCGCCCTGGACAGCGGCCGCGTCACGCACAGCTGGAAGGCGGGCCCGCAGACCGTGGCGCTGCGCCGGCAGCTCGAGGCCATGCCCGACGGCGGTGTGTTCGCGATGTCCATCCCGCGCGTGCCCTACCGCTGCCCGCCCGGGCCCTACGAGCGCGCCTGCATGGTCGCCAGCTACCTGAAGACGGCCAAGCCGAAGTCCAAGGTGCTGGTGCTCGATGCCAACCCCGAGATCCAGTCCAAGAAGGCGCTGTTCGAGCGTGCCTTCCAGCAGCACTACGCCGGGATCATCGAGTACCGGGCCAATGCCGAGCTCAAGGAAGTCGCCGGCAACGTCGCCAAGCTGGAGTTCGAGGACGTGCGCGCCGACGTGTTGAACGTCATCCCGCCGCAGCGCGCCGGTGATCTGGCCCGCACCGCCGGGCTGGTGAACGTCAACAACCGCTGGGCCGGCGTGGACTGGCTGACCCTGGAGTCCACGGCCGTCAAGGGCGTACACGTGCTCGGTGACACCACGTTCTCGGCCCCGGCGATGCCCAAGTCGGGCCACATGGCCAACCAGCACGCCAAGGTGGCGGCAGCGGCCATCGTCCAGTTGCTCAAGGGCGAGGCCGTGAACCCGACGCCGGTGGTGATGAACACCTGTTACAGCTTCGTCACCGCTCGTGATGTCGTGCACGTGGCCTCGGTGCACCAGTACGACGCGAAGGACAAGACCTTCAAGACCGTGCCGGGGTCGGGCGGCGTCTCCGCCGCCGCAAACCAGCTCGAGGGCCGCTACGCCCTGAGCTGGGCCGACAACATCTGGGACGACATGCTGGCCTGACGGGGCCCGGGCTCCCATTGCGGGAGCCCGGCCACGCCGCGACGCAGCAACACTGCGTCACGGCGCATCCTGTGACCCACTGCGCGCCTGCGGACGCGCAGCGCAGGGCTCAATCGAGCCCGCTGATATAGGACGCCACGGCCTTCATCTCGAACTCGGTGAGCTTGCTCGCGATCAGGTGCATCGCCGCGTTGTCGTTCGTGCGCTGGCGCTTGTTGAAGGCCTTGAGCTGGTTCTCGGTATACAGGGCGTGCTGCCCGGCCAGGCGCGGCAGGGCCTCGGTGCCGTG
>Ga0169931_10015294_pt1 | contig 10278 bp, 7 predicted proteins | sample Kivu_15m_20L_FD_129675 | JGI IMG/M metagenome (GOLD analysis project Ga0169931, IMG submission 129675) | Freshwater microbial communities from Lake Kivu, Western Province, Rwanda to study Microbial Dark Matter (Phase II) - Kivu_15m_20L... | ecosystem: Environmental > Aquatic > Freshwater > Lake ... | reverse complement strand
TGAATAAGACAACCAACTATTGTCATATCGTTTTATATACATTAGGAATTAAATCGTATTGTTCGTTCATTCTATAAGGTCTGGGACCCGTAATTATAGGTTTGAATCTACATATATTCAACGGGAGCCAATAACCGATTACCAATGGGGAGGATTCAATAAAGCAGCACGACTACGTAGGCTGATATAGTTTTAGACAGGACCGCAGGAAGAGAGAGCATTTTAAATTGCCACAATGGACACATTCAAGAAGAAACCAATCACTACTATCTAATTTATTATAGCGTCCTATTATCAAAGGTAGAGCACTGCTACAGTGCCTTCAAATATTGAATGGTTCATTTTTGTATTTGTATCGAGTCTTCTGATTATTACTATTTCGTAGAATCTTTATTCAGTCTGATGTTACCAATAGCTTGAAGTATGTTTGGTCCCCAAATACGGCCGGTGAAACAAAAAGCACGGAAAAGTTGGAAGAATGCAAATCCAGTCCAAACATGGACTACTTTACCGGCCGATTTTTTTATAGTAGAAAGCGCGAAAGGAAAAATCGCCGTCGATACCAGGTATACCGATGCGAGATACTTCAACTCCCTTCGTGCTAATAGAACACCCTCCGATACTGAGACAGGAGCTGTTAACAGAGCTGATATAAGCAAGGGAACGGCCAAAGGTCGTACTGCATTCTGAACGGTAATATCATTAGTCAAAAAGAAAGGGAAGAATCGAGGGATGATAGAAGCTATAGACGCAACTATACATGCAGTTCCTACCCCGTATCTTAGTAGTCGTAAAGCTAGCTTATCAGCCTCATGTTTACCCGCAGGAGTTATCGTTACACCGTCATTTTCATATAAAGTAAGGTATTGGGGAAGAAACGCTTGAGCAGTTTGACTTAATACCTCCAAAAACGGTTGCATAAAGAAAAATAAACTTAAGGTGATTTGATGCGCGGCTAAACTAACCACGCCACCAGGCAATGCTGCTGCGACCCATGTCATAATACCAAAAGCAGAAATTTTTCCTAAAATGAGCGTAAGAACTGGAGCAGCAAACGCAAGGAATGATTTCGACGATACGCGATCCTGCGTCGGTACAACTTCAGCTGCATCGTTGGAGGACGGAGAGAATAGTTTTTGTCTAGCCGGCTGAAGTAACGCGAATGTACCTGCAATTTGCGCCACGACAGTCGCTATCGCGGCACCCCTTCCCCCCATTCTTTTCGGCACCACTAGGTACCAGTCACCTTAATAAATCGATACAGACAAAACAGAATGAAGATGCTGTTTTGAGTGATTAAATAATTTAGGAAAAAGAAATGAGAACATTAGTACAGCAGTATGTTCACATACCAATAATGTTGACGATTGTAGAGTACAAAACTGCAAATAGGGGGGTTAAAGAGTCTTTTGCGCCTAAAAGAGCAGCTTGAAGGACGTTCGCCAACAGTGTGGTTGGCATCGACCACGCTCTTATGTTTACGTAAGCGACTGCAGGCTCCAAGATCGTAGCCAATGCCGTCTCATCGCCGATGTATACTTTAAGTAATGTACGACTAGACGTAAGAAGCAACCCGAATAAAAAGAAACCACAAATCAAACTAATTTTTGTTGCAGTGCGGATTACTGCATTACCTGCCCTTCGATCGTCAACAATTTTAGATTTGTCTATTTGATTTCTGTTCTTAGCAAGCGCATTTGCGTATAAATTGGTTGTCGCAGCGTTTAAAAAAGCAAACAAATAGGTGCTACCGTCGATAAACGTTGTGGCTGGTCCAAGCGCCCCCAACTCAGCAGCTCCTTTCCCCGGTGCTGCTGTCAAGCCAACGAATGCAGTGTCGACTAGAGATAATAGCGGCCCAGATAACCACAAACCGAGGCAAGGAAGATAGAACCGCATCAGTTGATACAGTGATGGTTGCTCGGGAACGATGGACGATGTATCTTGATCCTGAATGCCCCTGGTTGATTTTGTTACTATTGGAACTGAAAACCTCGTCGAACCTCCTCGAAGAGCAGATGCAAACAAGTTACTATCAATATGATGACATGGATCGCGTGTTTTTAACAACTTATGTGGCGAAGTCAGTGAGCTTGGGTTACGAACAGCCAAGGCAAGACATGTGGGAGAGGAAAGAAACCTCGTGCTTGTTACGAGGACGCTTACAGCCAACAGTATTTTACTCATGGTCTTGTCTCTGGAGTTCCATTTCTGCTGATGAATCATTGTGACATCGGAAAGAGGCTGTCTGATTTCGAGCATAAAGCATCATCAGAGCTCAGAAAATAGAGCCATCAGCAACCATCAGCCATCACGCGGATCACACAGATACCAATCACCATCAATAAAATGCCACAGCCATTTCCCGACACCATTCGTAATTCGTACTGACCATAAGGAGCATCAGACATCAGACAGTATCAGACAACAGACTGACAACAGACAGACAATAGACTGAGCTTTTCAACGATCCTAGTCGCGCTGAGAAATCTTCCAATCTGACGTTTTCGTGATGACGTATGTGATGTCCACGAGAATTGAGTACATATCCGCGTATCCGCCATCATCATCATTGAAATGGGAGCAAAACTAAGCAGGCCCACGCACGAACTTATGGGCGTCGTCTCAACCTCCAACAAGCAGTGGATCAAAAATCGACCTTTGCTGCACATAATACAGGCTTGAGTTTGTAGATTTTAAAGATGAAGGTTGCGTTTACCCTCACAACGATTGTCGCCGCAGCTTCAGCCTTCGCTCCATCGGCCAAGAGTACTGTTTCCACGCAGTTGGCTGCTCAAGACTTCCTTGAAGCCTCGCCATACTATGACCAAACAAATATTCCACTCAACACCTATAAAAACAAGGCTCCTTTCGTTGGAAAGGTCGTTTCTACGAAGCGTATTGTAGGACCCAAGGCTACTGGTGAGACTTGTCACATTATCATCAATCATGAGGGCAAGTTCCCCTACTGGGAAGGACAGTCATGGGGTGTCATCCCACCTGGGACCCGTGAAAAGGATGGAAAGCCACACTCTGTTCGTCTATACTCTATCGCCTCATCGCGTTACGGTGATGATATGACTGGAAAAACTGGATCTCTCTGTGTCCGACGTGCCACTTACTGGTGCCCTGACCTTCAAGCCGAGGACCCTGCCAAGAAAGGTATCTGCTCCAACTTCCTTTGCGATACCAAGCCTGGTGATGAGATTACCATGACTGGTCCTTCCGGTAAAGTTATGCTCATGCCGGAAGAAAATCCTAAAACGGACTTGATCATGGTTGCCACTGGTACAGGTATTGCCCCCTACCGTGGATTCGTACGACGTCTTTTCACAGAAGATACCCCAGCTGGACGTGCTTACAAGGGAACTGCTTGGTTGTTCCTTGGAGTTGCAAATGCTGACGCACTCTTATATGACGATGAGTGGCAAGAGGTCAAGAAGAAGTTCCCCAACAACTTCCGTCTTGACTACGCCATGTCTCGTGAACAAACGAACAAGAAGGGTGGAAAAATGTATATCCAAGATAAAGTTGAAGAGTATGCTGATGAAATTTTTCAGAAGCTTGATAGTGGCGCTCACATCTATTTCTGTGGTCTTAAGGGTATGATGCCTGGTATTCAGGATATGTTGAAAGAAGTAGCAGAGAAGAAGGGCCTTGATTACGAAGAATGGCAAAAGGGCTTGAAGGAGAAGAAGCAGTGGCACGTTGAAGTGTACTAAATACGAAACCTAAATAAAGCTACGAAAAATAGAAGAGGCTTATATTGTGTTCAGCATATCCGTAGCACTTTCCTGTAGAATTTCTAATTCATGAAATTCACATAAATTAAACAGTTTTCGCCATATAAGCCTGGTTTCGTCACTGTTCACGTAATCATTGTCGATGATTGCGACCAAGTAATATGTATCCCGAATGTACTCTATCAACTCATAGCTTTCTGAGTCTGATTCATATAAATTCAGCCATATGGTCGTCCACAGTGTAAAAGCCTCCTCTGACCACACAAGAAACGTATGTGGGTCGAAAATAGTTGGCTGTAATATTTGTTTATTAGGGAACACACCCCATGTCAGCGCTGTAACACCTGAGTCAACGCTCGATTTCATTTCTTCCCCTCGAATATTTACAGCGTATAAGATCATATGAGTGTGTTCATGAACCATATTAATTAACTTGTCCATTTTATCTGGGTGAGCGAAGAATTCGCAGTACGCTTTTTGGTAAACATATCCTCCTGATCCACCCCAACCGAATACAGGATGACTACTTTTTAAGCCGTTAACACTAGGCTGACTATTGATTGTGAGAAAACCATATCTATTGAGGATGGCTAGTTGGCGTTGAATTGTAAAGGATTCAGGTTGCAAAGGTGATTCGCACCAAGGGGTATAAGGTATTTTCCCCTCAATATATTGAGCGAAAACTTCGTACACATCTTTCTCACACTTTGGCCTATGCCCTAATATGTTGCGTAGATCTTCATCTGTACCTAGTTGGAATGAATAAAAGTGTGAACAATCCGATAATTCTCCAAAGGCCGGTGAGGCGGAATCTCCCCATCGTCCATTTGGAAAATCATCCCAAATTTCGGTTCTCATAACGTATGATTTGGGACGATTCGCCCAATGTATTGGACGAACATCTTCTTTCGACCGATTCTCTAGTGCGGAAGGCCTCCATGGTAATCGTCGATGGTTCGTCATATATGTCCATGCATCACGTTCTATGGGTGGTGATAGAGTCAGTAGGGTTTCCAATACTCTTGAAACACTTCTCTCCAAGTTCAAGGTATAAAAATGAATTCCATCCATACCTCCATCCAGTTCGGTTGTGGACAAAATGTCTCTACACATTTGAACGGCAGTTTCACATCCAATTTGTTTTACAGCTTCGTCATCGTCTTTTACCGCGTCTATTCGTTGCATAAGATTTCCTGGAACTGAGATACGACAATAGTCTGTCATTTTCTTAAAACTAGAATAGCTTTGAATAGGCATAATACCTGGTATGATCGGGCAATGTATCCCATAAAGACGACATCTCTTGACATAGTGAAAGAAAATGGATGTATCATAAAAGAATTGTGTAAGAATAAATTCTGCCCCAGCATCAATTTTTTGTTTGAGATGTATCATTTCCTCGTCCAAACTATAGGATGATGGATGCCCCTCCGGATGACCAGCCACAGCAATACCAAAATAATTCCCATGCAAAGTCCGGATAAGTTTCACAAGATCGATAGCTCGATCACAATCTCCCCCACTAACATCACCTGGTTCCCAAAATCGTTGACTACTATTTGAAATTTTCTGCGGATAATCTCCCCGTAAGGCTAGTATGTTTTGTATTCCACACGATTTTGCTTGTTGTAACGTCGCTGCGATTTGTTCCCGTGTAAGTCCAGTACAGGATAAATGTAGTAATACAGTAACCCCACTAAATCTTTGTGCATGGGAGGCAATGGCTAATGTTTTGGCAGCTGTACTACCCTTGTGCCCCCATGTTACATCGATAAAGAGTGGATCGAATTTATGAACCATTTGATCTATACGCAGCAATAGATTTTCTAATCCCGCTTCTGTTTTCGGTGGAAAGAATTCCATGGAGTAAAACAAGTGTTGCAAGGTTTGTGGATGAACGCTATTGGCAGTGGTAGTAGTAGTGTCAGCAGTAGAAGAAGTAGTGTTGAAAGAATTTTTTTCTTTGCATCGTCGACGATGATCATGAATTTTTTCAATGATACGAGCCATTTTAATTATAATATTTAGAAATACATTGACACTATAAATAAACCTTCAGACGTTTTTTTTGATCACAGTCAAGCTATCTATCTATGAAACATATTCATCATGTCGTTTGTACATGAATATGATGAATACAGTGCATTATTATGCCGAGGAGTTACGACCTCTTCAGTTTAAGAGTACTTATTATATAATCCGAGTGCTTGTTTGCTTTTTGATATAAAGCATGATGCATAATATCAGATCGAATGATTCGCAATCCATGTTGTCGGCGAACCAGTCGTGCGCGCGATACGGTGATGATTGCGATCCATGAGCCATATGTACAGTGAAAAGTGAAATGGTGACAAAAAGGAGTTTTTACAGTACATAGTTACTGTCCAGGACATGAATCCTATTTGTAGTAATATCATATCACCATGACAAGTCGTCATTTCATGAAATTTGGAACTCGAGAATGGATACGCATACAGCAAAAGAGGAAACCTCTTGTAGACGCTATCCAGCTATCATCATACTCCAACAGAACCTCGGGTCGTCATCCTCCCAATCATACAACGAGTTTACAATTTTCAACCGTATCTATTTTTTCATCGTATCGTATTACTCCGTCATCATCATCAGGGATCATCTCACGTAACTTTTGGTCGTTTCGATCTAAAAATACGAAACCAGACAATATATCCCATAATGATTATACACTTGAAACGACGGCGTTGGTACCAACTACAACAGTGAGTGATGAGGCTGTAGATGATATGAATAATACTCATACACTCCCCTCAACCGTTGATGATGGTATGCTGACACCAGATCAAGCCATGGCTAACTTTGAAAAACTTGCAACATCTCTTACCCATCAAAATATAAATCCTGTAGATTCAGTGGCATTGATCATGGACTCTGCTACAACAACAGCTGCATCTGCGTCGTCGTCGTCATCATCATCTGCTTCATCCTTTGTAGCTACTTGGTATTATCCTCAAGATCATGCTTTACAATTTATTGAATATATACATACCATCTCAGGATTGAATTATGCCTATACTATCGCTCTTGTTACTGTCACATTCCGTGCACTTCTCTTTCCACTCTTTGTTCAAGCACAACGTAATACATCACGCATGGCACATATGAAACCAGAAATGGATATTCTAAGACAACGGATTGATAAATTAGATCCAGCAGATAGAGAAGGACAATTACGATTTAGTATGGAAATGAGAAAATTGTTCGATAAGTATCAATGCAATCCTTTCAAGGCATTACTTGTACCCCTACTACAAGCACCGATATTTATGTCCATGTTCTTTGCATTGCAAAAAATGCCATTATACTACGAGGAGGAACTTTCTACCAGTGGAATATTATGGTTTACTAACTTGGCTGCACCAGATCCCTATCATATCTTACCTGTCCTTTCGGCTGTTTCCTTCTTAGCCATTATGGAATTAGGTAAAGAACAAATGATGGCATCGAGTGTAAATAATCCTGCACAAGGACGGATGATGATTAACTTTCTACGAGCTGTGGCTGTTATTATGATACCAGTTACCTTGGATTTTTCTACTGCCATCTTTTGTTATTGGACAACAAATAATACTATATCCTTAATTCAAACTGGATTATTTCGTAATGCCAACGTTCGTAAAGGATTAGGGATTTGGGAATTACCCAAAGTTATCAAGGTACCGTCGTCCGCAGATACCAACAAGGGATTTGTTGAATCTATACAAGATGCTATTCGTAATTCGAATAAAAAGGGTGATGTACAAAATATCAAGGATCAAATTAAAGCTCATAATCAAGCCATTGAAAATAAGAAAAAGGCTGAGCTTTTACGAAAAGAAAAGAAAGTCATATCCTAAACTAACAAGTCCTACTCCTCCCTGAACTCTCTCTCTCTCTCTCTCTTAGTAATTATAACCATACATTTATAACGATGATTGTTTTATAGATTTGTTTTTGTAAACCCATGCTGTCCATTAAAATGAGATTTAGAATTGGACGGAAAACAAGAAGAACATACATCATAGTCAAAACATGTGTTGCAGGTCATGATAGTTCCATCTATGAACCTATGACAAACATCACAATAGACGGATTCTTGTAATGGTGAATTGCACCATTTCTCTGAGTTCTTTGAAGTAACTTTGTCAATATCACGACTATTGATATCATAGCCTGAAAATAGAATAATATTTTCTTCGGGATGATTGTATAAATTTATTTTCTTAGAAGCTTTTTCATGGGTTGATAAAGACTTGTAACATATAGGTTCTTGCTCATGTGATTTTGTTGTTAAAGCAGAAGAAGAAGAAAGAAATGAAGAAATAAATGGTAATGGTTTTGAACTCAACCGTACAGCCTGTGATTGTATTCGTGTTTGTTTTTGAAGAAAAGTATGGATCCGTTTCACCAACTGTAGAACAATATCATCACAATCGCCTAATAAGCATGCGTCAAATAGTATCTCGTCGTCGGATCCATGGGACCGTGGTTGAACCATTGTCTTATTGATTAATATTTTTGGTATGTGCTTTGGAAAGTAGCTTAAAATATTGGATATAGGTGCCCTATGAAAAAACAACATTTATAATAAGCAAAAGTTAAAGCAACAGAAAATCGGACACAGAAGGGCAACAAATTGTTTCTGCTTCTTTCGTACACGGATAACGAAGTTCCGATCACTAGCAATAAGTCAACATCATCTTTATCCTTCTCTAGACTCTTTCCTATTCGGCAGTCCAACTTTTCTCCAAAGAAGGTAATTCCTGGTTTCAATACTCCTCCGCATTTATGATGACGTTCATCGATGGTAGTATCCTCTTTCTTGTCATTGGAGGTCAATTTGATTCTTTTATGGTTAGATACTGCACCTTTGGAAGATGTTTCACTCTTCGTCCTACACGGAATTAAACGAGGACATACAGGAACTTTGCTACTTTGTAAGCTAGACTGGATATATTGATAGATGGTACAACTATTTGATTGATGTCCATCCTCACTTTCAAACGAATCTATCGAATGGAATGTCTTGTGACATTTTAAGCAGGTCGCTTTTTGTAACGATCCGTGAGCCTCAATTATTTGCCTGACTCCGGCAGATGCCTCGAGTCCGTCTATATTTTGGGTATAAACCCGCAGTAAAACATTCATATCACCTAACAACTTGAGAAATCGATGTGATACACTAGGGTACAGCTCTTTGACTCCGAAAAATAGAGTATTTGCAACACTGTAGAATCGTCCTGGATTTTCCCTAAAGCCTTCAACATCAAAGAGATCCTAAAGAAAACACTGTTTACCGAAAGCATGTTTCGACTTCATGAAAGGAATCCATGGAAATGATCATACCTCGGGAGAATCTAAGTCTAAAGACACAAAATCAATTGTTTGATACAGACCGTTGGCAGAGCGAAAATCTTTGATCCCGCAATTTGTGCTGATTCCGGCTCCGCAAAGTACGACAATATGGCGTTTAGATGCTATAAGGTGAGCAACTTCGTCCAATACGGTCCCCATCGCTGATTGTAAGATATTATCTACTGATGTCAGAAATCAGCAAGAACTTTCAATAAGTCGATAATAAAAATACTCGAATACTCGAACGTACATAGTAAACGACATACAGGAGTACATGAGGCGTGGCGAAGGAATACAGTACTCGTCTCTAGTACGTGTGCTTTCTCATTATCTACCTGATCGTATTACTCGTATGCATGTTATATTGTACTGATACTTGATTGTTCTGTTCGAAGTAGATCTTTGCCACGTCTACCTTTTGGTTTTCTGTGTCTGGTCTGCACCCCTGCATCGGGAGCCTGTAATGATGATAGAGCCCAGATCCTGTCTACTTTTATGTTGTATATTTTATGGCTTTGTAGATACGGCCTCTGAATAGGCTCCTATATGCCTATTATATTATCGTTTACTTTATCATATCTATTTATCTCACGAATTTCTTTCTTTAGCCTATTCATTTGCACATATCTATGGCGAACACTCGAGCTCGAGCGGCTGTAATTGCTGGCCCATTTCCTTTTCCAGGACGTTCCCTTGGACAAGCTCGAGGACGAGGACGAGGTCAAGGTCGAGGTCAAGCTGCTCAAGGAGGAAGAGGAGTACACGGCCAGGACCTAGTACCACCAAGATGGCCCCCTGAAGCTGAGCCTGAATTCGCTCCACCTATACCTGTTCAAAACCCTCAAGGTCAGGGAAATATTTTGGCTGCTGACGATTTGTCGGCTGAAGATGACGGACCCACTGAAATTGGCTTTATCCTTGGTAATCTCGGGTTCCCAATGGCGTTCATCAACCACTTAGTTGTCAGGGAGGGAATCACTGAACTGAATCATTTTCTTGCTCTACATACGGATGTACTAGATAGTATATTCCCAAGGCTTGACACAGCACGCATTCCTTACACGTCTATCCAGAGAAGTCTCATAAAGAGTCTATGCCTTTATGTAAGACGTATGCGTCAGACCAACACCCCAATCAACTTGGATGCAATAGATTTTTATTTACT
>Ga0169931_10015293_pt1 | contig 10279 bp, 5 predicted proteins | sample Kivu_15m_20L_FD_129675 | JGI IMG/M metagenome (GOLD analysis project Ga0169931, IMG submission 129675) | Freshwater microbial communities from Lake Kivu, Western Province, Rwanda to study Microbial Dark Matter (Phase II) - Kivu_15m_20L... | ecosystem: Environmental > Aquatic > Freshwater > Lake ... | reverse complement strand
CAATCACTTTAATCCAACCAGCGACGGCTTTCTCTTTATCCTTCCCGAATCTGTCATCACTTGTAGTACGAAGCATCCTAAAGAGCACGTCTCGGGCCTTAACGAGAGTGTACGATAGATGAGTTAGAGCCTTTTTGCGTTACATTCCAAGCAAAAACGTATACCTTTACCTGGACAAAGGTAGCATGAGCACTGGTAAGGAATACCTTTGCTTGGGGTTCGCTCTTAGACTTGTCTTCGAGGGCCTTGGTGCTCATTTTGGTCGAGATCTTCTTGATTGTAGGTTTCTTCAAGACGGTGGTAAAGATTTTGAATCGACAATTGCGAATAAGGACAACAAAAAAACTCAGGAGCCCGCCTGGTAGAAATCGTGTAAAATTGAGGTTAATACTGTTTAAATCTCTGCCTTGGCCTTCTATGTACAGCGAATAAGGACTCTCTACTGTATACTTGTACTGTAGTACGACGAAAACACAGCAAGCTATATACTACATAGCCTACCCGTAGCAGGTCTAGCCTGTTAGGGTCATACCTATTTATCACCTCCCATTTTCTCGAATCCCTGTGCTATTCAGAGTCTATATTGATATTCTCCGTCATCGGTATACTGTGCTTCAGTAACAGCGATATATCCCCAGCCTAGCCCAGCCCAGTACCGTACCGTACCGTACCGTAGTAACATTTGGTGATACAGCTATAGCATTGCAACAGTAATAACACCAACAACGGACAAGCCTATAGGAATACTACAACAACTGAAATACGATTGACAAGTTCAAACAAAAAAAGGATGAATGCTATTGAACAATTTGATGCCTTACGCCGTGAGGCGACCAAATTAGAACGTACCTTGGAAGACAAATTAGCCAAGTATCAACAGGTATGTACAAGATGCAAACGCACACACAAACATAATAAGTATACATAATTTTTGTTTTATTATTTTTTTGGTTTTTGGTCCTGTTTTATAGTTATCCCAAAAGCTACTGGATTCTCATTCATCCTTTAGTATAATAAACCATTCTCATAATCATTTATCCTCCACTAGTTTGGAATCTGGAAACAACAACAACCCTAACAACAAATGGAACACGGCTACGCAACAACAGCGCAAAGAGGAAGAAGAAGAACAAGAATTGCAATACACGACGGAGATTCAACGTACACTATCCTCTCTCACGGATTTGATTCAAACACAAATGGCACCTCTCGCTGAAAAGACGGGTAAATCACAACATTCTCTACTCGTGAAAAGATATCGTGAAATACTTTTTGATTCAACAGCGGATTATAAAAAAATTCATGCCAATATGGCAAGACGTAGAGAAACCTTGGAATTATTTCAAGCTTCTTCTTCACCTCTCCATCACAATAATAATAACAACAACAACAATATGAATAGTAATAATAATGCAGTCGATACTAGTGATAGTAATAATAATAATAATCCAGAAATGGATTATTTATTTCGGGAACGAAATTCAATTGGAAATAGTATGCGATCCGCTACATCGGTATTAGGACAAGCATCTCAAATTCATGATAGCTTACGACTTCAAGGACAAAGTTTACGTACCGTCGGTGGTACCGTTGGACATATGACATCACAAGTACCGGGATTGCATTATCTCATGGATGCCATTCGTAGAAGACGTTCTCGAGATGATACGATACTTAGTTTGGTTATTGCCTCTTGTATCTTATTTACTTTATGGTATCTCTTTGGATAGTTACACATATGTTGAGAATATATGAGTAGAAGAAATATATATATATATCTCCATGATGATACATAAAACTATAATATTTCAACAAATAATTGAATATTTCTACTTATATATATGTAGGTATTGTTTTATTTTTCTTTTATTTTTCTTGTTTACATCTTGGATACATCTACATCTGTCATTTGGTCTGTAAACCCCTCTGGTAAAGCCAAGTTACTAAAATCTAAAATTTCACCCGATTTAGGTATAAATCCCCAAGATGTATACAATAATCGTAACCATTCATCCACCTTCAAAATAATACTAGCTGTAACTGCAAAGATCACAATCATTAATATAGCTTGTTTTAAGGTTGCATCCATGGATGGGAAACGTGTATTTTTAAATTCTTCCATGGCTTGTTCCCAAAAGGGTAATTGTCCTACCTTATCCAACTCACGTTTGACATCTTCGGGTAATTCATCCTCATCGGAGGTATCTAATAAATCACCACCAATTTTGGATAAATCCAAGGTTGGAGTATCGGACGGATTCATAGCACGAGCTGTGGCTTGTTTGATAGCATCAACGGTAGCTACTGATTTCGAAACATTTAAATCCTTGGCTCTAGAACGTATTTGTTCTCTCATACGATCAAAGTTGGATTTATTCGCTTCCATCCTTGCTGAATCTTGATCGAGATCTAATCCTCTAGCTTCCATACGTGATTGATCTTCTTGCTCTCGTATCGCTTGTTGAGCTTCATCAAAAGTTAAACTGTCATTCTTGGTATTTTTCGTAATGGATGATGCTGCCGCAGTAGTAGCAGCCTCATCTTCCTCCTCTTCTTCTTGTTGTTGTTGTGAAGTTGACTCGGAATTGGAATTCTTTTTATTCGTGACATGTAGTTTTTGAATAGTTTGTTTTGGTAAAGTAGGATACGTATAGGGTTTCAAATGAAACGTATGTCTTGTACAAGTCCGTAATGGGAGGATAGGATTAAACCCATACAGTGTGTGTGTCACAATCGACAGTAAGAGGAACACAACAAGATTTTCGAATCTTTGAATCATCATTACATGTATGAAATGGCGAGGTGATTCCAGAATCTGAACTACAAACGACCAATTGGGCTTTGCTATTAACTACTGTACTCTGTACTCTCACAGAAGCAAAGCGAAACGCAGGATGACATGGGTGATGTTTTTCTGTACATAGGATGGATTTTTCAATGGCGCGGTCTGTTGATGTGACGAATGTGCCACTAATCTAAAGCATGACCCATGTGGATCCTACTAGCCTACAGTACTGTACATACAGAGGCAAGCTCATGATACTGTACTGCACAATGTACGTGAAAGATACGGAATCGCTGACGCATACGCACGGCCAAAGAACCCTCTTTTCAGACACCACACGAAATTCTCAGCCAAGATGAAGCCCTCCAAGAAGAGAAAAAACATCAACTACATACGCTTGCGTCAAGTTGATTTCTATGTATTCCGGCTTTATTCCTCCTGATTCAAAGCAGTAGCATAGGAATATACCTCTCATATTGCAAATATTTTTATAAAAAAAAATGAAATTTATCACTGCAGTGGTTTATCTTGCCACATCTGTCCCTATTGCAGTCCAAGGATTCTCGGTTGGACATGTATCGCTGTACGTGTTTTCGATTTGGAAGTTTTCTAACAATCCCATGTTTTGTGGTGTTAAAAGACACACTTGTACAACCATGCACTCATCCCTTTTCTATTTGATTTTTCCTCGTCGTACACCTTGTTGTTGTAGCAGTCCCATCTCAACGTCGGAACTACAAGCTACAGCTACTCTTTCACGATTTGATCGCTTGAAGCAAAAATACAAGGGAGTGAAAAATATTGTTGATACTCAATCCATTAGTTTTGATTACGAAGCTTTCGACAAAGCCGTCGATGCAACGACATATGCCTATAAAAGAAATGATGTTGTCAAGGGAATCGTCGTACAGTATGAAAAGGGAGGATGTACTGTAGACATTGGAGCCAAGGCTTCGGCTTTCTTACCCGTTGCGGAAGCATCACTCATTCAAGAGCACAATGCTCCTATTGAGTCACTGATTACACTTGACTCGGAATTGAACTTCCAAATCATCTCCGAGGAGGATGAGAATGGTCAACTCATGGTCTCGATCAAGAGGATACAATATCGGGAGGCATGGGAAAAGGTCGCTGCGATGCAAGCTTCCGATCAAGTCTTTGAAGCACAAGTTGTGGCAGTCAATCGTGGTGGTGCAATCTGTCTCGTCAATGGACTACGAGCCTTCTTACCCGGATCTCATTTAACAGGACAGCTACCGACGGATGATTTGGTTGGACAAACACTACCACTTAAATTCTTAGAAGTCAATCAAGAGGATGGTAAACTTGTTGTATCCAATAGACGTGCCATTGTTGAACAGCAAATGTCAGACTTGAGTCGAGGAGATATTATTACTGGTGTCATCAAGGCTCTGAAACCTTATGGTGCCTTTGTTGAGGTAGGAGGTATGTCGGGACTCCTACACATATCTCAAATTTCCTACGATAGGATAGATGATCTAGAGAAGGTCTTACAACCAGGCCAAGTCGTCAAGTGTATGATTATTGATCATGATAAAGTCAATGGAAGAATCGCTCTTTCTACCAAGACTCTTGAGCCAGAGCCAGGTGACATGTTGCGAGATTCTAAGAAGGTATTTGAATTAGCCGCTGAAACAGCCAAAAAGTACCATGAACGAATGGAAGCTGAAAGAAAGGCTCGTGAAGAGGCTGCGAAAGATATTGTTCTTGGATTGGGCGATTCCTTGGATGATTTGACCAATGGGGCTGTCGATCCCTTGGCTGATGTAAGCGACAATCTTGATTCTCTTCTCTCGTAATACGTAACTTATGAAATTAAATAATCAATTCAGTTCAATAGTACAATTATCAGTGATGTAATGTCGTGCTTGTGGTACTATAAAAGTCCTAACATTCTCAGCCGCTCCTTGTTTCGCTCGACTCGCTCTAAACGAGCCTTTTCATAGTCACTCAAATGCACATCGGGGCGGATATGTTCTTGGACGACAGTGTTATCGGCTTTCTTTCGTCTCAGGATTTCTTTTACATCGATCAAGTCATACGGCTTCATGGAGTTGGACGTATAATATGCATGATTGATGAGCAGAACACCGTCATTCACTTGAATGTTATTTTCTGATAAACCCGACGAGAGAGGTTCTATCTCCGACAGATGGCCACTTTGAACAAGTCCCCTTAGAACCCAACCAAGAGCTGGGAGAATAAAGGGTTGACGAATTTCCCATTTTAAATCACAGCCGTCTAGTTGTGATGGTGAGAAACCAACTGGGATGATTCTACCCAAAAACGGAGGGAAACTGTTGTCGGTATACATCCCATAGCCCAAGCCATGTATGTCTCCTTCACCATAATGGAATGTCGTAGCAGAAACAGGTGACGAATGATTTGTCGCAAAATACTTGTAATACAATCGAGCAAAATATTCATCATGGAGCGTTTCTCGAATGGACTCTACGTGCACACGAGATCGAGCCAGATTATTATCCGACACATTTTCTTTTAACATATAACCCTCGTCAGCTATAAAGAATTCTAAACGAAGGTTTGATTCAGATGCGTTGCCCTTTCTTGCCAGCAAATTCTCCGTTACTGCATCATGAGAACGTGATGATCTACGCGTCACATTTTGCTGATCTAATTGCATTTGAAGAAGTATCAGCTGTTGCCGTTCTTCTTCTTCGATCGATTTTGTGGATTTCTCATTGCTATCCTTCGAAAGGCGGCAACACCATTCTTGAGGAAGACCAAAAAACCGCGCGTCAGAAGATATTGGAAGCTCTGAAAAGATTCCTATCCCAACTGAAGCAGGAACATTCACTGGTCCTTCTATTGGACGACATGAATGATCTTCAAGCTTTGAGCTTGTTTTTCCATAATGTAAAGTACGATTTTCCGTCGTAGCTCGTCGTTTTCTTCGTTTACCGTGGTTGTCTTCATCCTCGTAGTCGCTTTCATATTCATATGCATCACCATCACTATCAACTTCTTTATACATACTTCTTTTCAAGGACCCATGGCTACCAGCTGTCGGCTGAGCTTCTCGCTCTGCTTTCAGTGTGAGTGTTTCAATTTTCTTCGATGCGAGGCGCTTAAGCTGAGTAGCATCGGCATGAATCCAATCCCCAGGGCGATTGAAAATGATCGCATTATCAAAGATTCTCATGATATGCGAATAAAATGGTCCATTGAGCATCTTACTAATTGGGCTTGAAAAAGTGTCGTTAGGTGGAATGCGACCATATTCTCCCTTCAACAAATTACTCTCTACCGTTGATAAATCCATTGGTTTCTTGATCACATCGAAGTATGTCGGTATCTGAAGAGCAACTGGATCCACGGGTTTCAAAAATGGTACTATTTTGATATTTGATTTGAGGTATTCAATGACAGCCTCGCAAGCAGCGTATGCAGGTGTCGAAGAGTGATATTCTTGTGGGATGATTTTGAACTTTGAGTCCATATGAAGGGGAGAAATAATAGAAGCGTCGGATGAGATGGTGGCCCAGAACGCATTACCTGGCTGTAAATGTTCTATTTTTTCGGCGTCATCACTGACATTGTTACCTTCATCAACTATAAGAAGAACTCTATAGTCTAACGTTTTACGATCACTTGACAAATAAGTATCATGGCCCGCCATTCTTACATAAAAGAATGCACTACTTTCACTTCCATAAGGACTCAGAAGGAAGTTTGACCCATCCAAGCCATCAAAAGGATGCTTCATCAGCTTAGAGGTTGATAATGTATCGGTATAATCTGATTCTAGTTGCGCTGCCTTGATACCAGCTTTCACCTGGGCTTCAGTCAAGATAAAGGTGCGCTTCAAAGCTTGCCGATTTGAAAGGTATGTAGGTCCTACTCGGAAATGAACCCGGCGTTCCACAAACACGTTATCCCTCACCCCTTCTGTAATCTCTGAAGAGGATTTAGATTGATCTACTGCTGCATTTGTGACAGGGATGGATGGAATATAATCCAAAACCTTGTACCATTTTGAGCTAGTATTCGACGTATCAGTTTCGCCGAGATCAGGTCGATAGAGGACCTGCCCTAACAAAGGATGCGGAGGATCGCATATCCAGACAATTTTCCCATCTTTATCAAGTTCTTCAATTTCTTTAGTGTCCGACGCATCAACATCTCCTTCCTTTTCATCCGCAGCAACAGCAACAATCTCAGGGGTGACAGATTGCAAGCCGTTTCCACTTCGATATTTTTTTAGTAGAAGATATCGTAGTGTAAGTTCTACACGATGAAGAGATGCCATGTACGCTTCTAATATTTTGATTTCTTTCCTCTCCTTGTCAGAGTCATGCAAAGATGCTTGGATGAGCCTGTTGTTGGGATTGCAAGATTGGATAGCTGAGATGGATTCTGCATTTTTGTCTACATCTTGATCATGTTGACTACAATCACCTTTCTCTTGATCTCGTGGACTCTCAGGACCATTCTCTTGACCTTGTGGCCTATCATCCCCTTTCTCTTTATCTTGTAGACTCTCATCATTGATCACTTCATTTCGCCGACTCTCACCAATTATCCCTTCCTCTTGCGGACCATTATCAACTTGCTCTAGTGGACAATGAACAACTATCCCTTCATTTTTCGGGATACCAGATTCAACAACACCATTAGATGCATCCATGTCCATATTATTTGGAGCATTTAAAGACAAAGGTGACGGAGATTCGTGAACATGTGATGGACCTAATTGAACTAACGCTTCACCCTTGGATTTCTCATCGCCTAAGATCGTGCTCCAACATATACTGTCACTATCACTGGTAACAAGAAGACGCTCTACCTTTCCCTGTCGAAAAACAATTTTACCGAGAGCAGATCGTATTCTCCGCAATTCTGTACCCTTGATGTCACCATGACCATCAATGAGTATCTTATGCAAATCAAAGAGTGTAATATGTTTGGGGTAAACAGTGACCACGAGACGGTGTATCGTTTCCAATAATTGTTGAGGAGCCAGAGATGAACTCGAGCCATAGAAACTAATACCTTCTGAGTTCGATTCTCGACCAGCACGACGAGATCTTCGTTGCCCATCACCAAACCCTACAGCTGTCTCTACTCCAGTATTTAATTCAAGAGCTAAGTTCGCAGCCATTTCTGCATCCTTTTCCTCTTGGTCACTATGTTTCTTTTCTTGACACCCATCCCCTGAGGTTAAGAAATTTGTAAATCCATCCTTGTTTCCATTCAGAGACATTCCGTCTTCTAAAAGATTGCTTTGTGCATAAATCTCTTTCAATTTATCACCAACATAAGATATCCACGAAGGCCATATAGTACATCCGGATTGAATACTCTTAAATCTCCATGTTTCAAATTGTTTTTTCAAACGCCACGATCGTTCCTCACGTTTGAACTCCTCTAATTCTGCTTGTTTCAATTCAAATTCACGTTGCTTACGTAGCTCTCGTTCTTCCTTAATACGTTTTGCGTCTATTTCTGTTATGGCTGTTTCAAGCTTACAAGATTTTAGAGCAAACCTACACTTAGAAAAAATCGATGACTCCATTTCGGGTAATTCTTTCAAGGAATCCCCTGATGTACAATCAAGACATATTCTTAGCGTCGATGATGGTTCTGATACTTGATTCTTGATGTGACTGGTTGGGGGTGGTGTTACAGAGAAGGGAAGAGGTATAGAATCCTCTGTTGCATAACAAATAGCCGTTTGAATATCAGTAGGTGTCATAGATTTTTGTTTACGTCCTAGATGTACCATGATGGCTTGAGAGGAAGGCATGTAAAAAGGATTCACGATATCATCATTGTCTTGCTGTTGTTGAATCTCAAGGATGGATATCGGTGGTTGATCAAGAGCTGTTCGTTCACGTTGAAGATACTGCTCATAGGTTTCCAATGCTGTAAAGTCTATAGTCTTGGGTACATCTGGTGGTATCAAATTCAGCAAATGAAGAAATACCAGGGCAACAGCCCCACCTGCTTCATAATCTTTGGGCAAAATAGATTGAATAGGATCGATGGTTTTATCCTCCACCGTTGTGTTGGTAGTAGAGCTCAAAACTCGAGCACTACGTCGACGAATTTCGAAACCGACCAATAAAGAATCAGGAATAAAAGAAGAAAGATCCTTGTCATGGTCTGCAGTTGAATAGACCCGTGAGTAGTATTCATACGCCTTTGATATACCCAATTTCACACGTTGTGCCAAGTGTTGTGGGCTTATGGTTGAATGTGAGAAAACGGTTGCGGTCGTAACAGTCTTATCTCCTCCCGCTGGATTTGTTATTTCTGTAATCGTCGTTGATTCCTTGGTAAAGTGCCCTCCCATATATGTAGTAGGATGTTTGTAATAATACTTAGGGCAATCACATTGTTGAAATGTAGTATTCCTCTTGAGCTCTTCTTGTTGTTGTTGCAATTGCAATTCCAAACGCTTCTTCGTTTCCTCGAAAGCCTTCTGAATTTGAAATTCTCGTTCAAGTTCACAAGATGCTACTACAATGAGTTTCCAAAGAATAGCATGCTGAATAGCAGTTTCTATACCAAGATCGATACGTTCTTGCCATGTATTCTCAACATGTAAATAAGCTGTCATGTACTTCTGAACCGTAGTCAGAGGAAAGGCCGTGATAAGTAGTGCTGATGATGCCAGTATTTTTTCCGCAGCAGCCTTGGCTATGACAAGTTCATTCCGTGTGATACGCTCGGTATATAAGAGACAAGAATCTGAATCCCCTTCTTCAACATCCATAGTATCCGTTTTGAGAAGTGGATAGGATATCGTCCACAGCTCAGGAATTCTACCCGAAGCGGCAGAGTAATCAATCACTGTGCCTCGACCGAGAATGAGAGTCTGATTATTCGCAGGTGCTACTGCTGAGACATCAGAGACCATGCTGACATTGGATTCATCTACTTTAGATGCTTCGGACGCATTCTTATGCGTCTTTTTGAGGGCCTTAACCTTCTCCTTCTCCTTGGCAATAAGACCTGCCCAATCGGCAGGATCTAACACGGGTGGTATGACGTATCGAGCCGATGGAAGGATTCGATCCTGAAAAACAGAGGGTATAGGGCGTATTACAGTTTCATTTTCAAAGGGAAATCGTTCAGTAGGCTCCTCAGTCTCAATTGGTTCAACTGGTATCGGGGTGGTGGATGCTTTTTTTGGAGGTCTTCCTCGAGGCATGATGATCAAAATGACGGATGGTATTTGAATGGTATTATATATTGTTTCAAAATCTAAGAGGCGACGGCAAAAGCCGGTATCGTATTGACCCGTATGTAGAACTATGTTGCGAGTTGCGAGCGTTAATAATTTTGTCCATGTTCGACGAAATAAGAGAGCCATTAAAACATCTTATTTCTTTCGGGCTGGTTAGATTCGACTTGATGCATAAATAGTGATGAGAACATGACCAAGAAGATAATGGCCACGAAACAATGTGCTCGTAGATATCGCGAAACCGCGAAAAAGTTACATTT
>Ga0169931_10015292_pt1 | contig 10280 bp, 6 predicted proteins | sample Kivu_15m_20L_FD_129675 | JGI IMG/M metagenome (GOLD analysis project Ga0169931, IMG submission 129675) | Freshwater microbial communities from Lake Kivu, Western Province, Rwanda to study Microbial Dark Matter (Phase II) - Kivu_15m_20L... | ecosystem: Environmental > Aquatic > Freshwater > Lake ... | reverse complement strand
CCGCCTCGCCACGATGGGGACCGTCGACCATCGCGCTATCGTCGTGGTTGAGGTAGCGTACGTTGAGCGTGCCCTTGTCGGCGGCGAGTGGAAAGCCTCGTTGGCCCATCTGCTTCGGGCTCTTCTTTGTGTACAGTACCCCTGCATGGGGTTCCCCATAGTGCTGGCGCGACTCGCGACCGATCTGAGTCTTCACGCCGGCGGCGGCCATCAGATCCCCTTCGTACATCGCGTCGGCAAAGATTTTTCCCACGACGGTGATGGGCGAAGCGTCACTCGGAGTGTGATGCCTACTTTGGAGCGTGACATTTTTTATCAACGCGCCATCGCGCTCCGCATTCGCGATGATGTGGCCGAGAAGGACGGTGAGCGTCTTCTCCTTTGCGACGATCTCGTTGAACAGACTCTCTGCGATACGCGGTTCGACTTTCGCTCGGTCGATATGGGCGCGGCTGGTTCGACTCGGCATCGAGAGAACATGCTGTGGGGAACCTTCGCCGTAGGTCCTCGCGTAATACTGCGCCGCGCCGGTGAGCATCTCGGCATAAATCGGCGAGCGCAGTCCATCATACGGCGCCTCCCAGCCGCCCGCGCCGCTCGTGACGAAGCCGCCGAGGTGCTGCGTGTGATTCACCAGCAGCACGCTCAATCCTTCCCGCGCCGCCCGCACCGCGCAGGCGATGCCGCCCGGGGTGCCTCCGATCACGACGAGGTCATACGATTTGCCATTCACCTCCTGCGGTTTGGCCGCGCTCGTTAAAAGCCTAGGAGACGGAAGCTTGATCGGCGCTTTGGGACTAGTGGCCCCGGTGGGGAATCCTGCCGATTGGCGGGTTTCTCGCTCCGTTTCGGCCTCCGACTCAGGGACCAACTGCAAGCCATCGACGACGACAAAGCCGTCTGCATCCCGGTTATGGATGGTGATGGTGCCGGCCGTACCTTTTGCGAAATGGAAGACTCCGAGCGAGTTCGGTACGTTGTCACGCAGGCATGGTTCGCGCTGATTGATCGTCAAAACTCGCTCACCCTCGGAAGGTCGAACGACGACCTTCGCGTTTGTCGCACGGTTTGCGGAATGTGAGTAGATCAGGCGGAGTTCGTAGCGACCCGTCTCAGGGATCGCGGGCGTGAAGACCGCAGCCGCGACTTGTCCGCGTTCGGCGGTTCGGTAACTGGCGCCGACGAGGGGAGCGACTTTGCTACTAACAGCCCAATTCCCTTCGAAGGTCGCGGCAGTATCATCGAGCAGGAGACCGAGCGGTTGTCGTTTGGGTAACTTCGGCTCGGCAGGGACAACCGACGATGGGGATGTTGCCGAGACCACGGATGGATCGAGGATCTGTTGATCCGCGAGGAGACGCGCGTGCAGCTTTCCATAGTCGACAGCTTGTACGGATATACCCTCATTGATCGCCAGCACAGCAGCGGTGGCAGCGCTCTGGCTCGTGACCATCAACACCGGTTCCATGCGGATACTACCGAACGCTGCATGCGATGAGGAAAGGGCGAAGGTGACGAGGAGATTCGTGCATTCGGAAGCCTTCGGAACGATGGCACCGTAGCCGATGGGAGCTGGCTTGCCTCCGCCGCTTCCGAAGCCTTCGTTGTAGAGCTGGCCATCCTGATAAACGCGGCGCACCGCATGGATATCCATCGGATAGGTGGCTAGCCCGATCGACTTCGGTGCAATGCGTTGGTTACGAATATGATGTTCCGTCATCACCAAGTCGCTGACCATACGCCGTGCTTCGCGGACATAGATCTGGTGCGGCCAATGATCGTTGTCCGTAAACTCGTCTCGAGGCAAACCGAAGCGAGACGCCTCCTCGCGCACGTTTTCCGGTACTCGGGGATCGGTCCGAAGAAAGTGGAAGAAGCCGCGAAGATAATCCTCATGCGCTCGGGCGATGCGTTTCCTTTCGGCTGGGGATCCCTCCGGCCAACCATCGGCGCCACCCAGCATGTCGGTGGAGATAGGCCAACGGTTGTTGAAATCGTACTTGCGATTGGGAAGCGGATCGTATTTGCAGAACGAACGGAGTGTGAGATTGGCACCGCTGGCTTTCAAGGCTTCGATATAGCGCCCCAGCAGCTCCCATTGTGAGGAGTCGTAGTTAGCGGGGGGGGCCAAAGGTACACGGTTGGCTGGGTCGTCGGTGAGACAGAGTCGGAAGTTGTAGGACTGGATCCTTTTGTCCGCCGAGCCGATGGGTTCAGGAGCGTTCCCTGAGAGGAGTGGCAACAGACCACTCGATGGATCTCCCGGCTTGACAAAGGGATCGACCTTCACGGTGAACTTGCCGCTCGCTGGGCCGTGCTCGGGGCCTCGCACTCCGTTCCCCTGTTCACCGTATTGCAAATTCGATTCGCGTCCGAGCGTGTAACTCACCCCGGATCGGGCCAAAAGGTCTCCTTCGTAACTCGCATCGATGAAGACCTTCGCAGCGACGCTACTTCCGTCGGCAAGTTTCAGTTCTCTTAGATGGCTTCCCTCCTTGCGAACCGAATCCAAGGGCGAGCCGAAACGGAATTGAACACCCGCTTCGCGAGCCAACTCGGTGAAGACTTTTTCGGCCACTTTCGGTTCGAAGGCGAGCGAGGGGGGACGGAGGAAATCCACACCGCTCCTCGTGCGACCCTCGGTTTCTGGAGCGGTCACGTCGAACACGGTCTTAGGATCCTGTCCGTAGTGTTTTCCGATCCGTTCGAAAACTTCCCGCGCCAGTCCGCCGAAGAGTTTGGCCCGTTCCGCCGAGCCGACATCAGACCAGCTCAAGCCACCGGCCATCATCCCGCCGAGATGATGTCCCGGTTCTACCAAGACAACCGATTTGCCCATGCGCGCAGCCTGGACTGCCGCTACGACGCCGCCGGAGGTACCGCCGTAAACACAGACATCGCAGTCGCTCGGCCGCGGGAGTGTTTTCGCAGCCGCCGGATACGCAATGAGACAGGTCACTCCCCCCGTGAGAGCCTTCTGCGCCTCGGTCCAGGTGAACTTATCGCCCGGCGTGGTCTTGAATGTGTTCTTCGTCACGCTTCGGCTGTAGAAGAGAAGCATGCCCTCCTTCAAAAAGGCTGCGCCAGGATAGACGATCTGAAGCGAGGGTTTACCGTCGTTGCCATCCGATACTCCATGGTCATCGATGATTGCAGGAGGGCTCCATGTATCCCCCTCGTCGGCGGAGACCGCGTAGCACAGCGGATTGCGAGGGAAGAAATCGCCCGGGTTGTAGGGCGTGGCGTGGTTGTAGAAGACGATCAGGCGAGAGTCCGGCAACCGGTGCAGGGTCAGCGAGCTGCACGGCGAATTGAGCGTGGTGCGCACGCCGCGCGACCAAGTCGCCCCACGGTCGCTGGAATACGACTTCAACAGCACTCCGAGCCCACCGCGTGCGAGAATCATCAGTCGGCCATCCATCAACTCGATGACGCAAGGCTCCGCCATGCCGCGTGGACCATCCGGCAGCGGCGCGGGCTGCGAGCGTTTCCAAGAAACGCCACCGTCGTCGCTGTAGAAAACGAGCGACTCATCGCGATCCCCCTCAAAGCTACCCACGGCATGCGCCACGGGCAGTACGATCCGACCGCTGCGCAGTTGGATCAGTCGGTCGTTCATCACATACCAAGCGCCTTCGTCTGCAGGCTCTCCGATGAGCATGGGATCGGTCCAGGTTCTCCCCTCGTCGCTGGAGAAACAGATCACAGGCAGCGCGCCACCCTTGAGCCCAGCCGCATGACGGTGCAGGACCATGGCGATCCTGTTGTCCTGCAGTCGCAAAAAACTGACGCCGCCATCCGAAACGAATCCGCCGTGATTCCACTTCACCTGCGGACGCCCCAGTTCTTGCCAGGTCACTCCCTGGTCCGCGCTGCGATAGAGCATCGGCACGGGATGCTTGTTCACGATCTCCTCGAAGACATTTGCCGGAGGTCGGCCCCACGGTGCCGCCATGAGGACCGAGCCATCCTCGAGCACGAACATGCCCGGCCCGATGAAGTAGCGGCCGTCGTTCACGCCATGCTGGATGACGACCTGCGGCTCCCGAAGGAACGTCGCGCGTTCGGCGGCGCGGAGCGGGGCCAGCGGCGTGAGCAGCAGGGCGGTCAGAAGCAGACAAAAAGATTGGGGACAGAAAAATGGGTTTCTGATCTTCATGTTTTTGTCCTCCCTCTTTTTGTCATGGGAAACCCCGGTGATCTTCATGGTTGCTGGAGCCATTCGAGATTGAAGCGGGCGAGTCGCATGGCGGATCCATTGAAGCTGAGTTTGCTACCCGCGCCGTAGAAACAGAGAATGGTACCTTCCTTCGTCACGGCGAGGTCGGAGTAGGCGCTAGGGCCGTCTTCGAGCAGCTTGTTCACGGGCCAGGTGCTGCCCTCATCGCGGCTGAGTTTGATACTGACATTCTTCCGAGCCCGGCTCTTGCCCGGTTCGGGCTTTCCCTCTCGGCCACCCTCGAGATTGTGGGGGTTGGAGAAGAGAATGAGGCTTTCACCCGCGTGTTGGTAGCGGACAATTCCAGCCATGCAAATCGGTTCCAAGAGGGCGTCGTCGAACCTCGGCGCACTCCACCTCGTCGCGCCATCGGGACTGGTTACCACCAATCGACGATGCGCCTTGGACTCGTTGCGCACATTTAGCATGACGCGACCATTGTTGAGTTCGACAGCGACGGTTTCATTCGGATTGATCCACTCGTCGGTGCAGGGAACGGCGATGTCGCCAGCACTCCACGTTGCTCCATGATCATCGCTAAAAATGGTGGCGGTGACGCTCGGGCGATGCGCATTGCCACCCGTGCCCGTAGAAAGCCAAACAGGTACGACGAGGCGCCCCGTTTTCAGTTGGATGCTGTGGTTGGGCCCGGTTGCCAATACTTTCCATTCGTACTGTTTGTCGAATGCATGGAAGAGAGAGGTAATCTCGACAGGCGAACTCCACGTCACACCATCGTCGACGCTACGTTGGTAGAAGCATCGCATGTACTCCAGACAGAAAACCATATGCACGGTGCCATCGCGATCGGCGATGAGGACCGGATTGTTGTAGGTCACATGCTCGGTGTTGACATTCTTAAGCTGTAAGGCGAACGGGTTCTTCTGCTTGGGACCGGGTACCTCGGCGATACTTTTCGGGGAACTCCATGTCTTCCCATCATCTGTCGAACGGCGTAGAAGGATACGGATATCGGACCAGTCGCCGCCGCCGCGCCGGGCTTCACACCACGCGAGCACACTCCCTCGCGCGGTGACGACAATTCCAGGGATGTGGTAGATGTCGTAGGCAGGATCATCGCCAGCCACGAAGAGATCGCGCTTCTCGAGGAAAGGCTCAGCGCTGAGCAAAGGAGGCATCCTCGCGCAGAACAGAACGATAAGAAGCGAAAAAGGGAAATGCGACAGCCATCGATTTGTCATCTTGGGAAACATGAAAGGGAAACTCCGTGTTGGATTACCATTCGCCGTGTCGTTGAAATCGAGCTCTCGCTTTTTTACCAAACTCAGAACCTGCTGCGGCGAGATTCGCAAGTATTTGATCCGGGCTCAGTCCGGCGCTCCCTCGCGCTGCGGGGATCACGGTCTCGCATTCGTTGGCATCCATGAAGCGAGCGGCATCGAGGATCTGAGTCTGTGCGTCGGGTTCGATCACCAAGAATCCATGCTTGTCCGCGTGGATGAGATCCCCTGGCGCAATCTTACGACCGAAGACCTCGACCTCGCAATTCCAACGAACCGGCTGCACATGCGCGTGGCCAACACAGAGACGTCGAGCCAAGGCCTTGAAGCCCGCATTGGTCATTTCATCGACATCGCGAATGGCCCCGTCGACAATCGTCCCAACACAACCGAGCGCGCGATGCGCATTGCTGTTGACCTCGCCCCAAAAGGAACCGATTACCCTCGGTTTGTCGAGATCCTGAACGATGACGATTTTTGGCCCGGGAACCTGGGCTACGTAGCGACGATACTCCTTCCACGCATCTGGATGGGTTTCGCGATGCGTCTTGTTGCTCGGCTCGACGACGACGGTCACCGCGTAACCGACCATCGGTCCCATTTGGGGCATGAAATCGCGAGTCTCCTCGATATTGAAACCGTCGGCAGCCGGATCGAGCCGCGTGATCTGCTCCCAACCGTTGTAGATCGTCGGAGTATTCCATCGCTTGAGTTGAAGGAGTTCTGCATGACTGAGCCGATTCATTCCGTTCCGCCTTTCATGGAAAATGAATTTGTGTCAACACGATCTGAGATTCGAATGGAGAGACTCGATCGAACTGAAAACGAGGACGGATCGGATCGTCCGTTCCGTCCCAAACGCCACCCAGCGCTCTAACAACGCACTGCATGTGCCGCGCGTGCGTGATGGGCACTCCAGCGAGTCTCCACGCAGCGCGATGGAGCTGACACGAACATCGTCCCAACACCCAACGCTCCGGATCGGGAACTCGGTCGATCCGACTTGTGGATCGTCCATGGCATGGAACTCCTTCCATGACGCATGGTGGGTCGCGAACTCCATGCGAGAAACGGTTCGTTGGAATGCCGACGCAGAGCGTGGGCTGCATGCACGTGCGCGGTCGCAGCCCTCTTCCGGATCCAAACCTCGACACCCGGCCAGTTCCGTCAACCTCGGACTCGTCACGACTCACTACCTCTCCCAATAAAACATGTTTTGTAACATGTTATAGCAGATACGTTTGCTGCCGGGTGGTGTGCGGGGCAGAAAGGGTTGCCTCTCGAACGCAAAGGAGAGGCAATACGCTGGGGAAATTGCACGAAACGTGAGGAACCTAGCCCATGGATCGAGCGTTTTGCAAACCATTATCGCACCAAAATCTCGCGTTCACTCGCGTCCATCTCGGCTTCCCATCCTCGGAGTTTTGACTTGAGTTCCTCCAGGATTTCAGGATGTTGGTAGCCTAGGTTTTGCCGCTCGCCGATGTCGACCTCGAGGTCGAACAACAGGTCCATGGTGTTTCCATCGTTGAGGTATTTCCATTTGCCGTGTCGGATTGCTTTTTGCTTTCGGTTGGACCGGTCGATTCGCCAGAAGAAGGTGCGGTCGATGGGTTTGGATTCGCGGGTGAGCGATGGTATTAGGTTGATACCGTCCAACGGTTTTTCGGGGAGGGTCGCAGCGGTCGCGATCTCCGAGAAGGTGGCGTGCAGATCCATGGTGATCGCCATCTGTTTCGTGACCTTTCCCTTCGGAAGCTGAGCGGGCCAACGCATCAGGCACGGCACGCGTATGCCTCCTTCCCATAGGGTCGCTTTATGGTGGAAGAGGGGCAGATTTCGGCTGTAGCGTTCGCCACCATTGTCGCTTGAGAAAACGACGAGCGTGTTATCATCGAGTTGATTTCGATGCAGTTCGTCGAGGATCATTCCAACCCCACGATCGATCCGCTCTACCATGGATCGATAGATCGCGCGACTGCCATGATGCATGGATTCCTTAGTGACCATCGGCGTGCCCGGTTCATCCGGCGGTTGAAACGGGGCATGGACGGCGAGATGTGGAACGTACAGGAAAAAAGGTGTTGACTTATGGTCCTGGATAAACTTCACAGCGCGCTCGTTGATGAGATCGGTGAAGTATCCTTCGCGTTGCACCTTCTCCAGTCCGTCGCGCAACGCGTATGTCCCATCGTAATACGTGTGCTTGTAATAGTCGGCATGGCCGAGCAACTCACCGAAGAACTCGTCGAAACCTCGTTTCACGGGATTGTATTCCTCTTTGAACCCGAGATGCCATTTACCAAAGACTCCGGTGGCGTAGCCTGTAGCATTTAGCTTCTGCGCGATCGTCGTCTCCGAGAGGGGTAGTCCGAGCGCGTGAATGTCTTTCTCAGGTACCCATTCCCCTCGGATACGACGAAACTGTTCCACTTGATAACCAAAGGCAAACTCGAGCCCGCAGCGCTGTTGCCATCGACCGGTGATGAAGCCGGTGCGCGTCGGTGTACATACTGGCGCGTTGGCATAAAAGTCTGTGAATTTGACCCCTTCGGTTGCCAGCCGATCGATGTTGGGTGTCCGAATGTCCGGGCTGCCCATGCAACCGAGATCGCTATAACCGAGGTCATCGGCGAGGATGAAAATGATATTCGGTTTTTTAGGATCGGCAGCGTTGAGCATCGGCATTGATGTCAACAGGGCGATGCATAGCGGAATCAAAAAGTATTTCATGGTTCTTCGGAGAGGAGGATGGAAAGATCGGATGTTGGGAGTTCGCAAGAGAAGTGATTCCACTCGGGATGGCCATTCCGTGCACAGGAACCCAACGGGTTGCGTCCTCTCGCTTCACTTGGGAGAGACGCCTCCCGTCCTCGGTGCGGGTGCGAGTGTGTTGGGTATCAAATGCTTGCGGAAAAACGATTCGATGCGATGCATGCTTTCGTCGTTCGTGAAGAGCTTGCCACCATGGCCACCCCCTACCACGTTGACCAACGTAGCATCGACTCCTGCTCCCTGCAAAGCCTTGGCAAACGTCTCGCTCTGGGCGATCGGTACGGTCGGATCCGCATCTCCATGCATCACGAGAAAGGGAGGATCGTCCTTCGAAACATAATGCATGGGACTGGCTCGCCTAGCCTGTTCCGGGATCGTTTGGGGATCGCCTCCCAAGAAATGGGTACGCGTCTCTTTCGAACCCACCGTGAGAAAATCGGTAGGCCCAAACCAATCGACCACGGCCTGCACATCGCTCGATTGCTCTGGATTGCCGAGGAGACCCTCGAGATCCGAAACTCCATTACTCGTCCCCATCAATGCGACCAAGTGACCGCCCGCCGAACTTCCCCAAACGCCTACGTGCGCGGGATCGAGTCGATACTCAGAGGCATGCGCCCGCAACCAACGAATCGCTGCCTTGCAGTCGTGGATCTGTGCCGGGAAGATCGCATGTTGGCTCAGTCGATAGTTGATCGATGCGACCGCAAATCCAGAACGCACCATGCGAATCGCGGGTGTTCCTGCTTTCGAGCCCCCGGCCCAACCACCCCCATGCACCCACACGATGATCGGCGCCGGCCGATCGCTGGCTGCGGGGAGATAGAGGTCCAACCGGTGACGTTCATGCCCATACGCGACATACTCTAAATCCTTCACAACGCGTGTTTCAACCGACGGGTCCTCGGCCACCGTCTGAAGGATACCTAGGTTTTGGAATGGGATCATCCAACCCATGCATGCGAGCCAACGGAAACGAGGAATCATGTTCGAGATCACTGGATGGAAAGGAAGGGTGCCGTACAAAACACCGCCGGTATTTATTCTCTGCGCTAGGGACGTTCGGCTTTCAGTCTGGCGATCAAGTACTCGGTCGCATCCGCATGCTTGACCTGCGGTGCACCTGGATAAACCAACTCGCAATCCACCCCAAACCTGACGAGTTGCTCTTGCAGTCTCAAACCGAAATTGGCGGTGTGCGTGGGATCCTTTTGCTCCTGTCCTAGCGCTGGTGGCGCACTGTACTGAAGATAGACGCCAGGATCATCTGAACTGACCAAGGCATAAGGAGAATACTCAGCGATCCAGGGTAGAATGCGCTCGCGTTCCATTAGGAATTGCTCAAAGGGAGAAACCCCTTGGCTACCGGTAATCCCAAATGCATGGGCACCATATTTGCTATTGGGAGTCCAATCCTTCATCTGCTGTGGATCCAAGGTGGTTTGAGCCCCTTGCACGGCAGCGCACCACAATCGCGTCGACTCGCGAGCGATAGGATCAGGGCTTTGCGGATCGGCCAGATCCTTGTGGAAGGCGAGCCAGAGACTGGAACAAGCACCCGCAGAACCTCCAGCTGCACCGATGCGAGCTTGATCGATATTCCATTTAGTAGATTGGCTGCGTACGAATTGCAAGGCGCGAGCGGCATCGTGCAAAGGTGTATGCACAGGCGGCTTGCCGTCCGACCTATCCGCTTGAGATACAAAACGATAGTTGATGGAGACCACGGAGATACCCGCCGCGAGGAGTTTATCGACATCGACAAACCTCGCTACCCTTTCCTTGCTACCACCTGACCAACCACCTCCGTGGATGACAAATACCAACGGATTTCCCAATAGTCTACAAGGGAAAATACTCAAATCAAGGGGTGCGTGCGTTCCAAAGCGGCGATAGCCGATTAGGAACGCACGCACCCCTTTGCGTTTTTTGCGATGATTGACCAAACGGGGCCTGCCTGAGCTCAAACGTTATGTTGATGAACGCAAAAATTCGCCCCGCGCCCGCTTTGCGTACGCACTGTCCTCGTGCCGACCGGAGCCGGG
>Ga0169931_10015291_pt1 | contig 10280 bp, 14 predicted proteins | sample Kivu_15m_20L_FD_129675 | JGI IMG/M metagenome (GOLD analysis project Ga0169931, IMG submission 129675) | Freshwater microbial communities from Lake Kivu, Western Province, Rwanda to study Microbial Dark Matter (Phase II) - Kivu_15m_20L... | ecosystem: Environmental > Aquatic > Freshwater > Lake... | reverse complement strand
TACGTAGGCTGTTCAAATAGGGGTATAAGTAGTAACCCTCTCTCTAGTGAAGTTCAAACCCCGGGGTAGTCCTACGTCCTACCGCCACACAGAAAAAACTACGCACGTATCACACATGTGCAGTATAAAATTTCTTCATCCACGGATACAGTATTGATATATAGTTTCTGGAAGTAAGAGTTGATAGTTCGAGTAGGAATGGGAATATCTGCTTATCATCTTCTTCAAAAATTCGCATCTCTTCAACGAGATAAAGTATGGTGTATGTCAGTTGTATATTTCAACCCCCCCCAAAACACAAAAAAGTATAAGTGCTTCTCTTTTAGACTAGTATAAATTGATCCTAAGATTGATTCTTAGCGAGTTACTCACAGCTACAGAGTAAGATATTTCAACAAAGAAGGATGATGAATGATCAAGATTGGTTCACGCTCTCAGAATACGGAACATCTAGTCAATACGATGACATGGATGAATGTCCTCTTGATAGCACTGAGTCATTTGATTTCGTGCTTACAAGTCTGGAAGAGCCAGTCAAATTCATTTCTCATGTAATCGAAAATAGTCAAGGTACGACTATAAGGCGACCCACAATCCTTACAACAAGTGATCAATTGACCAGAATTTGGGATGCTTGTTTCCATTATGTGGAGGATTCTAGGTAAGTTTAAGGGTTGGGTTTAAAGAAGTCGATGAATATTTTACATGTATTTACTCTTATAGCAACATTCCAAAACATCGATGTGATTGAAGTTATCACTCTCGTGATACCATTACATCAAATCATTCTACTGTAGATATCTCAAATCATCCAATGATCATCAACAACCCACAGAGAACGAACCCAGCAAATTTTCACTTGGCACTGAGTCGATACGGGAATCGTTTGTTTCGTATACAGGACGCCAATATTCGAAGTGGTCATCAGATCATGACATCGGAACGATTTGGAGGATGTTGCAGTAACAATTCAGCATGGAATTTGTCTTACATAACAACAAACGTATCAAGTGGAGTAGAACCTTTGGATCATCAAGACATCAATGATTCTCCAATAATAAACAGTACCATTAGCTCAAACTTTACTCCTGATGAAGAAATCGGCAACATTGTCCATGATAACAACAACCTCAATCTAGCTTTGGATCCACCACCATTTCAAAAGAGGGTTAAAAAACGAGGTCCATCTCGTTTGTCATCATCTTATGCAAATTTTTTCATTTCTGATACAACAGGGAATGAGAAAAAAACTCGTCAATCAAGGCATGTATCTTCAATCTCATCCTGTGACGAATCTTTTAGTCCTCGTTCATCATCAAACCAACAAGATGATTTGACATTTGAATCATGTTGTCTCAGAAATGCATCTGTCGTATCTCCCAACAATAAATCATGGAGTTGAAAGAAATGCCGATATTGCCTAGTGCAGATGTACGATTCGGTTTTGATCATAGAAACAATCTTTCATACATACAAATTTAATAATCAATAGGCTCTTAATATGACCACTTGATAATAGGTCAGATTGACATATTTGAAATAAATATCTTGATCACTTCCATTGCGGATGTATACGAGTCTATGTTGAATCACTCATGGTAACATGAAACATGACACGTTTATTCAACACATCATTTATGTGTACAAGTTTTTATTGAACAAACACTTTTACGATACTGCAGCTTTGATAAAAGGGCAACTTGACTTACAGTAGATTATCTATTGATTACAAAATATCTACATCAAGCAATACTATGATTTGCATGAAATAATCTCCAAACAGTCATTGCAAGATGACAAGATTATTCAACATATTATGTCTAACAGGTATTGAAACAAGGCTTGGCCTATGTTGCAGAAAATAGAGTAGGGAACATAAAAGAACATGTAGTTCCCGATACAACTATTTTCCTTCTGATGCCAAAACGTGGGCATTGCGTGCCATATGCGCTTTCTTTTCCTTTGAATTGACGGCTACGGAACTTGTCTTCGGAAAGGTGTAAGCAGACGATCCTGGTGATTTCGTATACTTCGTCGTCGTCGTAACGCCTTTTGTAGAGTTGGAATGGGGTGTGCGCCCTGGACCATTATTTGCGCTTACAGCCGGAGCTGCTGTGGGATTGGAATAATTTCCACCACCTTTGGATGGACCGTTGTTGACTTGTGGCAATGTTGCTGGATGTGCTTTTCCTTTACTCCATGGATGATGATACTCTGGCTTTGATGGTGATGACTTTGTAGGATATTTATTTGTTTTTTTAGAACTGCTGTGTCGTTTTGGAGCATAACTTGGTAATCCACTTGGACCAAAACTAGGGTTTGAACTCGGTGAAGTCGACGGACTCAGCGTTTCTGTATCTGGCATCGGCGGACCTCTACCGCCATCAGGCGCTTGAGTTGGATTAGAAGTAGGAGAACACTGTGACTTTTTCCCATTCTTTTTACCGTTTGGTCCATTTAACATGCCACCTTTTGTTTTTCCGCAATGATCGAATTTTGGATGTTTTGTTGATTTGAAATCCTTTCCTTTGTTTAATGGGCTCTTCCCTTTATTGCCATGACCCGCCTTCAAAGTAATTTTATTGCCAGCTTTTTTACTTTTGGGTGCTTGGGGATTCGTTGTCGACCAAGAAGACTTTCCATAGGCTTTAGACTTAGCTGCATGAATAATCGTCTTGGGATATTTGGTAGACTTTGGTCCAGCGATTCCTTTTGCCTTGGTGCTATAGTTCTTATTGGATGGAGAGTACTTCAAAGACCACTTGTTCCCAGTCTTGACTTTTGGTGATTTGGATACGTATGCCTTGATGGACCAATTGTTCTTTCCGATGCTACTGCTGTAGGCCTTTGATTTCGCATGTTGATTGGCCTGTGGATACTTGCTTGACATGGCTGCAGCGCTTTCCTTAACCTTTTTACTATTACGGTTTTTGGCAGGGTTAGCTTTGAAGGGATACTCGTCAACGCTCGAGGAAGCTTTGTACTCGGTGGTCGTGAGTCTAGTTTCGTGCGAACTGGATGCCTCATTCGTGGAAATGAACTTCCCGACGATGTGGTATGCTTTGGATTTCGCATCCTTGATATTTGATAGAAGAACAGTTTTTTAGTTACTGTACCTAGCTGATAACTTTAGTTTTTGTTTTTGTTTCTTTGACTTGTCTTACCTTTACAACGCCATGTTGAATGGCATCTGTCTTCTTCACACTAGTCGTTGAGCTTTCAAGGTCAATAGCGATGTGACTGAAATTCCCTTTCGAGAAATCAATCTTTGCAGTCATAGAGACTGCTAAGAAAGCAAGGGTGATGACGTTCTTCATTCTGGTTGCAATGAAAACAATGGGTGAAACGAGACCACTACGATTGTTATGGAATAATGAGCCCGCTCGTGACGAGTCTCACAGTTTTGAATTTTCGACTCGAGTAAGAGTCTAGCAATGCAGTACTGGAGGTGGAATTCATACGGGCAGCGTACGTGGCTCTACAATCTACGGAGAGTCAGAGTTTTGTACAGCCCTGCGTAGGTCTTGCTTGAGTTGTTGATTCATCCTTCTTCTTTGACCTTCGAAAAAAGACAGGGCAGGGCGATGGACAGCCGATGGAGCAAAATGAGAGATGGACGATGGACGATGGACCCGATGGACGATGGACTCAAGCAATCAAGACACTCATTCGTGCGCCAACTACAAGTAAAACGGTTTATTGTTGTACCTCGGGAATATGCGTGTATTATTTGTTCACCTTATTGATCAATTATAACTACGGACCTTTCGCATGCCCCTTGAAGAGTGTCATTCCGATTCTGATGCTATTGCAGATCTTAAGAGAAAACTAAGTTGCTTTGAAAGCGAAAAAGGGCGACTTTCCGGTCTTTCCTATGTTCCACAAAGTCCCAACGAAGTAATAATTTCAACTAGCCCAAAGGCGGGTATGGTTCTATAATTCGAATTTGTAAATGATTTCTCCTTTGTTTTCACTAATTCTTTGAATTCAATGCACATTAGGCACAACATGGCTACAACAGGTAAGGCATGGTGGTGATAAAATAAATTATCCATGCCCTTAAGTCTATGATAATGAAATTATTAAAATATATTTTAGATCTGCCACCAAATACGATGCTCATCAGTAGGAGGTGATATGAACTTCCGTGAAATCAGTGAAGTTGTGCCATGGCTCGAATTGGCATTTGATCAGGGTCAAAATTTATACGATCCCCAATGGGGCCATGAAGATGGAGCTCCACGTTTATTTAAAACTCATGCATGGGAAGCTCATTGTCCAAAAGGTGATTACGATGGAACTGTAATCATATTGCTAGACTATTCAAATGGATAAAGTCAAAATTAATTTGTTGCGTTTTCTGATCCCGTTTATATTACTTCAGGATGTAAAGTGATTGTCATGCTTCGAAATCCATACGATGTAATCTTGTCCTTCTTTTCATTCTTTGAGGATTGGTTCTTCCCAGCTGGAACTATCTCTATCGAACAATTCGCGAGAGACTTTTGGTTAGCAAGGGGTGTTCCCATGTCAAAAATGCAAAACGCATCATACTTTCATCATCTACTATCATGGTACACGCGGAGAAAGGATTCAAATGTTTTGATTCTTTTTTATGAGGATTTAAAACAAGACTTATATTCGCAAGTAAAGAGGATTTGTTCTTTCATGTCAACTAGCAAGGTAAGAAATTTATAGATCAATTGATCAGTCCCAAAATCTCCGTCGACCAACGATATTCTTCTTATATCATCATCAATAGCATGATTATACCTCAGATGACATTGTGAAAAGAGTCGTGAGTCTGTCCTCCTATGAGTTTATGTCCAACAACAAAGATAAGTTTGATGAAAAGCTATCTAAAATGGCACGAAATGAAGCCTGTTTTTTGCCAAAACACGCTGGCATGTCCTCCTTCAAGGTAAATCGAGGCATCGTTGGAAATGGCATACTAAATTTATCCCCATCCCTAGTATCCGAAATCGATGCTAAATGGAACTCCGTTATTGAGCCAGTTACAGGGTATAAGACGTATGATCAATTACGTTCATCCATGATTAAGTAAGATGATATTTTACGAAGATCAGCAAGGTAGTAGAAACTTTTTTATAGTTAATTAATCAATATCAATATGAATTGAAGTAGGAAATGATCTATATAAGGGCACTCCCAAAATCCAACGTAATCTGAAATTAAAATTCTCAATGACCATGGTCGTCATTCACATCGCCGTTCGCATTCCGGTGTTCTTGTTCCTGAATAGTCCTTATCATACCGTGCTCTTTTCGTCTATGTAAACACTCAAAGTAATCATCACGCAATGGATAACACAGTTCTCCTTTACGAGATGGTTCATGTTTCTTATTGGCAAAAGTACAGAATAAAAATCGCATGAGAATCATATTCGTAAGAGTAGTGACTTGGGATGTTTTCTGGACAATACTTACCAAACATTCTTTGTACTCCGCAAAGAACGGATAGCATCGACCTATACCACCACGTAGCCCAAAGCCACTAGACATGTCTGAACCTCTAAATTCCTTTAGGAGTATCGCTTATTTGTATCTATCTACCTTGATGAATAGATGAGATGAAGGAGATACATAATGTGTGCTGCTGGATCACACAAAGCAAGACTGAGTCGAATCCTCTGTTCGAATAACCCTTTCTTCAGGACATTTTTAACTTCCAACAACCAACACTTGCACTCAGTGACCGATGACGTACGAGTGAAATTATCGTCTGTAATACCATCCGTCTAATTCATGTCAACATGATCCATCCCTATGTACTGTACAGGAGCTACTATCCATCCCCCACAGAAAAAAACTAAGTAACCTCGTCTCAAAGGGCAAGGCAGAAATACATTCCTCTCCTCCAGTCATACTATCAAACAAAAGTCCTGCAATATGAGTAGAATCATAGTCCTCCTACTTTGCTCAGTGATTTCTTCAGTGTTTTCGTTTGGTGTTTACACTCCTCTACAAACAGGATCTCGTACGGTACGTTTGTTCTTGCATGTAAAATAAACACTGCTGACTCGATTGACACGATGTAGTGTTACACCATGTATCCGACTTTATCCTACTATACTTGTTATCCATTAGGCCAGTGAACGAAGAGGTGCTTCTGGTTTAGTAATGCGGGCACGAGTTTGTGACCTATTGGGTAAACGACACAATCGTCAAGCTCGTCAAATTTCATTTTCACACACTCGTACAAAGAAAGTGCAAGAAATTAATCTACAAACGAAGCGATTTTTCTCTGATGAGCTTGGACGATCCGTCACACTTCGTTTATCTACGAAAGGTTTAAAAACAGTTGATAAATATGGTGGTATTGACGCTGCTGCTAAGAAGTTCGGATTAGATTTAAGTACCTTTTAGACGGATGGATTTTCGGAAGACAGACACTTACACTCTTACTGTTATATGATGGAGCTTCAAATCTGAAATAAATTAAGTCAATGAATTTTATATCGCATAAGGGGTAGCACAATCTTTACTTAAGACGAGCAACTCAAACAGATGGTATCTGAGTAGTCAGGAGTGTCTAATATTTGTGCGGTATCATGAAAACTTGATATAGGATTCTTTTCCACTGTATATTGTATGGCGCTGGCGGCTGGTTTTGTTCGGAGGTAGTACATGCCCGTCTGCGCAAGGTACAAGTGGCTAAGATGCAATAAGTCTTCAGGTACAAACGTCTAAGGACCTAATGAGACGTACCTTCAGACCTTTTTTCCAAGCATAAAAATGCATGGCAGTCAGTTTATCTGTTGTAGGATCTGCTACGAATAAGTTCAAACTTTGACTTTGATCTATGAATTTTCCTCTATCGGCTGCCATGTCAATTATATCTTTCATTTTCATCTCCCAAACGGTTTTATATAATTCCTTGAGTTTGTCCGGTATGATATCAATTTTTGCGACCGATCCACCATCTCTCATGAGCATATTTCTTACAAGAGGATTCCATAATCCACGGTCTGTTAAATCTTGGAGCAGATGAGGATTCGTCATAATGAACTAGCCATAGGATAGGATCAAAATGTCCAAATGGGTATATTAAAAAATAAAGTTCTAACGTGTCAAATAAATCTGCGATACATTAGGCATCTTACCTCTCCTGCTTTCACTCTTCGAACATAAAGGTTTGATGCAAACGGCTCAAAACACTCGTTAACTCCTAGAATTTGTGACGTAGACGCTGTAGGCATTGGAGCTATAAGCAGTGAATTCCGTAATCCACTTGAAATGATTCTCGATCGTAAATCATCCCATCGGTATCCAGATTCTTTCACAGTCTCTGGATAACGTTGGATAAGGTGAAGTATACTATTCTTATCCTCGAGTGACTTCTTTGATTGTCGGTGGCTCGGAGTAGAATCATCCTTTGACCCCCAGAGATTGAATTGGAGTTGACCAATGCTGATAGGGCTACCCGAAAAGGATTCATAAGGTCCATGCTGCTCTGCAAGTTCTACACTAGCTTCAAGAGCTGCATTATAAATCGTTTCAAATATAGCCTCGTTAAGCTCTTTAGCCGCATCAGATGTAAATGGTAATCCCAGTCGAATGAATGTATCGGCAAGTCCAGAAACACCAATGCCGATGGGTCGGTGCCTCAAGTTTGAAAGTTTGGCACCCGGAACTGGATACAAGTTACAATCAATGATTTTGTTTAAATTTTTTGTAACAATTTTGGTGACTCGATGCAACTCTCCGTGATCAAAATATGCCTTTCCAGATGATGGATCTGAAGATCCGTACGGACCGCGTTGCGATGTGACAAATTTCGCTAAGCATCTAGAAAACAATAGGGACGATAATAGAGGATTTTAAAAAAAACGGCAAAGAATCACAATAGGAGACATAACATAGATTACTTACATGCTTGCAAGATTGCAAACAGCCACCTCAGTGCTACTGGTATATTGTATTATTTCTGTGCATAAATTACTGCATTGTATCGTTCCAAGGTTACGTTGGTTACTTTTGACATTTGCAGCATCCTTGTAAAGCATATATGGGGTTCCAGATTCAATCTGGGCCAGGACAATAGCTGTCCAAAGCTCTCGTGCCCGAACTTGTCGAACAAATCGTCCCTCTGACTCATATTGATGATATAGTCGCTCAAAATCGTCTCCATAACATTGTTCCAGCCCCTGACAAGCATGTGGACACATCAAACTCCAAATACTGTCCTCTTGCACTCGTTTCATAAAAAGATCGGGTACCCATAACCCGTAAAATAAATCCCTTGCCCGTTGTTCTTCCTTCCCGTGGTTTTTCTTTAAATTTAATACATCAAATATATCTGCATGCCATGGTTCTAGATAAATCGCGAATGCACCTGGTCGCTTTCCTCCTCCCTGATCGACGTATCTTGACGTTACATCAAACACGCGCAGCATGGGAACTAAACCATTCGAGACGCCTCGTGTTCCTTTTATGTGCGTGCCTCTTGCTCGAATATTATGTACAGAAAGACCTATCCCCCCTGCAGACTTGGGTTGATGTATTGAAAAAGATATGTCGTATGTCGTTAAAATCAGAATCTTGAAACAAATCTCGTACCTTGGATATAACAGCACATTTTTTCAGCGTATCATAAATTCCCTCTATAGAATCATCGGACATTTGAACTAGGAAGCAACTACTCATTTGAGGATGTATTGTACCTGAATGAAATAATGTTGGACTGGCATGAGTGAAATATCCTCGACTCATCAAATCGTATGTCTCAAAGGCTGCACGAAGATTTGTTTCATCATTCTTTTGATGATTCAAGTCATCGTTAGGACAGAACGTTGTAGAATTAGAATCCACTACTACTGTAGAGTTGTTGTTTCCTGGGATTTTGGAGCAATGAATACCTAATGCTACACGCATAAATAGATATTGAGGACGTTCAACAACAAAGGGTTTGTTATTGTAGGTACCTCCTCCTCCTCCCACGGATGTCAAACTCCCCTGAAAAGGATTCAATTGTATAGATTGGAGAAGATAGCTTCGCAATAATGTTTTAAAACCAAAATAAGTGAAATCATAATCTCTATCATGTTGAATCTGTGAATCAATCCAAGATGAATATCGATGTACGATATCAGCAATGTCTGAGTGTATAAAACCTTGCCCTTGTTCATACAATATAGATATAGCGTCCGAAAATTGAGTGGGAGTATTTTTATGATTATCCGATATACATATCCGTCCAGCTAATCGAGCATAATCTGGATGTTGTGTAGACATGGATGCAGACGTTTCGGAAGCTAATGAAACAAGATCGGATGTAGTCATATTTGAATAACATCCTTTGAGAATTGTATCAACAAGTCCAGGGATGGAAAGAAATCGATGATCTAAATCTTGAGATAAATGTTGTAAATGTCGTTCAAGCTTAATTTATTTTGTTCCATATATATATAAAGAAAAAGTATTAATGCATAACGTGTATATCGATTCCATGGTTTCAAAATGAGTGAATTATGAAATAGAAAAAAAAACAAACAAACAAACCTTGAATCGATCAAAAGGTACCACTTGTCCATTTCTCTTCATAATCGATTCAACAAGTGGAATATCATTAGTACGTTGTTGTGTCAGATTTGGTATATATGATGAATGATTTGTATTATCTATGAGATCCTTTTGTATTTCTTTTGTCTCTATTTCAACCCTTGAAATCCTGTCTCCTCCTCTTGGAAGTTTTACAATCTGTGATGATGATGATGAGAATGTTGGAATCGAGGGAGGATTATAAGAAGTAAACTTGCTTGATCTTTGATGTGTTATCCATGACCCAAAATCATCTTGGAATGAAATAACATTTTTGATTCTTGTAAGAAGAAGAAGATACCATGGAATTATTAAAAGATAACAATATTTCGTTTCTAGTAGACGTATCATTTTGTATCCAACAATCAAAGTGAGTTTTATTGTTGAATGTGTTTTATTTTTCAAAAGAGTTGTAAAATATTGAAATGATCAATATCTAGGTATCTACTGCTAATGATAACTATACTTTTGTCACCGTGAGATATCTTTCAATGGTTGTGTCATATGGATAACAAAAAGTGATCGGATAGTGGATATTTTTGTTGATTTTAGATTTCATTAAAATAATTACCTGTCGTGCATGATAAGTGTACTGTCCAGTTATGTAATTCTGTCTCTCTCTCTCTACTAGAGAGAGAGTAGAGCACCGCCTACTACATAGTAGCTCTCTACTAGAGAGAACCTCTTTTTTAGGTTTAGGGTTAGGGTTAGGGTCTAGAG
>Ga0169931_10015290_pt1 | contig 10281 bp, 9 predicted proteins | sample Kivu_15m_20L_FD_129675 | JGI IMG/M metagenome (GOLD analysis project Ga0169931, IMG submission 129675) | Freshwater microbial communities from Lake Kivu, Western Province, Rwanda to study Microbial Dark Matter (Phase II) - Kivu_15m_20L... | ecosystem: Environmental > Aquatic > Freshwater > Lake ... | reverse complement strand
TTCGTGAGTTTCCGACCAGTTCCCTCGCCTGGGCTGTGCTCGCCGACGACGCGTGGGCGCAGGACCGCGTCCTGGAGTCCTATGCCTTCGCGCGCGTGGGCTACCACCGCGGTCTCGATGCGCTACGACGCAATGGCTGGAAGGGTCACGGTCCGGTGCCGTGGTCGCATGAAGCCAATCGCGGGGTGCTGCGCTGCCTGCGCTCACTTCATCGCGCGGCGTCATCGATCGGCGAGACCGATGAAGTGGTGCGGCTCGCCGCATTCATGACTGACTGTGACCCGGGAATGCCCCGCGCGTGAAGGCGGCGGTGCTCGGGGCCGGCATCGCGGGTGTGGCCTGCGCGCGTGTGCTTGTCGACGCGGGATGCGACGTCGCGATCCTGGATCGTGGGCGTGCCCCGGGCGGACGAATGGCATCCCGCCGGCTCCGCGATACGGGAACCCGATTCGACGGACGCATCGTCGACTACGGCGCGTCGTATTTCACCGCGGGGGACGAGGGATTCACCGCCGTCGTGAAGGACTGGACCGATCGGGGCCTCGCCCGTCCCTGGACCGACACCTTCCACGTCTACGAGCCGGGCGGAATCATCGGTGTGCGCACTGGTCCGATCCGCTACGCAGCCCGGGACGGACTGCGTTCGCTGGTCGAAGATCTCGCCAGCGGACTACCCACGATCGAGCACCAGTACGAGGTCACGTCTCTGGTGCAGGACCTGGGCCAGTTGCTCGTGGACAGGGAGCCCTTCGATGCCGTAGCGGTGTGCATGCCGATGCCGCAAGCAGAGCGTTACATCGCCCCGGATCTCCTTCCCTCGGACACACCCGCGTGGGAACCGGTGATCGCGGTGACGATGGTGTTCACCGAGCGCACATGGCCGGACATCGATGGTGTCTTTGTCAACGACGACCCAGTTCTCACATGGATCGCTGATGATGGGCGCCGTCGTGGTGACGATGCTCCGGTGCTCGTTGCGCACGTCAACCCGGTGCTTGCGGCGGGGCACCTGGCGGATCCCGCTGGTGTAGGTCCGTACGCGGTGGCGACGGTGCGCCAGGTCCTGGGCATCGATGCGTTGCCCGACTGGGTATGGGCGCACCGCTGGTCCATTGCGCGGCCCATCGACGCGAGGCCGGAAGCGTGCTGGGTGCACCCGGAAGTGCCGATCGGATACGCGGGAGATGCGTGGGCGGGCAAGCCCCGAGTCGAGTCCGCCTGGCTCTCCGGAACTGCTCTGGGTCATGCGCTGATCCGATAGCCTTCACCCTCGTGCCTGCGATCGTGCTCCTCGGAGCTCAGTGGGGGGACGAGGGCAAAGGGAAAGCCACCGATCTCCTCGGTGAGCGCGTCGACTACGTCGTTCGCTATCAAGGCGGCAACAACGCCGGTCACACCGTCGTCATCGGCGACAAGAAGTTTGCCCTCCACCTCTTGCCCAGCGGAATCCTGACCCCGGCGGTCATCCCCGTGATCGGCAACGGTGTGGTGATCGATCCGCAGGTCCTCCTCGATGAGATGAAGGGCCTGCAGGAGCGCGGCGTCGACACGTCGAAACTCCTGATCAGCGCGAACGCGCACCTGATCACGAGTTATCACGTCACCCTCGACAAGGTCACCGAGCGATTCCTCGGCAAAGCTAAGATCGGGACCACGGGCCGCGGCATCGGACCGGCGTACGGCGACAAGATCGCACGCATCGGTATCCGCGTGCAGGACCTGTTCGACGAGAGCATCCTGCGCCAGAAGGTCGAGGGTGCGCTGACCAATAAGAACCAGACGCTCGTGAAGGTGTTCAACCGCCGGGCCCTCAGCGTTGACGCCGTCACCGAGGATCTGCTCGCTTTCGCTGCGCCGCTCGCTCCCTATGTCGCGGACACCTCCCTCGTGCTCAACCGCGCCCTCGACGAGAACAAGGTGGTGTTGCTCGAGGGTGGTCAGGGAACCCTGCTCGACGTCGATCACGGCACCTACCCGTTCGTGACATCGAGCAACCCGACGGCGGGTGGTGCGTGCACGGGCAGTGGCATCGGACCCACGCGCATCACGCGCGTGATCGGGATCCTGAAGGCCTATACGACCCGCGTCGGGTCGGGACCGTTCCCGACCGAGCTCTTCGATGACGATGGCGAGAGGCTCCGGTCCATCGGGGGCGAGGTCGGTGTCACCACTGGTCGGCCACGTCGCTGCGGCTGGTTCGATGCACCGATCGCGCGTTTCGCGGTCCGGGTCAACGGTCTGACTGACATCTTCCTGACAAAACTCGACGTGCTCACCGGCTTCGAGCGGATCCCCGTCTGCGTGGCCTACGACGTGGACGGCACTCGTGTCGAGGAGATCCCGACGACGCAGACCGACTTCCACCATGCGAAACCGATCTACGAGTACCTGCCCGGCTGGACCGAGGACATCTCCACCGCACAGTCACTCGCCGATCTCCCCGCCAACGCGCGGGCATACGTCGAGTTCCTCCAGGAGATCTCCGGTGCACCGGTCAGTGCCGTGGGCGTCGGTCAAGAGCGCAACGCGACGATCTCGGTGCGGGACCTGATTCTTTAGGGAAATTGGACTTTTCAAGTATTGGTCAAATCGGGGTAGAGTTCTTTGATGCGCACAAGATTTGAATTGAGTTTCGAGTTGGCTTACGAAATCCATGACCTTGCGACTCAGCAAGGCCGCTCTGCCGAGGACTTGGTAGAAGACCTTCTTCGTCGTGCACTCTTGGGGTACCGGAACGACTTTCTATCGCCGCCAACTCATGATCTTGGTCAGATCGAGATCTCGTCGATCGAGGCTGAGCAGCAGGGGTTCGACCACGAGATCGTCCACTTCGTGCGGAACACGGAGCACTTATTGCGCCGTTCCAGGTCCTCGTGCTAACCCCACGAGTCTCTGGATCCGGCACTCCTTGACCATGCGAAGGCTCATGCTTGATGACCACCTTTGAATTGGACGCCCGGGGCAACCCGATCGGCATGCCCGTCGAGCCGCGCGAGGTGGTACCTCCGCCGGAAGCACACATCGTCGGCCGCCTGGTCCGACTCGAGCCCCTGGATGCGGACTCGCACACCGAGGGATTGTTCGCGGTGTACGAGGGTCACGATCACCTATGGACCTACATGCCGCACGGGCCGTTCGAATCACCTCAGGATCTGCGCACCTGGATCGAGTCGAAGCAGCATCGGCCCGACCCGATGTTCTTCGCAATCATCGATCAGCGCACGGATCAGCCGGTCGGAATCGCGTCCTATATGCGCATCGATCCGAATGCGCGCAGCATCGAGGTCGGCTGGATCACCTATTCGCCCCTCCTCCAGCGCACCGCAGGAGCCACGGAAGCGATCTACCTGATGATGCGCCAGGCGTTCGACCTCGGCTATCGACGCTTCGAGTGGAAGTGCAATGTGCTCAACGAGGCATCGATTCGGGCGGCCAAGCGCCTGGGCATGACCTACGAGGGAACCTTCCGTCAGGCGACGGTGGTCAAGGGTCGGAATCGGGACACGGCCTGGTTCTCGCTCCTGGATTCTGAGTGGCCCACGGCTAGGAAGGCATTCGAGACCTGGCTGTCCCCGGAGAACTTCGACGACCAGGGCCAGCAGCGCACACCCCTGCGCATCCCGATCCACGGACTGACTTCCGCACCCTCATTGTCCTGAACATTTCCGCAGTTCTACAGTGCATCCACCACCGACTTCGCAGGAGTTGTCATGGCTGCTGATCCCGCCGAGGGCAAGCGCGTTTTCGATCTCGATCGTTCCTACGTCTTCCACTCGTGGAGTGCGCAGGGTTCGCTGAACCCGATGTGCATCGCGGGTGCCGAAGGTGCGTATTTCTGGGACTACGACGGCAACCGATTCCTCGACTTCTCCTCCCAGTTGGTCAACGTCAACATCGGCCATCAGCATCCGAAGGTCGTCGCCGCGATCCAGGAGCAGGCCGCGCGCCTGTCCACCATCGCACCGCAGCACGCCAATGACATGCGCGGCGAGGCGGCCAAGCGCATCGTGGAACTCGCCGGTCCGAACATGGGCAAGGTTTTCTTCACCAACGGTGGTGCCGATGCGGTGGAGAACGCGATCCGCATGGCACGGTTGCATACCCACAAGCACAAGGTGCTCTCCACCTATCGCAGCTATCACGGCAACACGGGCGCGGCGATCACGGCCACGGGTGATCCGCGGCGGTGGCCGAATGAGTACGCCAGTCAGCACGTGCACTTCTTCGGTCCCTACCTCTACCGCACGGAGTTCTGGGCAACCAATGAAGAAGAGGAGACGCAGCGCGCGCTGACCCACCTCGAACACGTGATCCAATTTGAGGGACCCAACACCGTGGCGGCCATCATCATCGAGTCAGTGGTGGGAACAGCGGGCATCCTCGTTCCGCCGCCCGGCTACCTCGAGGGCGTGCGTGCGCTGTGCGATAAGTACGGGATCATCTGGATCGCGGACGAGGTCATGGCCGGATTCGCGCGCACCGGGAAGTGGTTCGCCTTCCAGAACTGGGCTGCGCAGCCGGATCTGATCGTGTTCGCGAAGGGTTCCAACTCTGGCTATGTGCCCGTGGGTGGCGTGGTGATCAGCAAGGAGATCGCCGCGACCTTCGACGACCGCGTGTTCCCGGGCGGTCTGACCTACTCGGGTCATCCGCTTGCGGCCGCGTCGATCGTCGCCTCCATCGACGCTATGAAAGAGGAGAAGATCGTCGAGAACGCAGCCCACATCGGCGCAACCGTCCTCGGTCCCGGGCTGAAGGACCTCGCGGAGCGTCACCCGGTGATCGGAGACATCCGCGGCCTCGGCGTCTTCTGGGGCGTGGACCTAGTGACCGACCGCGCTACCCGCGAGCCGCTGGCTCCCTACGGTGGAACCTCACCGGCGATGACCGAGCTCGTGGTGGAGTGCAAGAAGCGGGGGCTCATGCCGTTCACCAACTTCAACCGTCTGCACGTGGTGCCCCCGTGCATCATCACCGAGTCCGAGGCCAAGGAGGGTCTTGCGATCCTCGATGAGGTTCTGGCGCTCACGGATAAGCACTACACCGGCTAAGTTCTGACGGGTGCACGTACTCGTCATCGGTTCCGGTGCCCGCGAGCACGCGTTGACGACAGCCCTCCTTCGAAGCCCTGATGTCGAGGTCACCTGCGCGCCGGGCAATGCCGGGATCTCCTCCATCGCCCCCTGCGTGGGAGTTGATGTCTTAGATCCCGATGCCGTAGCCGCCCTCGCCGTAGAGGTGGGTGCTGATCTCGTGGTGATCGGCCCCGAGGTACCGCTGGTGGCCGGTGCTGCGGATGCGGTGCGCGCCGCGGGCATCCTGTGCTTCGGACCCTCGGCTGCTGCGGCACGACTGGAAGGGTCGAAGGCGTTCGCCAAGCAGGTGATGGCCGAGGCGGGTGTGCCGACGGCGGAGGCACGGGTGTGCTCGTCTCTGGAGCAGGTGTCCGATGCCTTGGATGTGTTCGGTGCGCCGTACGTGGTGAAGGACGATGGTTTGGCTGCGGGCAAGGGCGTGGTGGTGACCTCGGATCGTGACGAGGCCGTGGCGCACGCATCGCGGTGTTTGTCGGGGGGATCGTCGGTGGTGATCGAGGAGTTCCTCGATGGTCCCGAGGTCTCCTTATTCGGGATCAGTGATGGCGTGCGCGTGGTGCCGCTGCAACCTGCCCAGGACTTCAAGCGGGTGGGGGATGGTGATGCCGGGCCCAACACCGGCGGTATGGGTGCGTACTCACCCCTTCCGTGGGCGCCCGCGAATCTGGTTGCCGATGTCACAGCACGCGTGTTGCAACCGATGATCAACGCGATGGCTGCGCGCGGGACTCCGTTCCAGGGATTGCTCTATGCCGGTCTGGCGCTGACGTCGCGTGGTGTCCGTGTGGTGGAGTTCAATGCACGCTTCGGTGATCCGGAGACACAGGTGGTACTGGCGTTGCTGCGCACACCCCTGGTGGATGTGCTGCGCGCGGCAGCAGCGGGGGATCTCTCCTCGATGGGCCCGTTGGAGTGGGAACCGGGGTACGCGGTGACCGTGGTGGTCGCAGCGTCGGGGTATCCGGAGTCCCCGCGCACCGGTGACGTGATCGGTGGTCTGGCTGACGCGGCGGCGGTCACGGGGGTGGACGTGTTCCACGCGGGGACGCGTCTGCGGGCCGATCAGGTTGTGTCCGCGGGTGGCCGGGTGTTGTCCGTGACGGCACGGGGTGCGTCCCTGGCAGAGGCGCGGACCTGCGCGTACTCCGCGGTGGACCTGATCACCCTCGAGGGCTCCCACCATCGGCGGGACATCGCCCTGCACGCCAGCATGGGAGACTAAGGCAGTGACCGGGCCACGCATCCCCAATGTGCTGGCCGACCGATACGCATCCGCCGCCATGCGGGCCCTGTGGTCCCCCGAGGCGAAGATCCGCGCAGAGCGTGAACTGTGGCTCTCCGTGATGCGCGCCCAGGCAGACCTGGGCGTGGACGTGAGTGCCGAGGTCATCGCCGACTACCTGCGCGTGATCGATGTGGTCGACCTGGACTCCATCGATGCGCGCGAGCGGATCACGAAACACGACGTGAAGGCCCGCATCGAAGAGTTCAATGCCCTCGCTGGGCACGAAGTGGCCCACCTGGGCATGACCTCGCGCGATCTCACCGAGAACGTCGAGCAGATGCTGGTGCTGCGCTCGCTGCTGGTGGTTCGAGACAAGATCGTTGCGGCCCTTGATCGATTGGCCGGGCTTGCGGTGGCGTACTCCGAGCAGCCGATGGCCGGTCGCTCTCACAATGTTCCCGCGCAGATGACGACGTTGGGCAAGCGCTTCGCCACCGTTGCGGAGGAGATGCTCATCGCGTTCGCACGCGTGGAGGACCTCATCGTGCGGTATCCGCTGCGTGGCATCAAGGGTCCGATGGGAACCGCGCAGGACATGCTCGATCTCGTCGGTGATGACGCGAAGCTGGCTGAGGTGGAAGCGCGCGTTGCGGCGCACCTCGGCTTCTCTGTGGTTCTGGACAGTGTGGGGCAGGTGTATCCGAGGTCGCTGGACTTCGACGTAGTCAGTGCTCTCGTGCAGGTTGCGTCCGGCCCCTCAGACTTCGCCACGTCCCTGCGCTTGATGGCCGGCTCGGAACTTGTCACGGAAGGGTTCCGTCCCGGGCAGGTGGGGTCCTCGGCGATGCCGCACAAGATGAATGCGCGCAGTTGCGAGCGGATCAACGGATTCCAGGTGATCCTGCGCGGATACGCGGTGATGGCCTCCGACCTCGCCGGCGCGCAATGGAATGAAGGGGATGTCTCCTGCTCGGTGGTGCGCCGCGTCGCACTCCCGGATTCCTTCTTCGCCATCGACGGACTGTTGGAGACGTTCCTCACCGTGCTCGATGATTTCGGTGCGTTCCCTGCCGTGATCGATCGTGAGATCGAGCGGTACCTGCCGTTCCTGGCAAGCACCGCGATCCTGATGGCGGCGGTGAAGGCCGGTGCTGGTCGTGAGACCGCCCACGAGGCGATCAAGGAGCACGCGGTGGCGGTGGCGTTGGAGATGCGCGAGGGACGCGTCGACAACGATCTGCTGGACCGCATTGGTGCGGATGCCCGTATCCCGCTCGATCGTGCGGCGTTGGATGCGTTGATCGCGGACCCACTGGAGTTCACCGGTGATGCGCGCGGCCAGGTCACGCGTGTGGCGACCCGCGTGGAGGAAGTGGTGAACCGGTATCCCGAGGCGAGTGGCTACCGCCCCGGTGACATCCGATGATCACCCGCACCGAGTACGGACTGCCCGCGGAGTATGTGCACGTCTATTCCGGGAAGGTGCGCGACCTCTACGAGGCTCCGGGAGGTCGACTCCTCTTCGTCGCCAGCGACCGCATCTCCGCGTACGACTGGGTGCTCCCCACCGAGATCCCGGACAAGGGGCGCATCCTCACCCAGTTGTCCCTGTGGTGGTTCGAACGCATCGCCGACATCGTCCCGAGCCACCTGACCACCGCATCCGTGCCACCGGAAGTCGCCGGACGCGCGATGGTCTGTGAGCGGATGGCGATGTTCCCGATCGAGTGCGTGGTGCGCGGGTACCTCGCCGGATCGGGGCTGGTGGACTACCGCGCGCAGCAATCGATCTGCGGTAACGGCCTCCCCCCCGGATTGAAGGATGGGTCGCGCCTGCCCAAGCCGATCTTCACCCCGGCCACCAAGGCTGCCCTCGGCGACCACGACGTCAACATCACCTTCGATGAGGCTGTTGTTGCCATCGGGCAGGAAGAGGCACAGCAACTGCGCCGATTGACCCTGGCGATCTACGAGCGCGCCGCACAGATCTCCGATGATCGCGGGCTGATCCTCGCGGACACGAAGTTCGAGTTCGGTGTTCCGAGTTCGGGTAAGTACGCGGGTCGCATCGTCCTCGGCGATGAGGTTCTGACTCCCGATTCCTCGCGGTTCTGGCCCGCGGACCAGTGGGAGCCGGGTCACGCGCAACCCTCCTTCGACAAGCAGTTCGTGCGCGATTGGCTCACCTCGCCCGCCTCCGGGTGGTCGAAGGACTCCGGTGATCCACCGCCCGCACTGCCGGATGACGTGGTGGAGCGCACCCGCGCGAAGTACATCGAGGCGTACGAGCGGTTGACCGGGGAGCGGTTCACGTGAGTTGGTTGGTGACCGGCGGCGCCGGATACATCGGGGCGCACGTGGTGCGTGCATTGCACGACGCGGGCATGACCCCCGTCGTGATCGACGACCTCTCCCACGGTCTGTCCAGCAGGGTGCCCGCGGGAGTGCCGCTGATCCAGGCGCGGATCCAGGATCGCGCGGTGGTCGCTGCCGCCATGCGCGAGCACGGTGTCACCGGCGTCATCCACCTCGCCGCCCTGAAGGCAGCGGGGGAATCCGTGGAGAAGCCGCTGGAGTACTACACCGAGAACGTCGGCGGCATGATCGATCTACTCGCGGTTATGCGCGAGCAGAGGGTTTCGAATCTCGTGTATTCATCATCTGCGGCGGTGTACGGGGCACCCGCGGTGAATCCGGTTGTCGAGGACGCTCCGCTCATTCCGGAGAATCCCTACGGCCAGACCAAGGTGATCGGCGAGTGGATGGCGCGCGATGCCGGCGTCGCGTGGGGTCTGTCGTGGGTTGCGTTGCGCTACTTCAATGTGGCGGGCGCCGGTTCGGACGACCTGGGTGACAACAGCGTGAACAACCTGATTCCCATGGTGTTCGCGGCCCTCGACGAAGGTCGTGCACCCCAGATCTTCGGTGACGACTACCCAACCCCGGATGGCACGTGCATCCGCGACTACATCCACGTGGTGGACCTCGCCGCTGCGCACGTTGCCGCAGCGAACCTCTGCGAAGCGGGTGCATCTGACGTGTTCAACGTGGGTCGTGGCACCGGTTCGTCCGTGCGCGAAGTGATGGATGTGGTCTCCGAAGTCGTGGGCCGTGATGTGGGTGCCCAGGTGGTGGAGCGTCGGCCCGGTGACCCTCCGGCCACGTTCGCGCAGACCGATCGCATTCGCGCGCGACTGGGGTGGACAGCGGAGTTGGACCTTCGTGACATGGTCGCCTCCGCATGGAGCGCCCACACCGCCGAACGATGATCGTCCGTCTCGACGTCTGGGGCATCCGAAAGTCCGGTATTCCCGGTGCGTTTCTCCGCATGGCAACCCAGCGGCGGGCGATCCGGAGGATCCCGGGTGTTCAGTTCGCGAAGTTGATGGGAACCGGCTCCGGAACGACGTTCACCATGCGGGATTCCGATCTGACGCACTGGGCGATCCTCACCGTCTGGTCGGATGAATCCGGCGCTGAAGGATTCGACGATCACCCACGCGCACGTGCGTGGCAGGACTCCTGCACCGAGCACGCGTGCATCACCATGCGTCCCCTGGTGAACCGCGGCTCCTGGTCCGGGCGTGAGCCCTTCGCCGTCCCCGACACCAAGGCCGGCCCGGGTCCGATCGCGGCGATCACCCGCGCCCGCATCAAGCCTCACCTCTGGTGGCGCTTCTGGTCCTCGGTTCCACCGGTTGCACTGGATCTGCGCAGTGATCCCGGTGTGCTGTTCACCCTCGGGATCGGCGAAGCGCCCGTGGGGCTGCAGGGAACGTTCAGTATCTGGCGTGACGCGGCTGCCCTGTTGGAGTTCGCCTACCGGCGACCCGCGCATGCGGAGGTGGTCACGCGCACGCATGAGTTGCAGTGGTACGCGGAGGAGATGTTCACGCGATTCCAGGTGATGGACATCCGAGGCCGCTACGACGGGCGGGACGTACTGTCTTTCAGTTGAGC
>Ga0169931_10015289_pt1 | contig 10281 bp, 9 predicted proteins | sample Kivu_15m_20L_FD_129675 | JGI IMG/M metagenome (GOLD analysis project Ga0169931, IMG submission 129675) | Freshwater microbial communities from Lake Kivu, Western Province, Rwanda to study Microbial Dark Matter (Phase II) - Kivu_15m_20L... | ecosystem: Environmental > Aquatic > Freshwater > Lake ... | reverse complement strand
TATAGTTTTGGTCTCGTGAGCGTTTTGGGAGAAACGTTCATTCCAGGTCGTCTCTTTGGAGGAGATCATTTCAATCCCTACACCAACACGATTCATATCTACAGCGATGTCCCTGCGATCGCTTTGCATGAGGGGGCGCATGCGAAGGATTTCGCGAGACGCACGTATCCCGGCACTTATGCCGCTTTGTATGGGTTGCCGATCGTCCCCCTGTACCATGAATCGATTGCCAGTGCCGATGTGATCGCGTATCTGGAGACTCTTGGGGAGCCGGACTTGCAGAGAGAGGCTTACCACGTTCTGTACCCGGCGTATGGCACCTATGTGGGAGGAGCCTTGGGCTTTGCCTATCCCCCGGCAACCACCCCGCTGTATTACGGAAGCGTGCTCGGAGGCCACCTCGCAGGGCGATTGCAATCGCGTACAATCACGCAACCTACCACCGCCCCGGTTACGGAATGGCAATATGGCGAATTACCAAGTCAGTCCCGTTGAGTCCAAGAGCGACCAGCGGGCCTTCATGCAGTTGATCTGGGATCTCTATCGAGGCGATCCGAATTGGATACCTCCCATTCGGATCAATCAACTCGAGTTGGTAGGCTTCAAGCCGCATCCTTTTTATGACAACGCCAAATGTCAAGCGATGTTGTGTCGCAAGGATGGGAAGGTTGTCGGACGCATCGTCGCGCTCATCAATCATGGGCATAACCAACGTTACGACGAGAAGCGGGGGTTCTTTGGCTTCTTTGAGTGCATCGATGATCGCGAAGCTGCCCACGCTTTGTTTCACGCTGCATGTCAGTATCTCAAACGGGAGGGGATGACGGATGTCCGCGGGCCATGCAATCCCTCCCTCAATTACGAATTAGGGACGCTCGTCGAAGGCTTCGATACCCCGCCCACATTCATGATGACCTACAACCCGCCCTATCACGATGCGTTGATCAAGAGTTTCGGATTTGAGAAGACTCAGGATTTGTATTCGTATGTCGGCAACATCAGCATGCTCGACTCGATTGACCCGAAGATCATGCAGATGATGGATCAGGTCAAGGATCGGTTCAATATTCGGGTTCGCCCTGTAAGTCGCAAGAGCTTTGCTGCAGATGTGGAGTTGTTCCTGGATATCTACAATCGCGCGCTGCAGGGAACTTGGGGTTTCGTGCCGATGTCGGCAGCAGAAACCAGAAGCGTGGGAGAGTCCCTTAGGTACTTGATTGATCCTGCCGTAACCAGCGTCATCGAGGTTGACGGCGAACCGGTAGGAGTAGGTCTTGGGTTGCTGGATTACAATCCGTTGATCAAGAAGATCGATGGACGGCTATTTCCTTTTGGGTTCTTGCGTCTGCTTTGGGGGCGTCGAAAGATTAAGCGAATTCGTCTGATCAGCACCAACATCGTCCCAGAGTGGCAACGGTGGGGGCTCGGTTTGGTGCTGCTCCATCGCATGCTACCCGACTGCCTGGCTCGCGGCATCACCGAAGCAGAGTTTTCCTGGGTGTTGGAAAGCAATCAACTGTCTCGCGGCTCGATCGAGCGTGGCAATGTGCCTCGGACCAAGACTCACCGGGTCTACGACAGAAGCCTCGCGGATCTGTGATTTTCAACGGTCGGAGGTGTGCCAAACTCGCAAAGTATGGTAAAAAATTGAAGGGTGGTTTATTCGCTATTAATATTCTTGTAGTGGCGGGCAATGTGCCGCCGATGTACAACATGGTTTTGGAAGGCCGTTTCCTCCGCAGATGACAGCAAAACGCGTGGGGAGGGAGTCGACGCTTTGGAGAAGCGACATGAGAGATGTATTGGCGGTCGTGTTGGCGGGTGGCAAGGGAACGAGGCTGGAACCACTCACCCGAGACCGAGCCAAGCCCGCGGTCCCTTTCGGTGGCAACTACCGAATCATCGACTTCGTACTATCGAATTGTCTCAACAGCGGTATCCGACGCATGTTGATGCTGACGCAGTACAAGGCGATGAGTCTCGATCGACATGTTCATCTGGGATGGAGCGATTTTTTCAGTCGCGAACTGGATGAGTTCATCGACATTCTTCCTCCGCAGCAACGAATCGACGAGAACTGGTATCAGGGAACAGCCGACGCCGTTTATCAGAACATTTACTCCATCGAACGGGAGCGTCCCGAGCATACGCTGATTCTGGCCGGAGACCACATCTACAAAATGAACTATGGGACGATGGTGGATTACCATCGATCGGTGGGTGCTGATTTGACCGTCGGCGCGTTGCGGGTGCATCGATCGGAAGCCTCGGAGTTCGGCGTCATGCAAATTGATGAGGATTCGCGGATCGTGGGCTTTCAGGAGAAACCCAAGGATCCGTTGCCGATCCCTAACGACCCGAATCACTCGCTGGCTTCCATGGGTATCTATGTTTTCAACACCCGATTTCTGTTCGAGCAACTGTGCGCGGATGCGAATAATCCTACGAGTCATCATGACTTCGGCAAGAACATCATTCCTGCGAATATCGAGCGAGCGAGGGTGGTTGCTTTCCCGTTCAAAGACGAGAATCGAAAGCGGGATGCCTACTGGCGCGATGTAGGAACGCTCGATGCATACTACGAAGCCAACATGGATCTGGTCAGTATTGATCCGCAGTTGAATCTCTACGACTCGGCTTGGCCGATTCGTACACACCAGCCCAATCTCCCTCCTCCGAAGTTCGTCTTCGGGACACAGGGGGATGGCGAGCGAACAGGCGTTGCAATCGATTCGATCGTTTGTAGCGGAACGATCGTTAGTGGCGGGCGCGTTCAGCACAGTGTCTTGGGGCCGAGTGTGCGGGTGAATTCCTATGCGCACGTTTCCGATAGTATTCTCTTCGAGGGTGTGCAGGTCGGTCGCCATGCGCGCATCCGGCGTGCTATCATCGACAAGCATGTTCAAATTCCTGCCGGATTCGAGATCGGTTTTGATCTTGAAAAGGATCGAGCCCGCGGGTTCACGATCTCTCCCGGCGGAATCGTAACGATTGCCAAGACAGAAGATTTGTCAGCGGTTTCCGCCTCGGAAAGCCTGACGACCGCCCTCTCAGAGGGTGGAATTCGACAACCATTCCTACATCGCTCGAATCCTGGCGTTCCAAACGCGGGGACCCGCTCCCAAGACACAACGTGATTCTCTCTCAAATCCTTTACCTGATGACCGGTCTGCTGTTTGGCACGACCCTTTTGGCCGTAGGTATTGCGATTGGTTTTTGGATGGCTCGGCGATCGGGCTCTGTTACTCCGGTTCAAGAAATCGCTCCGAGCAAGTTCGACCCACGCGAGTTTCTCTCGATGGTTCGAACGATCGCGGAATCGACCAACCATATCGCTACCGATATCTCTCAGTATCAGGCTCGGATGCATGAACTGGTCGACATGTCGCGAAGTTTGAACGGGAAAGATGCGGCGGAGATCAAACCCATCCTCGATCAAATCCTGATCGCGAACAATCAGATGCAGGATCGACTTGAGGCAGCGGAAAAGAAACTCGAGCAACAACACAGCCAACTGGAAAGCTACTTGACCGAAGCTCGCACCGACGCGTTGACAGGGCTTGCGAACCGACGAGCGTTCGACCAGGGGTTGGATGCTTTGTACGCACAGCACTTAAAAGATGGTCACCCCATCAGCCTCGTTCTGTTGGATGTCGATCACTTCAAGAAAATCAACGATACCTACGGGCATGCTGTCGGGGATGTGGTGCTGAAGCGCGTCGCCGATCATTTAGCTACAAGCGTAGCAGACTGCTATTTGGTAGCTCGGTACGGTGGTGAGGAATTCGGGATGCTTTTCACAGACACTGTCGAAAATACCACTCTCTATGCGGAATCCCTGCGAAAGACCCTCGCTGGCGATTCGATCGAAGCGGAGGGACACACCATTCGTGTGACGGCTAGCGCGGGGGTCGCACAGTTGCGGACAGGGGAACGGATCGGAGATCTTGTTCGTCACAGCGACCAGGCGTTGTATCGAGCCAAGGATCAGGGGCGAAATCAGGTGGCGGTCTACGATGAACTGCTCGATGAATCTCGTCACTCGCCAGACTCAGGCGAGAGTGAGATTGGTAATCCTCCGAGCGTACATGAGACGATTCGTGGCATCGAGGAAATCGAGAAACGGGTGCGAGACCACCTGAACCAGATGGTGCACGAGGAATCGAAGCGGTAAATCGCTTTGAAATCCCCCCACTTTTCCGAGCCCCAAGACGACTTGCAGATCTTGCTTGGTGCGCTACCATACAGGCAAGATGAGTGCCACGACGATATCTACGACGAGCTTGCAAACGGATTCTCCGCTTCCCAACCGCGCTGTTTTGGGGTTGCTGACCGCGTGGATGCTTGCCAAACGGGAATGGGTCCGTTTCTTTAGGCAACCGTTTCGTGTCATTGCCGCTCTGGGCCAGCCTATTTTGTTTTGGATATTATTCGGGACTGGCCTGCACGGTGCCTTTCGGGGGCCGGTCGCCGACGAAAACTTCATGGGCTATTTCCTGCCCGGAACCACGGCGCTAATTCTGTTGTTCACCGCCATCTTTTCAACGATCACAATCATTGAGGATCGACGGGAGGGATTTCTGCAAGGAGTCCTGGTGGCGCCACCTGGCAGATGGGCAATCGTACTGGGAAAGACCCTTGGGGGGGCCGCGATCGCTTGGGCCCAGGCGATTGTGTTTCTGTGTCTGGCGTGGTTCACTGGATCCTTGGAAGTCAGTTGGGGCGTCTTGCCGTTGATATTGTTCCTGTTTGTGGCAGCAATGGGGATCACCGCATTGGGTGTTCTGTGCGCCTGGCCCATGGAGAGCACGCAAGGCTACCACGCGTTCATGAACCTGGTACTCATGCCAATGTGGCTGATGAGCGGGTCATTTTTTCCGATTCCCTCGATCAGTCCCGATCAACCCATTGGCCAAATGATTTTGCACTGGGTCATGAAACTCAACCCGATGACTTATGTAGTCGGTGGACTGCGGCATTATCTTGTTGTCGGGCATGAAACAACAACTCGCTCGGACCCAGCATTTTGGACTGCAGGGCTTCCTACGTGTTGGTGGACAACCACGGTTTTCGCTGCTTTGGCATTCGGGCTCGCCATGTGCATCGTACGTCGACGGCAGAAGGGTGAATTGCAATGAACCGAATGATGATCCGCATTTTAGGAGTCTTGCTCGGCCTCTTCGCGGGAACCATGGCCGCTTGGGTTTCGATTCAGTGGAAACGAGCTCGGCAACAAGCGACGAACAATGCGTCCGACACCGGTGGTGTGATTCTGCAAGACGAGGGAACGAGCGGGGCAGATCAACAAACCGATGCGCCACCTCCCGATCCAGGCGATCGGCGAAAACTGGTGGAACTGCGGCAGGCCGTTGCGAACGAGCCATCATGGACTCGAAGTTTTGCCCTCACCGAACGGAGCGGTCGGTTGGTTAAGTCCGAAGAACTGCTCGGCGAGCCCTACGTAGTCTGCTTCTTCTTCTCAACATGTCCCGGCACTTGCAAACGACAAAGTAGCGAAATGCGGCTGCTGCAATCCAAGTTCAAGGGGAAGCCGCTCAAGTTGGTCAGCATCTCCGTCGATCCGGAGGTGGATACACCTGAGGTGTTGACAGAGTACGCAAACAACTTCAATGCCGACAAGGACCGGTGGTTGTTCTTGACCGGTGCATTGGATGACATCATCAAGGTTGGCACGGAAATGTTTTTCCTGCCTGGCGTAGAGAAACGTGGCCATCCGGATCGATTCTGTTTGGTGGATGCCAAGGGGGAGTTGGTCGGGTCGTATGTTTGGCTTGATCCGGAACAGCGAGATCAGTTGATCGCCCATATCGAAGAGCTTTTGACCTTGCAGTGAGCCTCTTGTATCTGAATTGGCTCAGCTATTGAAATCGAGCACGATCCGGAGCATGCGGCGCAGCGGTTCTGCGGCGCCCCACAGCAGTTGATCGCCAACCGTAAAAGCGGAGAGATAACGGCCACTCTGCGATGGGTCGAGCTCTAGTTTCCGCAATCGACCGACGGGGCAAATCAGCGTTCCGCTGATAGTAGCAGGGCTGAGTTCGCGTATCGTTGCGTCCCGCTCGTTGGGGATGACTTTTGCCCATGGATGCGCCGAACCGATCATCTCTTCGAGTTCATCGACCGGTACATCTCGTTTCAGGCAAATGGTCAACGCTTGGCTGTGGCAACGCATCGCACCGATCCGGACGCAGATGCCATCGACCGGGATGGTCGCGGGAGCATGTCCGAGAATCTTGTTGGTCTCCGCCTGACCTTTCCACTCCTCGCGGCTTTGCCCGTTGCCTAGGTCCTTATCGATCCATGGGATCAGCGATCCCGCGAGCGGAACCGTGAAATGGTCGCTTGGGAAACTATCGCCGAGCATGGTGCTGGTAACTGTGCGATCGATATCCAAAATGGAGGAGGCGGGATGGTCCAGCAACGGTCTTGCGGCTCGGGAGATGTGTGCCATTTGCGTCAGGAGCTCTCGCATGTTTTGCGCACCTGCTCCGGATGCGGCTTGATAGGTCATGCTCGTCATCCATGCGATGAGATCCTGTTGAAACAATCCCTGCAGCGCCATCAACATCAGCGACACGGTGCAGTTACCTCCGGCAAACGAGCGGATTCCGGAGGTCAATCCACGCTTGATCACCGAATCATTGACAGGGTCGAGAATGATGACGGTGTCATCGCGCATTCGAAGAGTTGAAGCTGCGTCAATCCAGTAACCCTTCCAGCCGAAATTTCGAAGTTCGTCATGTACAGCGGTGGTGTAATCGCCACCTTGACAGGTCAGAACAACATCCATCTTCTTCAACGCGGTCAAGTCGTCGGCGGCGAGCAGTTTGCCGGTGGCTCTGGAGCCGAGCATCGGCCCATCGCCACCCGCATTGGATGTGGAGAAAAAACAGGGTTCGAACAGATCAAAATCCCGCTCTGCCTGCATGCGGTCCATCAACACAGAACCGACCATGCCTCGCCAACCTACCAAGCCAACTTTTTTCACAATGCGATCTTTTGTTTAATTGGTTTCTAGAAAGACCGAGTCAACATTGCCGCGCAGGATCTGTTCCCCTAAAGCGACTGCGAAGGATTCACTTTTGCCGCGATCGATAACGATCGACTGGGCGAGAACCTTCGCCAAGATTTTTTTATACATGCGGTATTTCGGCAAGATGAATTCCAGCTTGTAGGCATCGCTGTAATAGCCCAGCAGCTTATTGCGAGGGACGGCATCAATGCGAGCTTTCAGGTCGTGCTCGATAAAACTAGGGGTGTTGCTGTACCACCAGTGGCCATGCGGGAGGACGTTTGGGAAGATCCACGCATAGTCCACCAATTCCTGGTTGCTCACCGAAGCAAGTACAGATATCGGAAATTTCAGGTTTGGAAACGCATTGAATAGTTCGGCATACTGGATCATCGACCAACGGGAATCGTACAAATCTTGACCTTGGTATACCCCTCCTGGGTAGACGCGTCGATTGACACCGATCATCAGGTCGAATGGCAGACGGTACTCCACGCAGAATTCCGCCAGTCGCCAGAACACCCAATTCGCAAGGGTGCGGCGATCATCTTCGCTGATGTTATGCGGAGCCGATCTCATTCGTTGCCAACAGGAGGTAGACGCAGGGTCGTCGAGCGATACCGCATGGGGAGAAAACCAGGGAGGCAAGGATATCGCACACGCCTTCGCTCCATGTTTTTTAAAATACTGAAACAACTGGCCGATGGCTTGATGGACATCGGACAGGCTGTGAACGGCGATACCGCTGGCCGACTCCAAGCGTTGTCCAGTCCGTTCCAGATGCAGATGGAATACCAAATCATCCGTACGGAGGCAGGGTATGTAGCGGTGAGTGTCGAAATCATCGAGGCGATCGTCGAAGTCATTCGTGAGAAAAATTCGCTCTACCTTGGATTGACGCAGAACATTCTCTGTCCAATCCGGTCGCTGCATGGCGTCAGAGGCTCGATCGAAGACCTGTTCCCAATGTTCAGCATCGATTGACTCTCTCGGCAAACCGAGCAAGTCCTGGCTAATGTCCAGAAACCAATCCCATTGCACCGTGTGGTCGATTTCATGCAGTCGTTGAAAGAGTCGCTCCACTTTGTCTTTCGCCGACAACCCCTGCTGTTCGATTTGCTCGCGAGGCATGCCAGCCGAGTGGACAAGTTCGGTGTAGTAGTGATAGCCCAGCAGATCAGCCAAGTTCTGGGCCGCGGGTTCTCGGGGGTTGATGTGGGAGTGCGAATCGACCAGAGTGACAGCGTCGAGTTCGTGAAAGAGCGTGTTCTCGAGAGAGTTCATGATGGATCGAAGTCGGCAATCAACCGCCGCTAACAGGTGGGATCAAAGCGAAGGTTTTACCTGTTTCCAAGGCTGATTCCAAGCGGTCCTCGTCAGCCACAAAGGCGTTTCCCACCGCGACCCTACTAGCCGATACCAACAGGCGCAGTTCCGGATGCAAGCGAAGAATCGCCTCCTTGAGGGTAGCTGCTGACTTCGCATCTCCGAGGTCATCGCTTGCTATCCGAATCGATTCCATTCCCATCGCTTCGCGGATGCCCGCGAAGAGTCGTATTTCGATCGATTTCGAATCGTTCATGAGAAATTTCCAGAGTTCTTTGCAATAGAAGTCATGGCAATAGCCAAGATTACTTTTTCGAGGAAATATCCGCAATCGTAGATACGACTGGCATGTAGAAGGCTGGAAACAACCGAACGCTCCGTTTTTTTTGCTTGGCCTCGCATTCGAGGATTCTGTACAATACGACCGTCTCATGGGAGGTGCAATGGATCTTAAGGGTGAGCCGACAAGGCAATCAAATACGCAGATCGACTCCGAGGGTTCCGCTGGCAGAGTAGCCACCCCGAGCCGTGATGCATTGCGGGAATGGGCTAAATGCATTGAGCAAGATTCTCAGGCGGAAACATTCGAGTATTTGGGCGAGAGCGTCGCGGAGCAATCCGGGGAGTGACTCTCGACTGCTAGATCGCCAGTTAGGTTTGGAGACGGAGTTGTTCATACGGCAACCGCTCGAACCCAAACCGGAGACGCTTACTCAATTCTTTTCGCTCATTCAAGGAATTCACGAACGAGTTCCGCTCGCCCCAAGTCGCAATAATCCCTTTCGTTTTTTTCTCGCCAACGGATCCTCGGTATCCCTTGAGATTGGCGGAAGCGGCGATTTGAAGTCGGCGTTGTTCGAGGTCGCCACGCCGGAATGCAAAAGTCCTCGCGATGTGGTGTTGTACGAATTGGCGAATGAGCAGTTGGTAGAGGAAGCCTTCACCGACGATCATCCAAGTACGCGTTGGTCATTGATCAAGGCGAACATGGACGCCCAAGGGCACACGCTCGGCCAGCATGAGTCGTACGACATGAGGATCGCGCGCGGCAGTGGGCTTCTTCTGTGGTGGCTGGGCTTGATGTTCTTATTCCCATGGGTCGTCCTTTACCGATTCGCTGCGATGATCTGGATCGGCTTGGTGTATTCAGTATCTTCCTGGATACGGGGTATGCATTCCCTTTATCAGTCAGCCCCTCGTTTCATCATTCGGGGCGACGCTCCCGCAGAAGCGATTGAGAAATGGCTCGACCCATTCCTGCATGTGCGGAGCATGCATTGGATCGCAACGGGTTTAAGGATTTTGCATTGGCCCATCGTGCAGATGTTTCTGGTCCTGATTCGGTTGGTTGCGTTGCGACCGCATCGAAGAGAACTCGTCGCATTCCTCGCATCAAGATCGATTTTGGATGGGGCCGGGCATGTCGACGAGCAGGGACGCTACTGGATCAGTCAGCGCGCCGGGATGATCAATCAAATCATCGGTTTCGGAAGCTATGGTGATCGTCGGCCTATCTTTCGTTGCGATCCGATGCTCCGTGACTTGATTGCTGGTCCATTTTGGTCTTTTGCCCGCTTTGGTCGTCTTTTCTCGCGGCGCCAACGCGTGGAATTGGCGATCGGAGATTCTGGAATGTGTCCGTGGTCGCAACATATTCGATTCGGCGCCACCGTGTTGATGATCGATTTGGCGGAGCAGCGTGCACTGCGAGGTGCTCCCAGATTGAAGAAACCGATCGAAGCCATCGGACAAATTGCGAGGGACTGGATGTTGGTTCGTACAGTGCCCGGAAAGAGCCATAAGCAATATACCGCGATGGATCTACAGCGTTGGTACCTTAATCGCCTCAAAAAGCACCTTGAAACCTGTAGCGATGTACCCGCCGAAGCCTGGGAGATCATCGACAAGTGGCAGACAGCACT
>Ga0169931_10015287_pt1 | contig 10282 bp, 7 predicted proteins | sample Kivu_15m_20L_FD_129675 | JGI IMG/M metagenome (GOLD analysis project Ga0169931, IMG submission 129675) | Freshwater microbial communities from Lake Kivu, Western Province, Rwanda to study Microbial Dark Matter (Phase II) - Kivu_15m_20L... | ecosystem: Environmental > Aquatic > Freshwater > Lake ... | reverse complement strand
GCGCAGCTCCAACGGAACACTTTGTAGTGGTTGCAGCTGCTGTTGAAGTAGCTGAACCAATCGCACATGCAACGTCATAACTGATTGAACCTGTGAGCCATCCATTGACGGCCAAAGGATCAATGACGGTGAGTGTGCCGTAACCGGTAGTTGCAGCTGCGATTGAAGCGTGGGTCAAAGTAAGACCGTGGCTTGTTAGGTTGGTGTTGTATTCCACTGCGGCATCGACACCAGATACAAGAGCAGACTCATAACCAGTAGTTGTGGTTGTAACTGCAATTGCAGTGGGTGTGTATTCGCTGTTGCGGATTGTGACGGAATAGTTAGCGGTTGTTGTCGCAGGGATTAATCCGCTACCAGTCAGAGTAACAATGGTGGTCAAATCAGCTGCGATTGATGTCGCTGCTGTACGAACAAGAGCAAAACCATTAGCGAAATCGCCTGAGGTTAATACGTTGTCACCACCTGTGACATCAGTAGTGGTTGAAGAAGCACTGTCGTCATCAACAGTGATTGCCTCATTGAGACCTGGAATGGTTGCAACGCCGGCAGCATCCTTCAAGGTTACCTTTGTGAGCGAACCATTTGAGCCTTCACCGGCAGTCGCATTGATGCGAGTAAAGGTAAATGCTGTCGGCGTTCCGGCAGTAGTGAACGTAAATGTTGTTGAAACATCTCCTGCTCCATAAATCAACGTTGAAGCACCGGTACCAGCGGAAGAAGAGACCATAACTGTATAAGTACCAGCTAAGTCTGGCTTGACCGTAATGAGACCGACAGCGCTGGTCTTCGCGGTCGTAACAGTAAATGACTCACCGGCCTGGGCGTCGTTTGTGCCCGATGGGTTTGCCGCTGCATCATAAAACTCACGATAAGGCGCGTTTGCTCCGAGTGAAGCAGTGAGGTTAGTAGATGCACCAATCGAGAGATAGGCACCTGCGGAGTTTAGGTTTGTTGAGGTACCGTAGAGTGATGATCCTGTTGGTGCGCTAATGACCTTAGCAACCAAGTACAAAGTATCTGTACCTGATGTAGCAAAAGCTGCAGTCACTGGAACAGATAGGTTTACGCCGGGCCGAGCCGGTGCAACAGTTCCTACTGTCAGCGAGGTAGGCGCAATTGCAGCTGCGTTTGCCACAGGTGCGCTAACTACTGACATTAGACCAAAGCCCAAAGCAGAGACTGCAACAAGCGAAATACGCTTGAGAGTTGTCTTTGTAGACATTTGTTTCCTTTCATTAGTCGTAGAGAAGACTTTCTTCCCTACGGCTGGCAAAGAGAGACTCTTTGCCTCGTGATGCAATGCACGTGCTACTGCACCACATTCCCCACCGTGTATCCGGACGCGGCGAGGAAACTTAAAACGGGAGTTCATTACTTTGCTCCCTTTTCAACTACATAAATTGCTTGAGACAAAATTTGAGTTTTACCTGGGTTCAGTACGAGGCGGGTAATGACCTGCCGTGGCGCCTGAAGAAGGTCCCGACCATCAGCGGCTGCTGGGATCACAACGGAAGTTTCAACCTCAGATTCTACTTTAATAATGGCGGTAACCAGGTAATTGCCGCTCAAAAGACGCTCAGAATCGAGGTATGTGACCGAGGTGACAAGCGGGGTCCAGCCTCCAGCCTTGCCGTACGAGACGGTGGGGTTGTAGCTGAAGCCCGATGAGTCGCTGACGAGCTGCTGGGAAAGAAAGATATTCGCAGCGCCTTTCTCGGTCTTGGCGACCTGAGAGAGGGTGAGCTCGGTCTCGGACAATACTGGCTGGCGATTGGTTAAATAGAGCGAACCAAGCGCGCCACTTGAGTCAGAAACGGTGAACCCGGTTGGGACGCCGTTCTTATCAAGGCCAGCAAAATTAAGTGATGATGCCTTCACGTTGATGGCTGCGGCCTTGGCCTTGGCAGCTGCAGAAGGAGAGGTGGAAGCTGTTGCCTTAGGGGCAGCTTCCGTCGTAGTGGTTGCGGAGGTAGTGGTCTCAGATGAGGAGACAGCGCCACCGGTTACGACTGTTGGGACATCATTGTTCGTAGGCATCGAGTTGAAGCCGAGGAATGCGAAAAATACGAGAATGAGTGAGAGCGCAGCCTTGCTGGATTTCTTCGCGACTTCGGCAGCTTTTTTGTAGGTAGTAGAGAGCATGTCGAGTGCGGTGAGGCCTCGATCTTTGTCGATAACGAGTTCGCTCATGACGCGGCGCAGAGAAGCGCGAGCGCGTGAGACGGTGTGACGAACGGCAGATTCCTTGATACCGAGTTCGGCAGCGATTTCTTCGGTGGAGCGACCTTCCATTTCCCACATAACAAGCGCAGCGCGCTCGGCTGGGGAGAGCATTGCAAGGGCTTGGCGAACGATCGCGGCATCTTCAGCAGCCGAGAGAACATCAGCGTGGTCTTTGTTATCTACCCAAGTTGACTCGAGCTCGGCGGAGGCATCGTCGAGAAGTACGAGACTTGGGCGGCGACCCTCGATACGGAAGATATCGATACAGAGGTTTTCGATTGTTCTATGCATATAGCCAAGGGCGTGATCTTTAGATTCAAGCTCAGGGGCGGCGAGCATGACCTTAATCAGGGCATCTTGGATTACTTCTTCAGCTTTGGCGCTGTCTTTCAGGATACGAGAGGCATGGGCGATGAGCTCACTACGGTGCTCTGTGTAGAAAGCACCAAGCTCCGCTACAGTCCAGACTTTCAGACCTGCGGAGGCAGATTTCTTGCGTAATGACACTAAAAGAGCCCCTTATTTCTATACCGGTTTGTATTACAGAGTCGACCGTCGCCGCCTCTACTCACCTCCACGAAATGGAGTGTAATTTGTCGCGGATAGTGGACAAAACGGACAAAATGGTCAATCGTTTAGCTGATTGCGCTACGGTTTCTCGTATGCAGGATTTTTTGGATCTAAAATTTGCAATTTTGCTCTTATTTTAGCAAGTGATATCTCAGATTTGCTCACTTTTTCTAGCAATAGCCACCCTCGAATGTTATCCGGATTTTGCTCTACCATTTCATTGATAATTGAGGCCGCAAGATTATTCAGATTGTTTGCTAAGAATATCTCACTAGCGTAATGCATCCTTTGAAAACTCCTTGGTTGACTTAATGCAAGTCGATAGATGGCATCCCCGCTTCCTTGCTCAATTGCATCTCGAAATTTAGCATCAGCAATAATGGATTGACATCCAAGTATTGGAATGAACAGAAAGATGAACGCCAGACTCAGTTTGCCAAAAAAAGAACCAATATTTCTTTTATTTTTTCTTGCAGCCAGCACCGTTTCTCTTCTTTCCGTCGATGTCGACTCACTTTTCTCTTTAGTAGTCTTTGAAATTCCATAAAGATAACCTGTTAAAAAATATCCAAGATAGGCAAGCGCGATGTTGAATGGATTTAACATAGCTTGAATCAAAAAACCAATCCATGATAAGTGCAAACCAAGTTGCACTAGATTTAGATTTTGGTCTTCACTAAAAAATTCTTTAGAAACGAGGATCTGTCTTAAGACATATCGAAAAACTAGGACTAAGGGAAGTGAAGCAATAAAAACAAGAGGGAATCCACCAAAGGCGAATAGATCAACCAAGTAATTGTGAGCAGAGTTTGAGAATGGAAAAGTGGAATTCTCACGAAATCTGTAGTAAAACTCACCAATAGAATCAAAGCCCTTTCCCATAAAAGGAGAATCAAGTCCCATGCCGATTCCTACTTGCCAATGATTAAGACGAGCACCGAAAGTAGACTTATCAATACTAAGGAATTCCGTGTTCCTAGTTGTAAAAAAGACTATTGAAAGTAGAGTAAACAAATACCAAAAAATGATATTTTTTTTCGACTTGAGACTTGACAAATTAGCCTTTAATTGAGCAATTGAAAAGACAAAAATACCTACAAACGCGATTATTAAGCCTTGTAGCGAATCGCTCTTGAATAATACGTAGAGCTCCAAAAGAGATAATATCAATGTGGCAACTCTGGCCTTCATGGCAATGTAGCCAGCGAAGAGTAGAGGGAAAGATGAAACAAAACTTATCGCCACAAACGCTGAAACGAAGTTCGGATTACCAAGAGTTGAAGACGGAATACCATTATAGGCATCAATCCATTTAGAGCGATCTAAACCCATGAGTTGAAACACAAAGTAGCTGGTAACGACAAGAGAAGCTAACTTAATAGTTAGTAAAATTCTTAGAGGACGAATATGGTGTGAAGTAGTAAAAGATATCAATACTAGTAATGTAATTGAAATGAATGATAGGGCCCCGAAGTTTCTCCCATGAATACCAAAAAGTCTCTCCGAGATAAATTCATGGTTGACTGCAATATTAATAACTGATAGAAAAATAGAACCAAATATAGAGATGGAGAAGAGATTTAAATCTGTAATTCTGCATTCACCCATGAGCATATTTATGAGCCCTACAGCTCCTACTGTGATAGTTAGAACTGTAAATTTTGGTAATACAGAAGGCTCTAGATTGTGCCAAGGGGTTACAGCCACCGCTACCAAAAATAATCCAAAGAGTAGTAGGCTCTCTATTAGGATTGTACTCTTTCTGTTCACTAGAAAAAAATATCACGTTATGTAATAAATAACATATTTATAATAAGGTGTAGTGACAAATTGTTTAAGTCTAGTTCTGAGTTTGACCGAAAAACTCTCTGCAGAACACCATAGGGAAAAGAGAATATTGCGCCTTCGGTCAAATAGCAGAATAGGCTTTAGATAAAAGTTATCACTGGAATCAAGCTTGATGAACTAAACCTATTGGATAATATTCCTCTTGAATCGAATTAACACGATCAAAACACCTCATGTCCCATCTTTTGGTCTCCAATCACGTTCCTAGCCGTTAAACCCTACTATCCTCCCTCTCCCATAACTCAAAAAAATGACCGTAAACTAGCGCCCATTATGAAAAGACATCAGCTTTATGCTTATGACGCCAAATCTGAAGCCGCGATTCTGTTTTTGAACAATGATCCAATTGACCTAATTCAAAGAGGTGTTGTGCAGCAAGCGAAAGTTTGGATAGATGCTGGTTTGAAAGTATTTATAACTACTTCAAGTTTAAAAATAGACAAAGATACAATAAAGTTTGAGTCTCTAAGTGCAAGTAACTTTATTCAAATTAATTTTGACAAAAAGTATCCAAGGGCTCAATTTAATTTTGTCTCATTTTTTATGGGAATTTTATACGTAGGAATAGATCTTCTGCTCATTCTTAAGGGAACTTTACGACTTAATTCTCGTTTTGCTTTTAAGCAATGGATTATTGATACTTTCTCCGTGCCAAACACATTTAGCACGCAGACAGCAACCGATATCGCCGAGGTTATAAAACAAATAGAGCCGAAGATTATAGTTTCATCAAATTCATTATTGACGGAAATTATTAGAAACGAAACTTTTATTGGTAAAGTAGTCATTTGGCACGCTGCAGAATTTGCGAGCGCAAATCAAAGTCGTGGTTCAAGGATCGTCAGAGGCAAACAAATCGCTGAGAGAAAGTTATCTAAATTAGCACAAACAATTATTGTGGATAATCAATTCTTAGTTCAAGCAATATCAAAACACTTTAAAATAAGTCCTGAAAAATTCCTCACTGTTTCAAATGCGCCATCTTGTACTCAAGATGTTTATCCTCCAGTTAGCTTAAGGTTTAAATTTGGCATAGATGAATCTTCAATTGTTATCTTCTTTTATGGACATCTAATCCACAATAGATATCTAATTGAACTTCTAGAATTTCATTCAAAGTTTGCACCAACAAATGTTCACATCGTTTTTCTTGGAAGTGGTCCTTTGGAACCAGAAATAATTAGAATTTCTTCGTTAGACAATAGAATACATCACGAAAATTGGTTTGATAATGCAACTTTATGCGCTTATATACGCGAGTCAGATTATGTATTCATTGTGTACGATCATCGTAGTAAGAATTCAAGAATTGGAGGCCCGAATAAACTTTATGATGCGATTGCAAACCAGGTGCCGATCATAGCTAACCTGAATTGTGATTACATTAGTTCAATCGTAAGAATTGCTCACTGTGGAATACTCATTAATCCTCTTATACAAGACAATTGGCAAACACTCTTCTCAAAGTTAGAGAGAAGACTTGGGCCTTCATATGAAAGACCAGACTCTCTTCTTTGGGATTCTCAGAGCGAAAAACTTTCTCGTCTTGCAACTCAGATTCATAATCTAAATCTATAGAAAAATTATGATAAGTCCCATAAAATCTCACAAGTTTTTTCAATTTCCTCTTGAGTAGTACCTAAGCCTGAAGGAAGATATAATCCTTTTTCCCAAAGAAATTTAGATATCGTTAATTCCCCACGAATTTCAAGTAGTCCAGAATTTATCAATGAAGGCTGCATACTTAACGGGCAAAAAAATCTTCTAGTTTCGATTCCTCTCTCCAGCAATAAGCTCTGGAGCTCTTTTGCTTTTAGAGGATAATCTTGTGTAACAGAAATTGAAAAAACCCAATAGTAATTAGCTACATTGTTAGAATATCTTGCTTGAAAATTAAGCCACGGATGATTTTGGAGAAGTTTCCAATAGGTATCTCCAATTTGAATTCTCTTTTTGAGAATCTTGTCAATTCTCTTAAGTTGGGTCGGAATGAGTGATGCTTGAATCCCCGATAGCCGAGCATTCCAACCAATAGTTGGACTAACAAATCTAGGAAGATCTCTTTCAAATCCTAGATTTCGTAATGCGTCAATTTTGTCAGCTATTTCGTCATTGTCAGTCACGACAGCTCCGCCCTCCCCCGTCGTAATATTCTTATTTACATAAAAGCTAAAAATGCCAAGGCTACCCAGCGTTCCGAGATATTTTCCCTGAGAGTTTTGTACGCCAAAAGTTTCCGCTGCATCCTCAATAACTAGAGTTCTTGGCAAAACGGAGCTAGAAATCTTATCTACTTCAACGGTGCAACCATATATATGGGTTGGAATTACTGCAATTGTATTTTCATCGCAAACATCAAGTAGCTGATTTGCAGACGAACAATAAGTTTCAAGCTCACAATCAGCGACAATAATTTTTACTCCACGTCTCACTGCTTCATTAACTGCACTAATTATTGTTAGGTTAGGGACTACTACATTGCTATTCTTGCCTGGGTTGGCAATCTGTAGTCCAATATCGAGGCCAGCCGTTCCATTAGCAACTAGTCGCACATGTTTTACAGACAAAAAATCAGCCAGCAACCCCTCAACGTTCTTTATCAAGGGAGAAGCTCCAGATAGGTCACTACTATTGAACGCATGCAATAAGTTTGAGCGTTCTTCTTCTTCCAATTCAGGACGATTAACTGGAATCATGATTCTCTAAGCGTTTGTCGTTTTTTTCATCATATGGTCCTTGCTTGATTTCTAAAAGTTTAGTTGGTTCTAAAAATTGAATTTGATGTATTCCATTTCCAAGAAAAAGCGCTGCCTCATTCTTCGAAAGAGTAAATCTAGTCTTTATTTCTGAATGATTTGTGCATTCTATTGATACGTTACATTTTCCTTCTTGGACATAAATAAACTCGGAAGTTACTTCTATATTTCTTGTTCTCTTTAAATGAGTGTGGCGCTGTACCGGCGTAGTTTCATCTCTCAACATAATTCCAACCTGAAGTGGCATATTGAAATCGGTCAGAAATCTCACTCCCGCATGATCCGCTGGAATTGCTAAAATCTTGATAGCAACGATCTCTCCACAATGCGAGTAGGTAGTCGAAAACTTATTTAAGGACTCTTCCATCGACAAATCCTAACTGTTTTTTATCGTAGCGTCCACTATCTAAAGGAAATTACAGTTTCAGGCTTTTTCATTGCCGAAGACACCTAAAGCTAAAAAATAGAAAAAAGGAAACTCTAACAAAAGACAAGAGAGTCTTAAAGAAAATCTATAACTATTTCTTCAACTAGTTAATATCACTCAAGTTGAGACCTTAGGATAAATCCTCGCGGAACTTAACAACTCTTGCTGGAACCCCAAAAACGATAGCCATCGGTGGAACATCTCTCGTGACGACGCTACCCGCACCAATAAAAGCACCTCTACCCAACTTTACTCCCGCAACTACCGTAACGCTCGCTCCAATTGTGACAAAGTCTTCAACCGTAACTCCTTGCGGAATAAATTCCTTAGAGCTCTTTATTTCCCCATTTGATGGATTACGGTCTTCGGGATGTCTATCATTAGTTAAAATCGCTCCAGGTCCTATGAAAACTTTACTTCCGATAGATGCTTTTTCATAAATCAAGCAATTGTTTTGAATTCTAGTGTGGTTACCAATATGAACGCTGGGTCCAATATAGACATTTCTTCCTATAGAACAATTAGAGCTTATAGATGCAAACTCCCGTATTTCAGTGTTATCCCAAATCTTAGTTAACTCACCTATTTCTACTGTATTATGAATTTTCACGTTCTGCGTTAGCCTGAGGACCATCCTCTTCCCAAAATTAATCTTCACTTTTGTGAAAATCCTATAAACTGTTCTAAGGAAAATTTAGCACGTATTGACATTAGTAATCGCTGCACGCCCATATCTTATCAAAGAAAAGTAGTGGGCCCTGTCGGGATCGAACCGACGACCCACGGATTAAAAGTCCGTTGCTCTACCGACTGAGCTAAAGGCCCTTTTGTATGACGAATAACAATCATAGCCTAGTACGGCGCCATCTAAGGTCCTTTAAAAGTGCAAGAGTTGAGCGTTCTGAATAATCAGTGCTAACTTAAGTGACAACTTCACTGACTTAGCCTAGTAAGTTGATCCATTTGAGTGAGGTATTGTTTTCACTATGCCAAGTGAGACTCTTAAAGTAATTTCATTTATTGCTCGAATGAATGTTGGAGGTCCAGCAGTTCTTGTAGATTTACTTTGTGAAAACCTTCAGAATTCAGGTTTTGACCATTTGTTGGTAACGGGGTTTTGCGGACAAGGCGAAATTGAGTACGAAAAGTTTTCTTTTGCTAAATATCCCGTCTTGCGTCTGGCAAACTTTGGTCAAAGAAAAGGAATCATAAAAGACTTCTCTGTATTGCTTAAAATAAGAAACATAATAAAAACAAATAAACCAGATATCATTCACTCTCATACCGCAAAAGCTGGAGTGTTGATGAGGATGGCATCAATGACTCTACCAAAAAAGTTTAAGGTCGTGCACACTTATCATGGACACGTATTTAATGGATACTTCAATAAGGCTATTTCTCGCCTTATCATATTTGTTGAGAGATTTTTGGCCCACTTCACAGATAAGATTATTTCAATAGGAAAGCAAACTTCCCATGACTTAATTAAGGAGCGTATTGGTGGAGTTAAGTTACATCAAGTAATTTACCCTGGTATTTCTATTCCTAAATTGAAATCTCGTGATTTGGCGTGCAGGAGCCTAAATTTAAGTCCGAAAGTGACTTACGTCGTGTGGATTGGCAGAATGGTCGAGGTAAAGAAGCCAGAGCGAATGTTAGAAGTTGCAGAAATAATCAAGAGGGGAAATTCCTCAGTTAAAATTGTTATGGTTGGTGATGGCCCTCTATTGGAGTCGATAGAGGGCAAGGCACGTGAGACTGACCTTCCAATCCAATTCCTTGGCTGGAAAACGGATATTGGCGTCATACTCTCATTGGCTGAAGTCTTAGTTTTGACCAGTATCAATGAAGGGTCTCCCCTAGTTGTAGTCGAAGCCCAGATGAGTGGAATTCCTGTGGTAACGACAAAAGTGGGATCGATTCCAGAGTTATTATTGGATGGTGTTTCTGGCTACTCACTCGAATATGATGCAAATGATTTTGCAAAGCTTATTCTAAATTTAGTTAAGAATCCTAGTTTGAGAAAGACTTTCTCCAAGTCTGCACGAAGACACTCTCGGGATAAATTCAATAAAACCAAATACTTGAAAGAACACATAGACCTATATACGAGTCTTTTAGAGCCAGTTTAGCTATCACAATTCATGGGTAAACAGATCAGAAAATAATCTACTAACCTAGAAAAAAACAGACTTTTCAGTTTAGGACAGGCTTATGCTATGTTATTGTGGGTTTTCCTAGTCCCCATCGTCTAGGGGCCTAGGACATCGCCCTTTCACGGCGGTAACACGGGTTCAAATCCCGTTGGGGACGCAAGAAAACTGAGAAAAGTTTGGCCCAGTAGCGCAGTTGGTTAGCGCGCCGCCCTGTCACGGCGGAGGTCGCGGGTTCAAGTCCCGTCTGGGTCGCGATTAATTTCTCGGCTGGGTAGCTCAGTTGGTACGAGCGTGCGACT
>Ga0169931_10015286_pt1 | contig 10283 bp, 3 predicted proteins | sample Kivu_15m_20L_FD_129675 | JGI IMG/M metagenome (GOLD analysis project Ga0169931, IMG submission 129675) | Freshwater microbial communities from Lake Kivu, Western Province, Rwanda to study Microbial Dark Matter (Phase II) - Kivu_15m_20L... | ecosystem: Environmental > Aquatic > Freshwater > Lake ... | reverse complement strand
GGCGTTCGGAAAATGCGCATTCGACAAAGGAGACTACGAAGTCGCCTTGCAAACTCTCGATCGCAAGGTTGCTGAAGAAAGCGAGCTGTTCGATAAAGCACAAAAAGCCAAGACGGTTTTGCTCCAGCGGGAAAGCCGATTCAAGTTGCTGCGCAATGCCGTAATCGGGCTGCTGGCGCTGGGTGGGGTTGGCGCTACCGGCGCAGCAATTTGGATCAATGCCGCACGCTCCGAGGCTATTGCCCAGAAATCCGAGGCTATTGCCCAGAAAAAGGAAGCGGAACGACAAGAAGAAATTGCGAAGAAAAACGAGGGGGAAGCTCAGATCGCCCGGGCTGAAGCTGTTTCGGAAAAAGTTGCAGCTGAGAAGGCCCGAGATGCGGCTCAAATGGCAAAAATGAAGGAGGAGATGGCCAGAATGGAAGCCGACTCCGCGCGAGAAGAGGCTGAAATGGCCCGCGACGAGGCTGTCACGGCGCGCGATGAGGCGCAAATGGCAAAGGGCAAGGAGGAGGAAGCGAGAAGGAGCGCCGAGAAAGCAGAACAAGATGCCCTCGCGCGTCTTGCTCAGGTCAAAGTGAACGAGCAGTTGACACAGATTGGGTTTGCGAGTGCTCAAGCGGACAAGGCCAATCTGGTTAGTGCGGTCAATTCCCTCAAGAGCTTAGAGAAGAACAAACTGGGGCAGGATGCGGGGATCAAACTCGCATTCAATGACGGCGTTCCTAAGTTATTGGACAGTTGGGCTTCGAAGCGAGTGAGCCTGTTGAGCAACAAAGACCTCAAGACTCAGGAGTTAGCCAGCAGGGTGACTGCGGTCGATTTCGCTGCGGGTTCTGGTCGGGGTATTGCGGGGTTGAAAGATGGCAATGCTGTGACCTTAACCCTGCAGGATGGCAAATTGGTGATGGGCCGCAAACCGATTGCTGTTGGTTCTTATGTGGTCGCTGCATCCATCTCGCCGAAAGCAGATGAGGCTATCCTTGCGGTTGCCAAGGACGAGTCGGGCGCGGAAGCCAAGTTGATGCGGATCGGATTGGATGGAGATTGGAGTTCCTCTGAGGAGATCCCTGCGGCGACGCCAGAGGAAGAAGGAGTTCGGAAACGTTTCTTCCAAGGTTTCGCCTACAGTCCCGACGGCACGAAGGTCGTCGCCGGTATTCGGGGAGGGGTTTGGATGAAAAATCTCAAGGGAGAAGGTTCGAAGTGGGAATCATTGACATCCAGAATCAAAGGACTCCTGCGCGATGTGGATTGGTTGGATAACGAGCGATTTCTGGTTCTCTCCGAGAACGATGCGAGCAAGGAACGCAACCTGCATCTGGTGAGCAACATCGGTGGCTCTACTGAGGATGTGAAGTCGGGATTGGTCGATTTGCAGAACAAATCAGGCAAGATCACGCAAGTGGGTGTTATTGGCAACAACAAACTGATCGTTGCGACCGAAGGGGGAGGTTTAACGATTCATTCGATCGATTTGTCGGCTCCCAAGGATAAACCGTCGTTCGTCGCTTCACTGGGGCCAGGGCAATCCCTGCCGAACGAGCATCGCAAGACCGTCAATCAGATCGAGATATCGCCGTCGAAACGACGCATGCTAACCGGTAGCGGCGAATCAGTAGTGTATGCATGGACCGTTGAGCCCAGTTCTGGATCCGTCACTTATGACACGTTCTTGACAGGCGCTCCGAGCGACATAAGCATCGATAGCAACATCGACAAGACCACATTCATCGATGATCAGCAAGTGATCACGTTGGATCAGACCGGATCTGCCGTAGCGATCGACATCGAGCGACAAAAGCAACGTCGCGAGCTAACTCGCCAAAGTTACCAGGCGCGCGTTCTAGGGATCCATCCGCGAGCAACCAGCGAAACTAGCAACCGTGTATTGTCGGTCGATGAGAACGGAGTCGTGGATCAGTGGGATCTAGTGACTGGCAAGACGGAAACCATCGCGGGCGAAGGTGAGCGCTATAGTTATTTTGGCCACACTCCTGGCTCAAAGCTGTTCGATACCGTGATCAATGACGAGAACGATATCGTCATTACCTCTGCATTGCTTCCACAGAGCGAAGAAATCAAAGCCTACATCGGCAAGAGAGCCAACGTCGAATTCTGCGTATGGGACAGGACAACTGGAAACATGATCAGGCGGTGGGCCGATACGATCGAGTCCCAAGAGCCAAGATTGACATTGCTCGGTAAAGTCGGATTCTATGTCGGTAGCGATACCAATACTGTTGTATTCGACTACGAGGGGAACAAAAAAGTTGATATTTCCAAAAACGGAGCAGCCTTTGCCGTCGTAAATCCGAATAACCCCGATCTGGTCGCCATGTGCCAGCGAGATGCAGGGAGAAAGGAAGGGAAGGGAGTATTGTGGATCTGGAACCGGGCGGCCAATGAATGGGAGCCCGGAGAGGGCAATCGAGTTCGTAGCTTAGAGATGCCGGTTCACGCCGCTTGGTCCTCGGATGGTCAGCGATTGTATGTTTTGGACATGGTCGGCAGGATCACCCCGTTCGTTCTGTCGAAAGACAATGAGCTGGAGAAAGCAAAGGCAACTCGAACCGACCGAGGTTCCGAAGACGATGGATACATCGGCATCAGGAATACACTTGGCAAGGATAAGGGAGTTGAGGCGTCAAAGATTCTCAATGCTTTGCGGTCCTTCCAAGATGTCGATTTCGTCGTGAAATCGAATAATGGTGCTACTGAAGATCTTGTGATCTGTAATGTTCGCGAGAGAACTCTCTTAGGTGGTGAGCAGAACGATAAGACTTCCACGTTTACGTTCAGCAGTTCAGGCTCCACTTATGAACCGAAGGACGGTTTGTACTGGCTGGATGATCTTGCACCGGACAATGCGACTCCCAAGCGAGCGATTCTTTCAAAACGCCGGGTTGGCGATCAGATGTTCGTGTCGTTTGGAAACGGCCGAGTTTACAGCCTCAGCGAGCAAGGGGGGAATCCGGTATTGTTCGGTCGTCAAAAGTTCCGGATGAGCACTAGCGATCGCAAGGGTGATCGCTTGATGGCACTTTATGAGGATGGTTCGATCCTTCAGTTGCGAATCCAACCTGAGGGATCCAAATGGAGTCGAGCCGACTATAAGCTTGAGGATGGTGAAGACCGCATTTCCCTATCTCCCGATGGCCAGGATCTCGCCGTCTATAACTCCGGCAAAAAGACCATTCGGGTTCTAGATGCCGAAGGCGGACAAACCCTGCGAGAGATTGACGACGTTGCGGAGTTTGAGTGGAATCCCCAACCTAATTTGGAAAACAGGCACGGCTTGGCCATCCTGGCCAGCAACGGTTCGTTGAAGATCGAAGGGGAGGATGCGTTAGTGCACGAACCTCTTGATTTGAAAGAACGAACCCCAAAGAAACTAGCATTCTTCGAAGAGAAGTTGAGCGATGAGGGGCAGGAAAAGGTTTTGCGATATCTTTTGATTCAAACGGAGAGTTCGGTCGAAGGTTCCAATGACGGCAAAGTATTCTTTGTTTCGCGAGATGTAGCGACCGGCGAAAACGCTTCAAAGGTATTTGAACCTTCCGTTTCGATTTCCAAGGGTGTCAAGATCTCCGTGTCACCTACGGATTCCATCATCGCCACGGGGGATTCTACTGGAAAGATTGAAATTTTGTTTGCATCCCCCAAATACCAGATTTTCAATCCGGTTTATGACATCGACAGAAAGCAAGCCACATCGGTGGAAAGGATAGCTTTCAGTGGAGATGGATCGACGCTCATCACTTCCGATCAGCAGCGAGTGTCGGCATGGATGTCCATTGACAAGCTGACATCGGAAAAGAAATAGAAGTGAGTGATCGACCACCCTAGCAACATCAAGGTCGCCCTACCGAGGGCGTGCAAGAAGTGCGACCAGCCAGCGGCTGGATGCATTTATGGAGAGACCGATGATTTTGGTTACCAAGCAAGCCAGGATATCGTGCATCACTACGACTATCAGTCGATGGAATCCTCAAGCGGCCACCAACCGCGAGTTAATTTCTTGAAGTATTCAGCCAACCCAACTGGCCCAGTCCATATCGAGTTTATGCTCTTCGGCGATTCGCTGTAGATCGATGAGTAGGGAACGGCTGCTCGGGTAGCGATCGTCTGGGGATTTAGCGATCAGGCGCATGACGGTTTCCTCGAATTCCTTGTTGATGTCCTTCTGAAATAGCGAGGGTTTCATCGGTTCCTTCGATCGAATGCTCTGAATGATTTCGATGGGGCTTTTTCCCGCTCCAGGTGCTTTGCCGGTAATCAGTCCATAGAGCGTCGCGCCGAGTCCATAGAGATCGCTCCGTTCGTCCACGTTGGCGTTTGGATAGGTTCTTTCTGGCGGAAGATAGGGAAGCTCGCCGACGATTTGGCCAGGTTTCGTGATTTCGCGGGCTTGGTTTCCTTCGAGGGCCTTGGCGAGCATCAGGTCACCTAGCAAGTGGCAGGAGTCTTTCGATCGCCTCAAGATATTGTTGGGTGTGACGTTTCGGTGAATGATCTTTCGCTTTTCGGCTTCGTGCAGGGCGCGGCCGATTTGGGCAGCGACGATGAAGACTTCCTTCCATTGGAGAGAGTTTCCGATCCCAATCCATTCGATCATTTTGCTTAGCGAGTCACCTTGGACATATTCCATCGCGCACCAAAGGTGTGGTCCTGTCTTGCCCGCGGCATAGAGTTGCACGATGTGCGGATGCTTTAGGTTGAGAGTTGTCTTCATCGCCCGCACGAAGCGGTCCTTCTGCTCCTCGGGGCTGTCAGCGCTGGGTGACAGGACTTTGAGGGCAACGGCTCGATTGTTCTCTTGATCCCATGCTCTATAGACGACGCTAGAACTACCCTGGGAAATCAGGCCGTCCACGCGATAATTAGCGATCACCTGACCGATAAGATCCTGGTCATCCGTCGCTTGCGGCTTGGGCTGGGACGCACTAAGCAGAGGATTGTTGACAACTCCCGGGCTTTCACCTCGAAATGGACTTGTTCCGGTTCCAGAAAGGGAGAAAAGCAATCTGGAAACGCCAATCGCGATGATATCTTCGTTCTTCAACTCTCCGCGTTCTACTTTTTTTCCATTCAGGTACGTTCCCCCACTACTGCTAACGTCAACCAAAACCGGTTTTCCGTGTTCCCAATCGATCCGGCAATGGACACGGGAAAGAGTTGGGTCTTGGATGCGGGTGTGGCTGTCGTTTCCTCGTCCGATCACAAAAACCTCATCCTGCTTAAACTGAAACGAAGCCCCAGCGTTAGGCCCCGAAACGATTTCGACTTTACACGTTAGTGCCATCGGAATTCACACCCAATCATGATTTCGGTTTAGCTCGATTATTTCTCTTACCGGATTTGTCCGCAAGGAATCGATAGCGTCCAACCAAGCACCTCAAGATCTCTTTTTTTGATGCGTAAGATGAAATCCAAAGGGGAGACATAGCACGGCGGGCACATTTGTGTCAGGGGTTAGAAGCTCGAGGATTACTTCATCGCTTTGCGCAATCGATCGATATCTGTTTCAAGCGATCGCATGTAAAGGTGCCAATCGACCTCGAGCTTATTGAGATCGCCGAAGACATCGACGAACACATCGACTAGTTCCTTGCGCTTAATTGATCCATCGGAGGTGTCCAGTTCGGAGGTGCGGCGATAGTATTCCACCAGCTTTTCTGGTTTATTTTCCATCAAATAATGAGTTAGTGCCCAAGCTTGTCCATAGGCATCAACCTCTGCCCTGGTGTTTTGAGCGCCATCAAATAGCAGATCGCTCACCAACAATTCGATCGAGCGCATTGTTTCATCGCTCGATACGCGATAGTAGCTTTTCAGTCGGCGTTCATTGACAGCTCCGATTCCATTCCAAACCGCATCGCTTGACGTTTCAAAGTAGGAGGCAAGTCCTTCGTGAGCCCAGCGCAGTGCAATTTTTCCTCGCGGCATCAATCCGGTATTGCCTGCCAACTGATGCGTCGCTTCGTGCGAGACCACTTCGATATCGTCTTCTTCCTTCGCAACCTTGACCAACAAGTCGATCGTATTGGATAAGTGTGCAGTATCGCGAGATACCGGCGTGCCGCGGGCTTGGTTTTTGGCTCGCTTCAAGTCCGCGTTCAGTTCATCCAGAGCCTTCATTCTCTCCGATGATCCTTGATCATAGAACACACAGGCATTGTCAACCGGAGACCAAAACCCGGCAGCGGAGAGGAGCGTAGGGTCGATTTGGGTGCAGTAACGCTGGTAGTCCTTCTCGTCATGGAACAAGACGACCATCATTCTCTCTTGAGGTGGTTCGAGCAGGATGCCGTCGAGCGCGAATTTCATGAAGTAGGACTCATATACTGTCTCAAGCAACTCGAGTCGCAGATCGGCACGGCTTTTTCTACGTCGGAATGTTTTCGCGTCTGGGGTGTCATGGAGAAGAATGTAGTGGTCGCTGATCTGTACTCTCATACTAGGTAGGTTGACGATATCGCGTATGCGAGCTTCCGATTCCTTTGCGTCATCCTGCAATGGCTGCTTGATCCGGTTGCGCACTTCTATTAATCGAAGGATGGTGGGGTTTTTAGGGTCAATCTTATAGGCGGCCGAACAGCATTCCAGAAACTCCTTGAATAACCCCCGTTTAATCGCGACCTTGGCCGCAGAAATATAGTCATCGACCTCCTTGGAATTTTTCGCCTTCGACAGCATCTTCCGAAAGTCATCGGATTTCGAAGGTGCCTTGATCACCGTCGCGGAATCCTGATTAAGCACAATAGTTCCGTGTGATGGATGGGTGTACTCGATGATGCCGAATCCGCCTCGCTTGGTGGTTCCTTCCAGGAGGATGATCTTATCTGTTCCGGGAAGTGAATAGAGCACGAAATCCGCATAGGCAGGACATGGCATCCACGACGCGGTAAACGTGAACAGGGATAGAAAAATGAGAGGGAATCGTGGGGGGAAACGACGCATGATTTCAGAACCTGTGGATACCAACGAAATAGATCGGCCGTGAGAACGTTGAAACCAGGATTGGATTGGCAGGCTACCTACGTCGTTTTATCCTTACCGTAATCGGTATGCAACTTTTTTTCTGCTCGGTCGAGGATTTCGCGAGGATACCGTGGGAAGGTTGATCGGTTCTAGGGACCTCTACAGCAAATTTGGATCGAACCTCTACAATCATCGTCGATGGATGATAGGTTTCATGGGCGGACTTTGTTTTCTATTGGACTGCAAGATGATTACCAAATCGTTGGTCACTGCGTTGATCACGACCTTTTTGTTTTGGTCGATCTGGGCCTCACCGATCCGAGCACAGCAGTGGGAGCGATTCGAGGTAACTCGGGATACATGGCTCTCCGCAGTTGGAGCGGAAGCGAACGGATCCAACGGCGGATCGCCACGTTTGAAACTCAAGTCGATTCAGGAGCTATCCATCGTTGATTTCGATACTGACAAGTGGATCGGCCGCGAAATTCTCGAGGCGCAACTGTTTCTGAAAGTTGCCAGCGATGAACCGATTGAGCGAGTGACCGTCAGCACGATCACCAGCCAATGGGTGGAAGGAGATGCGACGGGTTACGAAATCACAGATGGGGTCTCTACTTTTGCAAGCCGAATTCACGCAAAGGCAGGTTGGCGCGGGCCTGACGTAACCTCCGTATGCATCGGTAACGGAGGTTCGTTCTATGCATCGAACGATGCGCTCGAGGCATCCGATCGTCAGTTGGCTACCGGCGATGGATGGGTGCAGATTGCAGTTCCTGAAAAGGTTCTTCGGGCACGCTGTGTGGGGCTGAGCTACGGCTTGGTTCTGATGGACGATACCGGTAGCACCTGGAAACGCGACGGCGAGGCGTTCGAGTACAAATTGTTCCCGAATCGTTATGTCTTCAGTCGCAATTCCAATTCTCAAAGCGCTCCTTACATCATGATCCGGTTCGGAGCAAAGAAGATGAATCCTTTGGATGCAGCATCGATTCGATCCCCAACCGAACTTCGATGGCAAAACGCGAATCAGGAATCACCCTGGCGCAGTCTTCAATGGCGTGTACAGCAAACCGACTTGGACGACCTGCTCGGCTTTCAGGTCACGATTAACGGCGAAAGAGTTCCGGCGACTGAGGTTCCCTCTTGGTCGCAACATCGTGATGGTCTCTTCGTCATGAATCTTGAGACTTGGCTGCAGGGACGATCGCATGCGTCTGCATGCAACGTTTCGGTCATTTCATTGGATAGGTTTGGGCGGAAGACAGCGCCGACGACGATCCAGGTTCGACCGGTAACACCCGACTCAGTTCAGTGGCCGCCGTTCAAGTTGCCAGAGGATCAGGATCCGACCTCCGACACAAGTGACTGGTCCCGTTGCTTGGATGCGTTGGATTCAAAGTGGACGGTACTGGACCCGCTCGACTTATGGTTGCCGACATCCCAAAAGATCGTTCCGGCCCAAAGTACAACGTATCTTCAGCAGAACCATCTGTGGAATGCAGGAGACCGGCGGATCACCTTGCATACCGCTCGTGGGGCGTGGTGCGGTTTTCAATTGGCTGCCCAGCGCCCGGTAAAGGATGTTGAGTGCCGGATCGAATGGGAGGATGCAATGGTCAGCGTGAGGGGTGCGAGAACCGAATGCTCGCGCTATGGGTTGATACCTTCTCAGTCCGAATCGATTCCGGATCCTCTGATACCATTGTCTCAGGGTACTGGTCGGTTGAACTGGATACTGGGACAAGACGAAGGGCCAGCTGGCATGAGCCAGAGTTGGCTTATGGAGTTCTATATTCCCAAGCAAACGAACGCAGGAACGTATCGCGGTAAGCTGATATTGCAGCGATCCGCCGCGAGGACCGAATTGGAAATCATCCTGCAAGTCCATGATGTTGTGATTCCTGATCGCTTGTCGTTTCTGCCAGAGATGAATTGTTACGATCTTCCGGAAAACGATAGGGACTATTATCGACTGGGAAATCGACATCGTGTTGTGCTCAATCGCCTGCCCTATTTTCAGAACGGAAGACTAGCCGCGGATCGCTGCCCGAAGTGGCGCGAGGGTAGGATGGATTGGCAGGAGTACGATGCTCATTTCGACGACCTGTTGAGCGGTCGAATGTTCGCAGACTTGCCCCGAGGACCGATTCCGATCGAGTGCTTTTATCTACCGATTCATGAGAATTGGCCCAGTCCCATGGAAGGAAACTATCGAGGCGGTTACTGGGCTGACAAAGCCTTTCCAGAAAGCTACCGCCAAGCATTCGTATCCGCGGTTGAACAATCCGGAGACCATTTCCAAAGCAAGGGTTGGACCGAAACGCTTGTGCATGTATATCTCAACAACAAAGTGGACTTCAAGCGAAAGGGCTGGTCTCGAGGTTCCTCCCCTTGGCTGTTGGATGAACCTGCTAATTTCCAAGACTATTGGGCATTGAACTATTTTGCTCAAGCTGCAAAAGAGGGACGAATTCGCTCGGAGCGCAAGCACCCAGGCAAGTCTGCTAGGTTGCTTTTCCGAGCAGATATCTCCAGACCGCAATGGCAACGCGATACGCTCGATGGGCTCATGGATTATGGAGTGATTTCTTTTTCTGCCTTCCAAGAGTTTCGACCGCTCGTGCTAGAGCGAAAATTTCAAGACAATCAGACAATCGTCGTTTACGGGAGCAGCAATCCGGTCGGAACCAGTAACTGCATGGCTGTCGCATGGAGCTGGCATGCGTGGTGCCGCGGTGCAGACGGTATTGTTCCATGGCAGACCATCGGAAGCGCGAATTCATGGAATCAGCCCGATGAGTTGGCTCTTTTCTATCCTCATCCAGTGGAAGCTAAAGCCGAACCCATTCCCTCGATTCGCCTTAAAGCCTACTGCTATGGCCAGCAAGATGCTGAGTTGCTCACCCAGTTAGCGGCCAAGGCAGGGATAAACCGATACGCGTTCGGCGAATGGCTTGGGCCTCAGTTGAAGCTAAATGCCACTGCCCGAACACAAGGGGCCTACAACGAACCCGCAGCGTGGAATGATTACTCAGGAGTCAACTCGCAGCGCATGCATCATCTTCGTTTGGCATGGCTGGAATTACTGGCAAAGCGATAGTAATGCAATACTTTCGTCACTCTCTGTATTGAGGAATAAGCCCGAACGCGAAGTGCGCCTTCCAAATCCTTATCCGGTACGGGTGATCCAACCGCAACCGAGTGCTTGCGTGCCATCAAAGACCGCGGCTAATTGGCCGGGCGATACGCCGTTCATCGGCGCTGTGAAATCAACTCGGAACCGATCGTCCGATCCACGG
>Ga0169931_10015284_pt1 | contig 10283 bp, 8 predicted proteins | sample Kivu_15m_20L_FD_129675 | JGI IMG/M metagenome (GOLD analysis project Ga0169931, IMG submission 129675) | Freshwater microbial communities from Lake Kivu, Western Province, Rwanda to study Microbial Dark Matter (Phase II) - Kivu_15m_20L... | ecosystem: Environmental > Aquatic > Freshwater > Lake ... | reverse complement strand
ACTCCCCTAATAGGGGTTCTTTTCACCTTTCCCTCACGGTACTAGTTCACTATCGGTCACTGAAGAGTATTTAGGCTTAGAGGGTGGTCCCCCTATATTCGAACAGGATTTCTCGTGTCCCGCTTTACTCAAGAATTTTGTTTAACATTACTTGTACGGGACTATCACCCTCTGTGGTTAGTTTTTCCAAACTATTCTAATTTTTTATACAAAACTACTGGCCTGTTCCGCTTTCGCTCGCCACTACTAACGGAATCTCAATTGATTTCTTTTCCTCTGGTTACTTAGATGTTTCAGTTCTCCAGGTTGTCTCTTTAAACCTATGTATTCAGTTTAAAGTACCACATAAAGTGGTGGGTTTCCCCATTCGGAAATTTTCGGATCAAAACTTACATACAGCTCCCCGAAACTTATCGCAGTATATCACGTCCTTCATCGGCTTTCAGTGCCAAGGCATCCGCCACACGCCCTTAAACGCTTGATTTATGCACAGAAAAAATTTTTCTATGTTGAATCAAATTTTTTATTTCGAACATTAAATAATAATTTTTAATGTTCGGATATAGATATTGATATAATTATTTTATTTACAGTTTTTATAACTAAGTGTTTTTGGTGGAGGATAGCGGGATCGAACCGCTGGCCTCCTGAATGCAAATCAGGCGCTCTCCCAGCTGAGCTAATCCCCCATGATTTTAAGTTTGGTGGGCCGAGAAAGACTCGAACTTTCGACCCCACCCTTATCAAGGGTGTGCTCTAACCAACTGAGCTACCGGCCCTCATGCAAGAGAAACACTATTTTAAGAAGAGAAATGAGGACGGTCAACATTACCGATGTATATTATTTAGAATGAAATCTTAGTTTCATTCATCCTTAGAAAGGAGGTAATCCAGCCGCAGGTTCCCCTACGGCTACCTTGTTACGACTTCACCCCAGTCGCTGACTATACCGTAGTCAAGGGTTTTAAACCTTGCCTTAAGGTAGAACCAACTCCCATGGTGTGACGGGCGGTGTGTACAAGACCCGGGAACGCATTCACCGTGGCACGCTGATCCACGATTACTAGTAATTCCAGCTTCATGCACTCGAGTTGCAGAGTGCAATCCGAACTGAGGTATTTTTTTAGGATTTGCTTAACCTCGCGGTCTTGCTTCCTATTGTAAATACCATTGTAGCACGTGTGTAGCCCAACACGTAAGGGCCATGAGGACTTGACGTCGTCCCCACCTTCCTCCAGCTTATCACTGGCAGTTCTTTTAGAGTGCCCAACTGAATGATGGCAACTAAAAATGGGGGTTGCGCTCGTTGCGGGACTTAACCCAACATCTCACGACACGAGCTGACGACAGCCATGCAGCACCTGTGTTTCGTCCGGCCGAACCGAAAACTCTAATTTCTTAGAGTCGCAACGAACATGTCAAGTGTTGGTAAGGTTCTGCGCGTATCTTCGAATTAAACCACATGCTCCACTACTTGTGCGGGTCCCCGTCAATTCATTTGAGTTTTAACCTTGCGGTCGTACTCCCCAGGCGGTGTGTTTATCGCTTTCGCTGCGACACTGAAAATAAATTTCCAACGTCTAACACACATCGTTTACGGCATGGACTACGAGGGTATCTAATCCTCTTCGCTACCCATGCTTTCGTTCAACAGTGTCAGTAATGATCCAGAAAGCTGCCTTCGCAATTGGTATTCTTTCTAATATCTACGAATTTCACCTCTACACTAGAAATTCTGCTTTCCTCTATCATACTCTAGCTGAAAAGTTTTGATGGCAGTTCCAGAGTTAAGCTCTGGGCTTTCACCACCAACTTTTTCAACCACCTACGAACTCTTTAAGCCCAGTAATTCCGAACTACGCTAGGTCCCTTCGTATTACCGCGGCTGCTGGCACGAAGTTAGCCGGACCTTCTTATTCGGGTACAGTCATTTTCTTCCCCGACGAAAGAGCTTTACAACCCAAAGGCCTTCTTCACTCACGCGGCATCGCTGCATCAGAGTTTCCTCCATTGTGCAAGATTCCCCACTGCTGCCTCCCGTAGGAGTTTGGGCCGTGTCTCAGTCCCAATGTGGCTGATCATCCTCTCAAATCAGCTATTGATCACAGTCTTGGTAGGCCATTACCCCACCAACAAACTAATCAAGTGCGGGCTCATCCAATGGTGCATAAAGCTTTCTCGGTAAAGACTTATCCGGTATTAGCACAAGTTTCCTCGTGTTATTCCAGGCCAAAGGGTAGATACCCACATGTTACTCACCCGTCTGCCACTAAGTATTGCTACTTCGTTCGACTTGCATGTGTTAGGCGTGCCGCCAGCGTACGTTCTGAGCCATGATCAAACTCTCAAGTTTAAAAACGGCGCACACTAGCTTCTATATAAATTCTAAGAATAAAATTTATATAATGTTGAAGTGTGTACGACAAATTTTGGTAACCTTAACCGTCCACACTTCTCTTCTTAAATTTTCACATTTTTTACAGCTAATTAAGCTATTATGCTTAATAATCCTCATTTATTTATTGAATGATCAATAATTTTATAATGGAGGTTCGATGCTTATAGGCTAAAATAAATGGAAATCAAGCATTTAAGGTCAAAAAAATTTTAATATTTTCTACTTTATGCGGGTTTTTTATGTTTTAAACTTGCAAAGCTATAAATTGATCGGATAAAAAATTTAAATGACAAAAAATACTGCATACTCTTCTCTAATTAAAAACATTGAAATTTTCTCACTGATTATGCTTATAATTATAACAATATCTTCAACAAGTTACTTTAATTATCAAAAAAAAAAAAATAATCAAAATTTACATGATTTTATAAATAATATTTATTTAAAAAAAACTCTTAATAATATTTTTAGTAACTTTGAACCTAGAAATAAAAAAATTAGTCATAAAATTAAGTCTGGCGAAACCATTGATAAAATATTGCAAACATATTCAATAGATATAAATCAAATCAACGAAATTAAAAAAAATATTTCAAACAAATTTAATTTAAATAAATTAAACACAAAACAAATTATTGAATTTAGATTAGACGGCATCAATAAAAAAATTTTAGATCTCACATTTCAAACATCTAATACTGAAAAGATTTATCTAAAAAGAGATCAAACCACAGACCGATTTATTCAAGAAATTATCATAATTAAATTAAACAAAAAAATACTTTATAAAGAAGACAAAATTAATGAAAGTTTTTACCAGGCTGCCCAAAATCAAAATATTCCAGGTCAGGTGATAGATGAATTTGCAAGAATTTATGGATTTCAAATAGATTTCCAAAGAGATATAAAAAAAGATAATGATAATTCATTTCAAGTCATTTATGAAATTTTTTTAGATGAAAATAACAAAATATTAGAAACTGGTAAAATTTTGTATGCTAATCTTCTATTGGGTCAAGAAGATAATTCATTATATTATTTTGATCAATTAGGAAGTGAGGGTCATTATGATAAAAACGGAAAAGGTGTTAAAAAAGCTTTAATGAAAACTCCAATTAATGGTGCAAGGCTTTCCTCAGGTTATGGAATGAGAAAGCATCCGATATCTGGATTTAGAAAAAAACATGAGGGTACCGATTTCGCCGCACCAAAAGGAACGCCAATTGTAGCCTCAGGTGATGGAATAGTTGTCAAGGCTGGATGGGTTGGCGGCTATGGTAATACTATAAGAATTAAACACAACTCAACTTATGAAACTTTGTATGCGCATTTATCTAAGTTTGCTAAAAACATAAAAAAAGGTGCTAAAGTAAAACAGGGCAGTATAATAGGATATGTTGGATCAACAGGAAATTCGACTGGACCACACTTACATTACGAGGTGATAGTTAATGGAAAAAAAGTTAATTCGCAAACATTAAATCTGCCTTCTGGAAAAGTTTTAACAAACAAAGAGAGAGAAATTTTTGAAGCTACAAAAATTAAAATTAATGTTCTTAAATCTGAAAAAATTATAAATTTTAACTAGCTTATAATTTCAGACTGAGTTTCGAACGATTTATCTTCTCCATCTTTATTAAGATTATTATCAGTTTTTTGGCTAATTGTTTCTGTAACATCTTTGTCTAATGACTTACTGTCAACATATATTCTTTTAAAACTCTCTTGTTCATTTTGAATACGGGTAAAATGATCTGCGTGCTGAAAGTAATTCTCTGATAATATTTTATCTCCACCTGATGCGGCCTCGGCGGCTAAATTATTAAATTTTTCAATTAATTTTGATAAATTGAGATTATTTTTTCCAGGTGTATTTCTTTGAAAATTATCATTATTTGAGAAATTAGAAGCAAATTTAGGTCTATCGCTGTTGGTTTTAAAGTTTCTATCGTTTCTTCTAAAATTATTTCTTCTTAAATTGTTATTATTTCTAAATACCACCATAAATAAAATTCGTTATATTTTTGTACTAATTATGCATCTATCATGTTTAGCTAGATCCTTAACAACGCTGTTAATAAAAAATCCTTTTTTCTTTAATAATTCTATTACCTTATTTTTTTGATTAAAACCTATCTCTAAAACAAATTTACCATTTTTTTTAATCAGTTTACTTGACTTATTTATTACTTTTCTAATTTCTGATGTACCATCCAATCCGCCATAAAGAGCTGATATAGGCTCAAAATTAACAACATCTTTTTCCAAAAATTTAATATCAACTTTGTTAATATAAGGAGGATTAGAAACAATCAAATCATATTTGCCATAGTTAAATTTGTCAACATTTGTTTTAAATAATTTTATTCTATTATCAACCTTAAGATTTATTGCGTTGATTTTACTTATTTTTATACAATTATTGCTAATGTCAATTCCTGTTCCATTAAAATTGGTTCTTTCTTTAAGTATTGTTAAAAGAATACATCCAGATCCAATTCCAATATCCAATATATTTAATTTATTTTTATTTTTTGTGATTTTTAAAATTTGATCAACAATTAGTTCTGTATCAGGTCTTGGAATTAAAGTATGTCTTGAAACAAAAAATTCAAAGTTCCAAAATTCTTTTTTATTAATTAAATATGCAATAGGTTCTTTTTTAGATCTTTTTTCGATTAAATTTTGAAATCTTTTTAAATGTTCCTCTTTTAATTCTTCATTTGAATTTAAAATAACATATCTTCTATCTTTTTGAATTACATTAGCCATTAATATTTCGGAGTCTAATTCTGAGGTTTCGATATTTTTATTCTTTAAAATATCTTGACCTTCGCTAATTGCTTTTTGAATATTCATATATTTTACAAACTATTTAAACTTTCTTCTTGTGCCTGAAGCGTTAAAGACTCTATCATTTCATCGAAAGCCTCTCCCTCGAGAAATTCATCTAATCTATGAATCGTTAAATTTATTCTGTGATCTGTTACTCTTCCTTGAGGAAAGTTATATGTCCTGATTCTTTCAGACCTATCTCCAGTACCTATTTTTGATTTTCTGTCTATAGATCTTTCTTTATCAATTCTTGATCTTTCAATCTCATAAAGCCTAGCTCTTAAAATTTTTAAACCTTTGGCTTTATTTTTATGCTGTGATTTTTCATCTTGCTGTGAAACTGAAAGGCCTGTTGGAATATGTGTTATTCTTACTGCACTATCTGTTGTATTAACTGACTGCCCTCCTGGTCCTCCAGATCTAAAAACGTCTATTTGTAAATCTGAGTCTTTGATTTTAATATCTACCTCTTCAGCTTCAGGCAGAACTGCAACTGTAGCAGCTGAGGTATGGACTCTTCCTTGAGTTTCAGTGTCTGGAACTCTTTGTACTCTATGAACTCCACTTTCATATTTTAGAGTAGAATAAATATTGTTACCCTTTATTAAAGCAATAACTTCCTTTAATCCTCCAGCTTCACTTTTCGAAATTGAAATTAGTTCTAAAATCCATTTTTTTTTTAAACTTATTTTTTCATACATTTTAAATAAATCAGCTGCAAATAAGCTTGCCTCTTGTCCTCCTGTTCCAGCCCTAATTTCTATAATTGCGTTTTTTTTATCAGCTTCATCTTTTGGCAATAAAAATAATTTTAATTTTTTCTCATTATTTTTAAATTCTGATTTGAGTTCTAAAAGTTCTAATTTAGCCATATTCATTAATTCTTCATCATTATTTTTATCATTTAAAATTTTTTCAAGTTCTTTTTTATCATTTTCAAATGAAGCATATTTTCTTGCATTTTCTATAATTTGATTTAAATCAGAATATTCTTTAGATTTTTCTGCAAATAATTTTTTATCTATTTCGACTGATGATAAATCTTTCTCTAAGATTGAGTGTCTAGATATTAGATCTTCAATTCTCTTAGGGGGAATCATTTTTTTATTTTTCTAATTCTGAAGCCTTTTTTTCAACTTCAGCTACAACTCTAGAAATAATATCTTTAGTTAAAACTTTTTCTTTCTGAAAACCAGATAAATAAAGCATATTACTGCCTTTACCCCCTCCAGTTATGCCAATATCCGTCATAGCTGCTTCTCCAGGTCCATTAACTACACAACCAATAATAGATAGTGTAATGGGTGTTTTGATATGTGATAATTTTTCTTCTAAAACTTTTACAGTATCAATAACTTGAAATGCTTGTCTTGCACACGATGGGCACGATATGATTGTTACGCCCTTACTTCTTAGACTTAGAGATTTCAGTATTTCATTACCAATTTTTACTTCTTTTACCGGATCATCAGAAAGTGAAATTCTTATGGTATCACCAATTCCATCTAAAAGAAGTGTGCCTAGACCGATAGATGATTTAACACTTCCTGAGACAAAACTTCCCGCTTCAGTAATTCCAAGATGCAAAGGATAATTTGTAAGCTTAGAAAGTTGACGGTATGCGGCGATCGACAAAAAAACGTCTGAGGATTTAACGCTTATTTTGAAATTAAAAAAATTTTGAGCTTCTAAAATTGCTATATTTCTTTGAGCACTTTCTACCAAGGCCTCTGGACATGGTTCCTTGTATTTTTCTAAAATATCTTTTTCAAGTGACCCTGCATTAACACCAATTCTTATAGAACAATCATTATCTTTAGCAGCGCTTAGTACATCATAAATTTTTTTTTTATCACCTATGTTTCCTGGATTTATTCTTAAACATTTTGCTCCATTTTCTGCAGCTTCTATTGCTCTTTTGTAATGAAAATGTATATCGGCAATAACAGGTATTTGAACATTTTTAGTTATTTCTCTTAAAGCTTTTGAGGATTCTTGATCAGGACAAGAGACTCTTACTAAATCTGCTCCTTCGTTTTGGATTTCAATAATTTGATTAATGGTTGCTTTAATATCTGTTGTTAAAGTGTTAGTCATTGATTGAACTGATATTGGGTTATCTCCTCCAATCTTTACATTACCAACATTAATTACTTTTGTTTTTCTACGATTAATATTTCTAAAGGGTCTGAAACTCATGTTATTTAATCAAGTTTAAATTCTTTGTGCAAAACACTTATAGCTTTTTTAGTGTGTTTACTAGAGATTAGAACTGAAATCTTTATTTCAGATGTTGAAATTACTAATATATTAATTTTTTTTGATGCCAAGGCCTGAAACATTCTGTAAGAAATTCCAGGTGTTGTGATCATGCCAACACCAATAATTGAAACTTTTGAAACATTTTTATCAAAGTATATGTTTTTAAAAGAAATTTTTTTATTTGACCTAATCAATTTTTCTGTTTTAAATATATCGCTTGACTTAATAGTAAAAGTTAGATCTGTTTCTTTTCCATTTAACGAAATATTTTGAACAATCATATCAACATTTATTAAATTATCTGACAATGGTTTAAAAACTGAAGCTGCGACACCTGGCTTATCTTTAACACCAACGATAGTAATTTTAGCATCATTTTTGGTTGATGATATTCCTTTAATTATTTGATCACTAAAATTTTTTTTTAATCCTGTAATTAGGGTACCAGATTTGTTCACAAATGAGGATTTTACCTTAATATCTATCTTATTTAACTTTGCATCTTGCACTGAGGTTGGTTGCATCACTTTTGAACCTAAAGAAGCCATCTCTAGCATTTCGTCATAAAAAATTTTTTTAATCTTTTTTGCTTGATTGTATTGTCTTGGATCAGTTGTATAAACTCCATCAACGTCAGTATATATAATACACTCGTCAGCTTTTATAAATTTTGCTAACATAATAGCAGTTGCGTCTGATCCACTGCGACCAATAGTGGTTATTCTCATTTTTTCATTGATACCCTGAAATCCAGTAATAACTGGGATGCCATCGCTTTTTAAAAATTTTAATAAATCTTTAACCACAACTTTATTAATTCTTGCACCTGAGTATGGACCCTCAGTTATAATCGGTAATTGCCAAGATAACCATGACCTAGCGTTATATCCAATATGAATTAATCTTCCTGCAAGCAAAGCACAAGCTACCTGCTCTCCTGTCGACAATAAAGTATCGTATTCAGCTTTATCAAAATAGTTACTTAACATCTCTGACTTTTTAATCAAATCATTCGTGACACCACTCATTGCAGATGAAATTACAACAACTTTATTTTTTTTCTTTTTATAAGTGGAAATTATATCAGCAACTTTTTTTATTCTTTCAATACTACCAACTGAAGTTCCACCAAATTTTAGTACGATCGTTTTCATTATTTAGTTTTAATTAATATAATTTAATTAATAATTGATAAAATACATCTAAATTGTTATTTAAACCAATTATCTAAATATGAACAGTGTAATCAAAAAAGAAATAGAAAAGTTTTCAAAAATTGCTGAGGAATGGTGGGATCCTGTTGGAAAATTTAGGCCATTACATAAATTTAATCCTATCAGAATACAGTATATCAAAGATCATATAGTTGATCATTTTAAATTAGTGAGTAAAAAAAAACCATTAGAAAAAATTAATATCTTGGATATTGGTTGTGGCGGTGGGCTACTGTCTGAACCAATGCAAAGATTAGGTGCAAATGTAACTGGTATTGATGCTTCAATTAAAAATATTAAGATTGCAAAATTGCACTCAAAAAAAAGTAAATTAAACATTAAATATTACTGCGCATCACCTGAAAATTTTAAAATTGGAAAAAAATTTGATGTAATTTTAAATATGGAAATTATTGAACATGTGCAGAATGTTGATTTTTTTTTAAAATCATGTGCTAAGTTACTAAAAAAAAATGGTTTAATGTTTGTTGCAACAATTAACAAAACGTTTAAATCATATTTTTTTGCAATAATTGGAGCTGAATATTTTTTAAGATGGCTGCCTATTGGGACACATGAGTGGGGAAAATTTATAAAGCCTGAAGAACTTATAAAAATTTCAAATCAATATAATTTATCTATTAAAAAAATAGATGGTATGAGTTTTAATTTAATTCAGGATAGATGGAATATTAGCAAAGATGTGTCTGTTAACTATATTACAAAATTTATAAAAAATTAATTACTCTTGTCATTTATCCAGGGTATCATTTGAGCTTCAATACCCTCTTCTTTTAATTCTTTAAGATCAATTTGCGAGGCTGTTCCATAAATTCCTTTTATCTTTTTTTTATTATTGTAATGTATAGATCTAGCCTCATATGCAAAATTTTCTCCAACATAATCAAAATTATTTTTTATAAACTTTTGATACTCAAGTATTTTAAATTTAATTTCATTGTGTTTATTTAAATCAAGCTTAATGTTTGAATTATTGTTTTTTACAGATAATTTGGGTGCCATTAAAGTTTTTTCAACTCTTAGAGATCCACACTCATGGCAATTTAGATAATTTTTTTTTTTTAATTTTTCATACTCTTTTGATGATGCAAACCAGCTATCAAATGTAGTATCACAATTTTTGCATATTAATTTGTATTTAATCATATTGTTAATTTAGTTACTAAAAAATTAATTTCAATATCATCTAACTTCGATAGTCAGCATTTATTTCTATGTATTTTTTTGTAAAATCCATTGTATAAGCTATAAAGGTTTTAAGGCCAGTTGAAATATTTATATTTAAGTCAATTTTTTCATTTTTCATGTAATTTGCTACCTCATTTTCATCATAGCTTTTATAAATATTTCCATCTTCTACAATTATAATATCTCCAAACTTAATTGATATTTTTTTTAAATTGATAGCAGGTCCTGCTTTACCAATTGCCATTAAAATTCTGCCCCAATTTGGATCTTCACCAGCTATGGCTGTTTTAACAAGAGGTGAATTAGCTATTGAAAAAGCAATTTTTTTTGCATCAGCTTCTGTTTTGCAATTAGTAACATTGATT
>Ga0169931_10015283_pt1 | contig 10284 bp, 7 predicted proteins | sample Kivu_15m_20L_FD_129675 | JGI IMG/M metagenome (GOLD analysis project Ga0169931, IMG submission 129675) | Freshwater microbial communities from Lake Kivu, Western Province, Rwanda to study Microbial Dark Matter (Phase II) - Kivu_15m_20L... | ecosystem: Environmental > Aquatic > Freshwater > Lake ... | reverse complement strand
TCGGATCGTGCCTCGACTGCGGCAGGAGGAGTTCACGAGGTCTTGAAGGCGCGATGCCGCGCTCGGGTACTCCGGAACTCCTCCTCGACCGAGCGCAGCGAGGTCGGGGAGGCGTGCTCCGAAGCTCCTCCCTGACGGAGCGAAGCGACGTCGGGGAGGCGTGCTCCGAAGCTCCTCCCTGACGGAGCGAAGCGACGTCGGGGAGGCGTGCTCCGAAACTCCTCCCTGACGGAGCGAAGCGACGTCGGGGAGGCGTGCTCCGAAGCTCCTCCCTGACGGAGCGAAGCGACGTCGGGGAGGCGTGCTCCGGAACTCCTCCCTGACGGAGCGAAGCGACGTCGGGGAGGCGTGCTCCGGAACTCCTCCCGGACGGAGCGAAGCGACGTCGGGGAGGCGTGCTCCGAAACTCCTCCCTGACGGAGCGAAGCGACGTCGGGGAGGTGGCTCGCTGGCGAAGCCAGCGAGACGGAGGGGAGGTCCGATCAACGGGTTGCTCGCCTCGCGCAGCGCACGCCCACGCAACCCGTCGGAGCTGGTCCCCTCCCCCGCCTCGCTCCGCTCGCGGGAGAGTGCCGGACCATCTCACCTCTCCCGCGAGTCGCCACGCGACGAGCGGGAGAGGTCGGTTCGCGACCGACCGTCGCGAACCGGGTGAGGGTGGTCCGACCCGCGACGACCATCGCGGAACTCCCCTATCGAGAAATCGCCCATCGATGCAGCGCCTCGACCCGCTCCTTGTGCGACAATCGCGGCATGCCCCGCACGAACCCCCCCGCGGCGCGACTCGCCGCGACGCTGGCGCTCCTCGCCGTCACCCTCGCCGCCGGCGCGGATCCGCCGACGGAGCTCGATCCTGCCCGCGCGGCGATCGCCCGCGCCGAGGCGCTCCGCGGCGAGTGGAGCGGGCTCGTGCGGAACGAGTCGATCGACGCGCGATGGGTGGACGACGCGGTGCTCGAGTTCGCGGTGACCGACGAGTCCGGCGTTGCGGCGACTCGACGACTCGACGCCCGCGCCGCCGTGGCGCAGGCGGACGCGGCGCCGCGTCTCCCGGGATGGCTCCGACTTGCGCGGGTCTCGCGGAGCCGCGCGGGCGGCAGCGAGTGCATCGTGCAGGTCCACAACCGGCTCGACCGAGCGGTCGACCTCGTTTGGCTCGACCACGCCGGACGACGCAAGCACTTCGGCACGATCGCGCCGGGCAGACTGCGGGTGCAGCCGACCTATGGGGGTCACGCCTGGATCGTCGTCGACCGCGCCGAGGCGCTCGCGGGACGCGACGCGGTGCTCGTCGCGTTCGAGGCTCCCGCCTCCGGTGGTCAGGTCCTCGTCGATCCCGGCGCGATCGCGGAGTTCGCCGGGCTTCCCACGGGCGAGCCGCGCCGCGCGACGCCACTCGACGAGCTCGAGCCGCCGCCCTCGCCGCGCTCGCCGGACGGTCGCCGCGAGGCGTTCCTCCGCGAAGGCGACGTCTGGATCCGATCGCTCGCGGGCGGCACCGACCTTCGCCTCTCCGAGGATGCCTCGCAGACCGTCCAATACGTCGATTCGTTCTGGTGGTCGCCCGATGGTCGCCACGTCGCGACCCTCCGCACCGAGGTCGCGCCGGTGCGGGAGATCCCGATCGTCGAGACCTCGCCGCCCGGCGAGGTGCAGCCGCGGCTCGAGATGCTCCGCTATCCCAAGCCGGGCGATCCGATCGACCGCGTCGAGCCAGCGATCTTCGAGACCTCGAGCGGTCGTCGGGTGACGTTCGATGACGCGCTGTTTCCGGACCCCCTCTCGATCGACCGCCTCGCCTGGAGCCCCACGCGGGGGGTCCTGTCCTTTCTCTATGTCCGCCGCGGGCACCAAGAGGCGAGGCTCATCGAGGTCGATCCGTCGTCGGGCACCGCCCGCGCCGCGATCGAGGAGCGGAGCCCCACCTTCCTCGACACCGTCCACAAGACCTTCCTCAAGCGCCTCCCCGGCGACCGCGCCATCTGGATGAGCGAGCGGACCGGATGGAACCAGCTCCATCTCGTGGACCTCGCCTCGGGCGCCATCACGCCCATCACCCATGGACCGAGCGCGGGCGTCTCCGAGCGCGAGCAGCTCGGCACGTGGGTCGTCCGCGGCGTCGAGCGGATCGACGCGGTGGACGACGGCTCCTCGGACGGATCGATCGCGATCGTCTTCGGCGCGATGGGCATGCGCGAGGGCGAGGACCCCTACCACCTCCACCTCGGTCGCGTGGTCCTCGCCCCCGACGGCACCGCGTCGCCGGTGACGTGGCTCACCGAGGGCGACGGCACGCACGAGTTCGAGTTCTCGCCGGATGGCGCGTTCGTCTCCGTCCGCCACTCCCGGGTGGACCGCGCTCCCATCCACGAGCTCAGGCGCGTCGAGGATGGATCCCTCGTCGCGACCCTCGCGGTGGCGGACGACTCGCGGCTCCGCGCCGCCGGCTGGCGACCGCCCGAGCGGTTCGTTGCCATGGGTCGCGACGGCACGACGCCGATCCACGGGGTGATCTTCCTCCCGCGCGACTTCGATCCGACCCTCGCCCATCCGGTCATCGAGCAGATCTACGCCGGTCCGCAGGACTTCCACGTGCCGAAGTCCTTCGCGGCGTGGCATAAGACCCGCGAGCTCGCCGAGCTCGGCGCGGCCGTCGTCCAGGTCGACGGCATGGGCACGAACTGGCGTTCGAAGTCGTTCCACGACGTCTGCGCCCGCGACCTCGCCGACGCGGGACTCCCCGACCGCGTCGCGTGGATCCGCGCCGCCGCGGCGGATCGCCCGTGGATGGACCTCGCGCGGGTCGGCATCCACGGCGGCAGCGCCGGCGGGCAGAACGCGATGCGGGCGCTCCTCGACCACGGCGACTTCTACTCGGTCGCGGTCGCCGACTGCGGGTGCCACGACAACCGCCTCGACAAGAGGTGGTGGAACGAGGCGTGGATGGGGTTCCCGATCGGACCGCACTACGAGGCGCAGTCGAACGCGACCGACGCCCACCGTCTCCAAGGTCGCCTGCTCCTCATCGTGGGCGGCGAGGACCGGAACGTCGATCCGGCGTCGACCATGCGGGTGGTCGATGCACTCGTCGCGGCGGACAAGGACTTCGACCTCCTCGTCATTCCCTCCGCGGGACACGGCGCCGCGGGGTCGCCCTACGGCCGCCGCCGCCGCGCCGCGTTCCTCCACGAGCATCTCGGAGGACCGCGACCGATCGAGGCGGAGGCGGGAACGGAGGGCTCCGCCCCGGGCGCGTCGCTGGAGTGATCAGGGCGCGGCGGGCGTCGCCGCCGCACGCGCGTCCTCGGGGCGCATGCCGAAGAGCGCGCGGAACATGATCCGGTAGAGGTCGGTGTTGTCGAGGAGCCCGCGGACCTCCTCGCTGCCGGGGCCCGCGGCACGGACGATGACCGCGTCGCCGCCGTCGTAGGGCGACGCCCATGCGACCGCAAACGCATGCGTGCGTCCGCCCGCGTCCGGCGCGCTCAGGAAGGGCACCATGCCGGTGCCGCCGTCGCCATCAAGGACGTCCTTCATCGAGCCGGCGGTCTCGGCAAGCGGGCGCCCCGGCAGGATCGATCCCGACTCCACCGTCGCGGCGATCAGCTGCGGCGAGCTCGCGTCGCTGTCGGCGCCGACGAGGACGAGGGTCGACGGATTCGCGGCGCGGAACTCCTCCGCGACCGCGATCGCCTCGTCGGCGCGGCGCAGGGCGAGCAGGAGCCCGGTGGCGTTGCGATTGTTCGAGAAGTTGTCGGTGCCCTCCTCCTCGACGACGAGGAGGAAGCCCTTGGGACTCCGCGCGAGGATCGAGAGCGCGACGCGCTCCATCTCGGCGACGGTCGGCGCCTCCTCGTCGTAGGGCGTGAGGTGCCTCTGGCGGAGCGACTCCTCGGTGGTCGAGCGATAGGAGTCCCCCGCGGCGAAGAGCCCGAGCAACTTCGGCGTCTCCGGCGGCACCGCGAGGAGCTCCTCGCGGGTGAAGACCACGCGGTAGCCCCGCTCGCGGGCGAGCGCGACGAGGTCGGCGCCGTCCTCGCGCACGCCAGGCCCGTGGCGTCCCTCGACGCCCTTGGGAAGGAAGAGCTCCTCGCCGCCGCCAAGGATGACCTGTGCCCCGGACTCGACGAGCTGGCGGGCGATCTCCTGCTTGAGCGCCCGCGAGGGCACCGACGCGAGGAAGCACGCGGTGCCTGGCTCGGAGAGCGAGCCGGAGTTCACGATCCCGGCGCCACGTCCCTCGCGGATCGCCCGCCGCATGATGCTCGCCCGCTCGCCCGCAGGCGTCATCGGCACGACCTCGCCGTCCATGCCGAAGCTGTCCTGATCGACCTTCACCCCGTAGGCGTGGATCGTGCCGCCCGAGTGGCTCGAGGGCGCGAGGCAGTCGCGCACGTGCGGGCGGTAGAGCGCCATCGCGGGCAGGCGATCCCACGCGAGGAACCCATCGGGTCCGACCCAGCGCACGCGGGCGAGCGACCAATGCGCCGGTCCAGCGCCGTCGGGATGGATGAAGATGACGCTCGTCGGCGGATCGATCGACGCGGCGGCGTGCAGGACCGGCGGCGCGAGGAGGAGCGAGGCGATGATGATCAGGGGTCGAGACATGGCGGGAGCGTACTGCCGCGGCGGACGCCTTCCGTCGTCATGGGACTTTGAATCGGTGGACGTGGACCCGGTGGTGGTGTTCGTCGGTGGACGTGGACCCGGTGGTGGTGTTCGTCGGTGGACGTGGACCCGGTGGACTCGTTGGACCCAGTGGACCCGGTGGACAACTGGGTGGGCGAAGCGCTGCGGTGACGGGCGGATGCCTGCCGAAGCACGGGCTTCCGGAGTCGCGGACACCTTCCGTCGCACAGGCTCGCGCGGCGGACGCCTTCCGTCGTCATGGGACTTTGAATCGGAGGAGTGGACCCGGTGGACCCCGTGGACCCGGTGGACAACTGGGTGGGCGAAGCGCTGCAGTGACGGGCGGATGCCTGACGAAGCACGGGCTTCCGGAGTCACGCAAGCCTGCCGTAGCACGGCACCCGAACCCAGCGCCTGCGGTCGCAGGCGCGGCGTCCGAAGCCTCGCGGGATTCCGAACGCCCCGCCCCTGCTACCTTGACGCTCCTCGCCCGAAGGAACCTCATGCTCATCGCCCGCCCGCGTCTCACCGTCCGACTGCTCGCCCTCGCCCTGATCGGGCTCGCCGTCGGTGGCTGCTCCTCCTCGGTCACCGCGAAGGGTCCCGGCTCCCTCGTCGAGCAGCAGGTCGCCGAGGCGATGCTCGCGCCGTGGCCGGAGAAGTTCGCGCGGACGGTCGGCGCGGGCGATCCGATGGAGGGCGCCGCGGCGAACTTCGACCCGAGCCGCGGCCAGCTCGCCTTCGTCGTGCAGGGGGCGGACGTCCTCGCCGAGCCGACCTGCGTCGAGATCACCATCACCCCCTGGGACGAGCGCCCCGACGTCGTCCGCACCATCAAGATCTCGGCGTGGCACTGGAACTTCTTCCCACCCGGCACCAAGGGTCCCGACGGCACCGTGCAGCGGCAGGTCGTCGAGCGGCTCGCGCAGACCTTCGGCGCTCCCACGTCCTGACGAACCCACCGCGGCGCCCTCGCCCGGGCGCCGATCCTGGAGAATCCCATGCACCTCGTGACTCGCGCCCTCGGCTCCCTGACGCTCCTCGCCTCGCTGACCTCCGTCGCCGCCGCCGCGCCGCCGACGGTTCCCACGGATCAAGCAGGGATCGACGCGCTCGGCACCTCGCTCGTGAAGGGCGTGATCGCGGCGCTCGACTCGCGGGACGCGGCGAAGCTCGATCCGCTGATCGGTCCGTGGATGCAGGCGATCAGCTTCCGCGGCGCGGTGGACCGCGCGGGACTCCTCGCCGCGATGAAGCCCGGCAAGGGCGGTGCCTCGACGGTGAGCGAGGTGACCTCGACCAACGCCGGGAATGCGATCGTGGTGACCTGCCTCGTCGAGGGCGGCATCGATCCGCAGTCGAGCGACGAGACGCCGCGGCTCGCGGTCTTCCGACCGACCGACGCCGGCTGGCGGCTCGCCGCATGGGCGTCCCTCGACTCGCCGGAGACGCGGCCCGCGCCCGGGGCGCCCTCCTTCGCCGCCGACGCCGACGCGAGCGCCGAGGGCGAGAAGCTCCTCGGTCGCTTCCTTGGGCTGCAGCACGCGAAGGAGATCCCTGCCTTCGACGCGATGCTCGACGAGGGAATGCAGGCGGCGAACTTCCGCGGCTGCCAGCCGCGCTCGAACATCATCCGCGGCGCGAAGTCCGCGGAGACGACCGAGCCGAAGATGGCGGACGTGCGGGGCACCCGCTGCGGCGACCTCCTCGTCGTGACCTGCACGCTGACGCTCGGGCAGAAGATCGGCTGGACCACCCTGCCCGCCGACCCGCCGCCCTTCCTCGCGGTCTTCGAGATGAGCGGCGACGCCGCGAAGGTGATCGCGACCGCGAACACCAACAAGCCCAAGTAGTCCGAGCCCCAGGAGTCCGCCTCGCCTCGTGCCGCCGACCCTGCCCGATGCGCCTCCGCCCGAGGACCCGATCGAGCCGCCGCGACGATCCGTCCGCGGGATCGCGCTTCGGCTCGCGGTCGTCGCGGCGCTCGTGGTCGCGCTCCTGATGCTCGCCCCGGTCGACCGACTGTTCTTCTTCCCGACCGCCGGTCCCACGCCGGTCGAGGAGGGTCCGCCTGGCACGCGGCTCCTCCGCTTCCCGAGCGAGGACGGCACGGTGCTCGCCGCGTGGTTCGTGCCCGCCCAGCCGCCCGCGGAGGAGGTCGCGGTCGAGCCCGGACCGGCGGTGCTTCACCTCCACGGCAACGCCGGGAACATCCTGAGCCACGCCTGGTTCACCGAGGCGCTGCCGCCCGCGGGATTCCACGTGCTGATCCTCGACTATCGCGGCTACGGCGAGAGCGAAGGCTCGCCCTCGCGCCGCGAGGATCTGCTCGCGGACGCCCGCGCGGCGCTCGGGGCGCTCGCGGCGCAGCCGGAGGTCGATCCCGCGCGGATCGGGATCTACGGGCAGTCGCTCGGCGGCGCGATCGCGGTCGCCCTCGCCGCGGAGTCGCCGGAGGTCCGCGGGCTCGTGCTCGAGTCGCCCTTCGAGGGATGGCGCCGCGTCGCCGCGAACGCCCTCGGCGGCGATCCGCCGGGAGCGCTCGCGAGGCTCATCGCGGCGGTGCTCGTCCGCGACCACCTCGCGCCGCGCGAGCTCATCGCGAAGGTCCGCGCGCCGATCCTCCTCCTCCACGGCGACGCCGACCGCATCGTGCCGCCCTCCCACTCCCGCGGGCTCCGCGACGCCGCCGCGGGCGAGGTCGAGTGGGTCGAGCTCGAAGGCGGCGTGCACAACGACCTCCGCCACTCCCATCCCGAGGTCGACCGCCGGATGATCGAGTTCCTGCGCCGAAGCCTCGGCGAGGACGCGGACTGAGCCTTCGGGCGTGTCCGAGAGGTCGCGGCAGAGGTCGCGCCGAGGTCGTGCCGGGGTCGCGCCGAGGTCGCCGCGGGTGCCGCACCCAACCGAACCTCTTCGAGTTCCGGGAACAGGTCCGACCTCGCCCTCGGAACGAAGTACCTTCAACCTCGTCGAGCCCCCCGCTCGGTCTCGCCCGGATCCCATCGCGATCGCTCCCATGCCGACCCTCCACCGACTGCTCGCCTTCACGACGATCGCCTTCCTCTCGCTCGCGCTCTCCCCGGCGCTCCTGCACGCGGCGCCGCCGAAGGAGCGGACGCTCGCCGAAGCGCCGCCCGCGGAGCCCTTCGAGGTCATCGATCGCGCGGGCGTGGTCCGGACGCTGCCCGATCGCCCGGACCTCCTCGAGATCCGCCTCGGGTCCCGCGAGGTGATCCGCGCGCGGCAGGTCGCCGCGACGCGGCTCGTCTGGGAGGGCGAGGTGGAGGGACGGCGCGGTTCGCTCGTCCTCCTCGTCACGACGAGCCTCGGTCCGGTGATCTCGATCCAGGACGAGGCTCGCGGCTCGATCGAGGTCTTCCCGCTCGACGCCGATCAGCGCGGGCGGATGCGCATCGTGCGGTCCGACGAGCCGCATCTTCCCTGCGGCGGTGCCGAGCTCCTCGACGGCGGCGCGACGCCGTCGCCGCGCGAGGGCGGCGTCGCGGGCGCGCCCTGCGACTCGGGCGCGCGGACCGACGTCCTCATCCGCTTCACGCCCGCCGCGCAGGCGCAGGCGGGCGGCGAGGTCGCCATCCGCTCGCTCGCCGAGGCCGCCGTCGCGGTCGCGAACCACGTCTACCTGATGAGCGGCGTCCCGACGAGGCTCCACGTCGTCGACCTCGGTCCGAGCGGTCCCTTCACGAACGACGCAGGCTCGGGCGTGGTCGCCTCGCTGCGATCGCCCGACGACGGGATCCTCGACGAGGTGCACGCGGAGCGCGACGCGCTCGGCGCGGACCTCGTCGCCCTGATCACCGGCACCCATCCGAGCTACTGCGGCGTCGCGTACCTCATCAGCGGCGAGGATCCCGCCGCCGGCTTCAGCGTGACGGTGTGGTCCTGCGCGGTGGGGAACATGACCTTCGCGCACGAGCTTGGTCACAACCAAGGCTGCTGCCACGCTCCTGGCGACGGCGGCGGATGCAACAACGGAGGCGTCTTTCCCTACTCGGTCGGCTACCGCTTCGTCGGCGCGAGCGGCACGCAGTGGCGGTCGATCCTCGCGTACAGCCCGGGGATCCGCTGGCCGCGCTTGTCGAGCCCGAACGTGATCCACGACGGGATGCCCTTCGGCGTGCCCGGCGGGCAGGGCGGGCAGGGCGGGCAGGGCGCCGACAACGCCCGCACCGTGCAGGAGACCGCGCCGATCATCGCGAACTTCCGCTGCGAGGTGGTCGCTCCGGTCGATCCGGCGATCCGCCTCGACTCGCTCGAGCGGATCCCGCCGACCGCCGGAGGATCGATCTCCTTCGTGACGCCCTCGGTCCCGCCCGCCGCCGCCGGCACGACGGTCGAGCTCGAGATGATCGCCCTCGCCGACCTCGGCGACGGCAACGAGTCGCTCCGCCTGCGGATCGGCTCGGTCACGCTGCCTCCGGCGATCAGCGGCACCGGCACCGACTGCCGCCTCGCGGTCGGCTGGAACACGCTCTCCGCCGCGGATTTCAACGCCCAGATCGCCGCGGGCGGCTCGCTCGCGATCACGATCGTCGCGAGCAGCACCGTCGGCGCCGAGTGCGCCGGATCGCTCGTGCGGGTGATCGCCCGCTACGAGGTCGCGCCGGTGCTTGGCGACCTCAACGACGACGGGATCGTGAACGGCGCGGACCTCGCGATCCTCCTCGGCGCATGGGGCGCGTGCAGCGGCTGCGCCGCCGACCTCAACGACGACGGGATCGTGAACGGCACGGACCTCTCGATCCTCCTCGGCGCATGGAGCGCGTGAGTTCGGGAGGTGACGTCGAGGCAGGTCGCGCGACGGGACCAGAGGGTTGCGACGGCACGTGACCGGACTCGGCGAACCAGTCGACTCGGTGCCACGACCGACCTCACGCTCGCCTCGATGCGGCGCTCGGATGCCACGAGCTGCTCCGCGTCCTCGCTCGATGCAGCCGTTCGCTGAAGCCGCCCTCCCGCTCGAAGGACGCGAGTTGCGCGGCGATCTGGCGAGCAAGCAGGGCGCTGGTCACCCGGATGAGGACGATCGAGCCGTTCGCGGCGATCTCCCAGACGGCGACGTCATGGGGCGAGGTCTCATGCCTGACCCGCTTGATCCACGCACCGAAGTCATCGATGGTCGAGGGTCGGCTCTCGATGAGGCGTCCCGCCCTGCCGTCATCTCGCTCCCAAGGCGACCGACCTCGGTGGCGGAGGAAGTCCTCGTAGTCGAGGCGAAGTTCCTCCAGGCTCGCCCTCGCGACGCCCGTCAACTTGAGCTCGCTGCGGGCCGAAGTGCCCGCCGCCTTGCTCCCCTCGGCGATGTTCTGCACTCCGGAGCGTGCCGCCTGGACCATCTGGTCGTGAGTGCGGCTCCCGCGCGGCACGAATCGCTCGCAAAAGCGCACCGTGACGTCGTAGATCAGCCGGGCGACGCGAAACGTGAGCAACCGGCGGTAGCCGCCATGTGGACGCAGGATGTCCTCGGAAGCGCGACGCGACATGCAAGGAGCATCGCGTCGCGCGAGGACGGCGGCTTGCAAGTGGCGGAAGTTCCGGGGCCCGGGGGCACGCGCGGCGGACGCCTTCCGTCGTCATGGGACTTTGAATCGGTGGACGTGGACCCGGTGGACCCAGTGGACCCGGTGGACAACT
>Ga0169931_10015282_pt1 | contig 10285 bp, 5 predicted proteins | sample Kivu_15m_20L_FD_129675 | JGI IMG/M metagenome (GOLD analysis project Ga0169931, IMG submission 129675) | Freshwater microbial communities from Lake Kivu, Western Province, Rwanda to study Microbial Dark Matter (Phase II) - Kivu_15m_20L... | ecosystem: Environmental > Aquatic > Freshwater > Lake ... | reverse complement strand
CTAGCGCCTAGCCGCAATACCGTTCAATGAAGGAACCATTGGCTTTTTGCTTGCACAATGGCTGCTCGGAACAGTGATTGCTTGCACAACCTGTAGAAAACGGGAACCAAAAAATTAGCTTCGTTGAACGGTATTGCGTTTAGCCCGTAGCCAACGGCGAGGCGAAGAGCCGGTTTGTTCCGCTCAAAAGAAACGGCCACCTCTCCCTCAGACGGTTCTTCGCGCGAGCCCCCGGTCCGGTTGCTGATGAACGCGATGCCAACTCGAGCCGCGCGGACGCGGGCGGATTTAACGCGGGACTCACGCGCACTTCACCTCGCCTGCTCGAAAGCCTAACGGCTTTGGGCTTCGGCTACGGGCTAAACGAAAAAAAAGAATTTCCGCCTAATTAGTGCCCGTTAGTAGTTCCTACTTCTTCGGCTTACTGCCCGGCACAAGATTCTGGAATCCTTTAAACAGATCAAACCCCGGCAAACTGCTTGGTGCACTCTCGCGTTCAATGTCGATAAACCCGTGCACAGAAAACTGGTTGTCCAGTTTTGTGACCTCAAGCTCCAAACCGCGGAACCACTTCAGCAGCGGCGCCGTGTAACCCTCGGGTAAGGTCGGAGCCGAAAAGCTCGGCCAGAGCGACGAGCTCCACGCTTTCCGTCCCTCTGTCTCCGTTACCCGGTACTCGCCGCCCAGCGAACAGACCAGCCGCACGTCGAGCAGGTCCTCGGCAACTTGTCGAGCCTGCTCTTCGGGAACGCCGAACTGTTCCGTGAGCACATTTAGTAAACGCACATTCGCCACGCTGGTCTGCCAACTGCGGCGATAGTTCACCACGTTGACCCAGTCACGAAGCTTTGACTTGGACGGGTCCTGAATCTCCAGCCGAATCTGAGCCGACCGTTCGTTCGGCTCGATATGCAGCGAAGTTCGCAATCGCTCCAGTCGCTCCTTTTCAAATGCGAGCAGCGCATAGTCTTCGAACTGCAAACGCCAAAGTTCAAGCAAGCGAGAGTAAGTGTACCCCTCGGTGTCGGGCTCATCGCCCAAGCGCGGCAGCCAATCGAGTGCGCCGGCTTTCGGCCAACTGCCCAGATACCCGGGCACCTCTTTGGCCGTTTCCCAAGCCTCCATCATCGAAGCGGGGCGGAGCTTTTGAGCCGGTAGCGGCTCGTCCTGAATCGCCGCGTACAGCTGATGCGGTGGAGCCGAACGATTCCACAGCCCAGATCGCAGCGAGGCTTGGAGATGAACCAACTCATCCTTGTCCCCTTCGACCGAGTTCTTCAGCGGCTCGCCCAATCCACCCATGATCCAGCCATACTTCTTCTCGCCAACCGGCGCGATCCGGCCATCGAATACGACTCGCTCGATCCGATCCCCTTGGCGATAACGCTTAATCCCGAGCGCCATCGGGTCGAGCTGCGGGATGTTTTCGGAAAAGTAACTCGAGCGCCGAGCAAACCATTCGGCTTCGGAAGGAGTGATCGATTCGACAGCCATATCCGGAATCGGCAAGAAAAATCCGCGTCGGCCGCGAATCGAGTCGACCCAGCCCTCCGGCGTCTCGCTGATGCGGCTGGCCGTTTGGCGACTGTCGAATCCAGCCGGCAAAAAGCGATTGCCGGCGAGGAACTCCAGCGGAGCGCGCGGGAAGCCTTCGACAGCGGCTGCCAACCGCGCGAGCTGAATCATCTGCATCTCGGCAATGACTTGGCTGCGCCGTCGCAGCTCAATCTGGTACTGCGGCGTGAGCAGGTTCTGAAAAAAGGCCGACGAAAGATACGCAAAAATCGTGTCGTCGCGATCAACTGGCATCAGCCAGCGGATGTAGCGGAACTCGGCTGATTTTCCCAGCGTCTTGCCGGTTTCCTGGCAAGTGAGAAATTTTTCGGCGAGCGTGCGGCTGTTGGTGATCAAATGAAAATCGCCGTCGACAAGATGGAAGGAGCGGTAGCGATTATCGAGCGTCGAGAGCAGACTGACTTCGCGGCCTCCGATCGGCACGTTGTTGAGATTGATTTCGCCGGGGCGGCTTTCGGCGAAAGACTTCCGTTTCGAACCGATCCGGTCGGCAAGTGTTTTCGATCCGCTGGCATGGAGCAGCACGCCGACCGCCGGCCCGCTGCTGAAATAAGTATCCGATCCGATAATCGCGACGTCCTTGATTAGGTTGCCGCCGAACCATTCATCCAGCTGCGTCGACTCCAGAGCCAACTGGTCGAGGAATTTTTGTTGCACGCGGGCTTGATAGCCGCGGAGCGAGACCATTCGAGTCAAGTCGCCGCCGAATTCCTCCAGCAGCTTCTTCACCCAAACCTGGTTATCCCAAGTACCGAAGCGGAAGTAAAAGCAATCGACCGGCACGCGCTCGGCCATCGGTTCGATCAACACATCATCAGGCGTTCCCTCGGCGGCGATCGGTTGCCAGACAATCGGCGATGGGAGCGGCCGATCGGCTGGCTCGTTTTCCAATTGCCCGGCAAACCATCCGCGAACCAGTTCCGAGCGGATCGACTCGACGTCCATCAGCAAATTAACGGTCTCGGTGAGCGGGTCTTCCTTGGGCCGTTGCCTGCGCGGCACGGGGATATCGAGTCGCGTGGCGAGCATCGACATCAGATACGCTTCGATCAAGTCCGGGTAGTCGCCCGCCTTGGAGGCTGCTTCCGCGCCGCGCACGTATTCCTTCCACCACTGATTGAGCAAGCGATTCGCTTTCCCTTCGCGGACCTCCTTGGGTGCAAGTTGGAACCGCAGCGGCTGGCAGCCATCAATCGTGACTTGCAGTGGCTCATCGCCCTTGTAGAGGAACCAGCAAGAAATGATCTCTTCGGTCGGATTCTCTGCGTGTCCAAAGATGTTTCGGAAGAATCGGGCGGCAGGTGGTTGTCCGAAAGTAGTGTAGAGGATCCGACGCTGCGAGTCGGAAACTCGCACCGCGCCCGTGCGAATCAGCATCGCCGGGTCGAGATCGCCAATGCACTCGGGAGGAAGCCGAAAGCTAATCATCCCCACGCCAAAAGGGACGCCGTTAACCGCTTCGGCTCGGACGATCGCCGGCTGGGCATTGACCTGTGCGAAGGCCCACGACGGGAAAAAGAAAAACGCCGAGAGCAGTGTGAGGAAAAGTCTGCGGGAAAGGACTGATTCTGGTTGCATTTTGTTTTCAAGAGCGATTGGGCGGGGCGACCGTCAGCCGGCAAGCGAGACTGAACGCAAGTCGTAAGTTACCCGATTTTCGCGGGTTACGGTGGAGGCTGCGTTTCGAGTCACACCGCTAAGGGGCGTCCGCAAGTCGCTGGGAGGAATTTCGATTACCGGTATCAAGATCAAATTCTGACTGAGTTTACGGTGCAAGTCGCGAGGTTGTTCACGCGGCGCAGCTGCTGCGGCTTGACAGTGCGGAATGAGCCTCCGAAAATCCGGGAGCCGGGGGGCGGCCAAGGGACACGGATCGTGATAGCTTGGCGGTGCGAAAGTCGGGTGAGGGAGCAAACACCCAACTTCAATCAACTCCAGTTCAAGCAAAATCAGTCTCTGGACGCGAGCTCACAGCGTTCAGGCAACTTGGCAGGTGCGACATGATTCTTTCGGGGCCGGAGATTCAGGCAAAACTGGGGACTGACATCAAAATCACGCCGTTCGACCCGGCCAAGCTGAACCCCAACAGCTACAACCTCTCCCTGCACAACGAGATCATGACTTACGAAGAAGTCGTGCTCGATATGAAGAAGGTGAACCGCTGCCGCAAGCTGACCATTCCCGAAACGGGGTTAGTGCTGGAGCCAAGTCGGCTCTATTTGGGCCGGACAGTCGAACGGACGGAGACTCACAATCACGTGCCGATGATCGAGGGTCGATCGTCGATCGGCCGGTTAGGGCTGTTCGTGCACGTGACGGCTGGCTTTGGCGACGTGGGTTTTTGCGGATTTTGGACGCTAGAGATGTTTGCGGTCCAGCCGATTCGGATCTATCCCGGTGTCTCGATTTGCCAGATCTTCTATCACCAGGTTACTGGCCGGATCGAAGAGTACCGCAGCGGCAAATATCAAAACAATCACGACATCCAGCCGAGCCTGCTCTACAAAGAACTCAATCCCGGCGCCGAAGTCGAAGACCGGCAGCTGACCTTGGGACTGTATTCTTAAAATGCCGAAGAGGTTGAAACGCCGAGGACGCAGAGAACGCGGGAGAAGAGAAGACCTGCCTGAATGAGGATGAAAGTCTGCGCCGATGGGGGGCTGGACGTGAATCAGGGTTCCGAACCTGCGGCTGGCGCGAAGAGGCGGCTGACGAGGAAGGGAGCAAAACGCAGATAAGGCAAAGTCGCGTTTTGGATCGGAAATCTTCGATCAAATAATAACCAACCTCTCGAGCATCTTGCCCGTGCAAGACAGCTTCGACTTCAAGTCTTCCTCGTAGTCTTCTCTGTTCCCGCCGTGCGCTCTGTGTTTAACCTTTTCTCTGCAGCGTGAGCTAAGAGGTGGGGGTGTTTCCTCAAACGCGAATTTCCGCTTCCGTCGTGCTGCCTGTCGCGGGGATCGCTTGCAATCTCGGCTCGAGATATTCGCGCAGGAATTCATCGACCTGTTCTGGAGCGCGGCCGACAAACGAACCGATCTCCAGCACCGCGTCGAAGTCGACTCTCGCGAAATCAGGATCGGCTTTTAAGAGGTCGAGCAAATTGTTGTCTAGCCCTTCGACTTTGACGCGATGACCAGCTGCTTGGCTGTGCTGGCGAATCTTTTCATGCAGGTGTTGGCGGTCGCCCCCCTTTTCGACGGCAGCCATCATGATGTTTTCGGTCGCCATGAATGGCAACTCTTCGTGCAAGTGGCGTTCGAGCACCTTCGGGTAAACCACCAAGCCGTTGACGACATTTTGCAGCAGCAGCAAGATCGCGTCGGCGGTCAAAAACGCCTGCGGCAAGGAGATTCGCCGGTTGGCGCTGTCGTCCAGCGTCCGCTCCAGCCACTGGTTCGCGAAGGTGTGGGCTGCGGAGGATTGCAGACTGATGAGGTACCGCGAGAGGCTGCAGATCCGTTCGCTCCGCATTGGATTTCGCTTGTAAGCCATCGCTGAACTGCCGATCTGTTCCTTCTCAAATGGCTCTTCCACCTCTTTGCGGCTGGCCAGAATTCGCAAGTCGGTCGCAAGTTTGTGAGCCGTCTGAGCCAATCCCGCGAGCGCGTCGATCACTTCGACGTCGATCTTGCGGCTGTAAGTTTGACCCGTCACAGGGTAGGCTTCGTCAAAGCCCATCGCCTGGGAGACGAGCCGATCGAGTTCGCGCACCTTGGCGTGGTCGTCGTTGAACAGCTTGAGAAAGCTCGCTTGTGTCCCGGTGGTTCCTTTGACGCCGCGCGCGGCGAGCCGACTCCGCCGCCAGTGCAGTGCCTCGATGTCTTGCAAGAGGTCAAACAGCCAGAGGCAAGCACGCTTGCCGATCGTCGTCGGCTGAGCGGGCTGAAGGTGTGTGAAGCCGAGGCAAGGCTGGCTGCGGTGGCTGCTGGCGAAGCGAGCCAAGTCGCGAATCACGCGGACCAGTCGGGCTTGAACGAGGTCCAGCGACTCGCGAATCAGAATCAGGTCCGTGTTGTCGGTGACGTAGCAGCTGGTTGCGCCGAAGTGGATGATCGGCCGCGCGGTCGGGCAGAGGTCGCCCAGCGTATGGACATGGGCCATCACATCGTGTCGCAACCGGCGTTCGTGAGCTGCTGCGGCATCGAAATCGATGTTGTCGAGGTTCGCTTCGAGCTCAGCGATTTGCTCGTTGCTGATTGCCAAGCCGAGTTGCCGTTCGGCGCGGGCCAGAAACAGCCAGAGTCGTCGCCAGGTCGAGAACTTCTTTTGCGGCCCCCAGAGTTGGCTCATTTCGCGGGAGGCGTAGCGGGTGATTAGCGGATTGTCGTAGTCGAGTTGAGACATGTGCCTAGGTTTGCCAGGCCGCAGGAGGTCGCGGCAGGTTGGGCTGGGGGATAGAGAGGCAGGCAAAGAGCTGCATGACGCGAAAATGCCTGCGAAAAGACCGTTTGTCCGCCCATCGTACCCCGGGCGTGCAACTCGAGGGAGAGGTGTTCAAACCAACTTTTTTGCTGCGATTTACCCCTAAATTGCCAGCTCGCCCCCCTGCCCCGGCGAAACAATCGCAGCCTTGCCCGCGCTCGCCGCTCGACCAGCCCGGATCAGATGGGGTAATTTTGGTAGACTTGGCAGTCTGACCTTAACGGCTTGGCAAAGTCTGCCAGCTGAATGGACGGATAAGGCGGAATACCGCTTTAGCAGTCGATAAACAGATAGTTCGGATAGGTCCGAATTTGCGGCTTACTCGAAGCGGGCGTTTGCCTGACTCGCGAACGGTTGCTATGGTCGCGCGCTCGCCACGGCAGTTTCTCCTGCTTTTTGGCGGATTTAGAGCGGCGACTTTCGTTCAGGGCCTAACGCGATATGCCTGCGAGACCACGCAGCTGAGGACTCAGAAAACTGAGGCCTTAGGAAACCAAAGATTCGCTCGACCCGATGTGGGCCCTAGTCGGCTCCGTCGCCAACAAAGAAGTGACCCTTCTCTGTCGAGCCAGGTTTGGATTGATGGTCAAACGCGGGAATAAGGGAAAACTGTGTTGCAGTCGGGGAGAGCCGCTGCAACTGATTTGGAGAAAAGCATGTCGAGACTCGTCGCCGTTTGCAGCCTGGCCTTGGGACTTCTTTGGTGCGCCGGCCCAGCCGCCGCCCAAGACAAGATGACCTCTGAATTCTTGTTACCCGTAGCGACTCGGGCTTGGATTAGCGTCCCCGACGCTGAGCTGCTGATGGACCAGTTGAAGCAAACCAGTGTCGGCTTGCTGGCTGAGAAGGAAGAGATGAAGCCCTTCGTGCAGCAAATCGAAAACCAAGTCAAATCCTATCTCGATGAACAAAACCTTCGCCTCGGCATCACGATTGATGACCTCCGCGAAGTGAAAGCAGCCGAAATTTGCCTCGCCGGGGTTCTGCCTAAGCTAGAAGCTGGTCAAGAAAAGATGACCCGTGGTCAACACGGCATCGTTATTCTGGCAGACGTAAGCGGCAACGAAGCCAACGCGGAAAAGCTGCTCGAAAAAATCCAAGGCGAAATGAAGACGCACGGTGCGACCGAAGAAAAGTCGGAAGACGTTCTCGGCGTCAAGGTCATCAAGTGGCGTCTGCCCGTCAAGGAAGGCCAGTACCAGCGGTACACTTTCCACACCCTGACCGAGGGCTGGTTGGTCGCCTCGGACAACGATCAAATTTTCCGCGAGGTGATTCGCCGGCTGAAGACGCCAGACCGCTCGGAGACCGCCGATGCGCTGGCTAACAATCCGACCTTCCGCAAGATCAATGAAGAGACCAAGCTGGAAGGTGTCACGGCTCACGTCCGCTGGTTCCTCGATCCATTCGGCTACTTGGAGTTGGCTCAAGCCATCGCGGAAGAAGAACAAGTCATCAAACAACCTCGCAATAATCACGCCGAAATCCTGCGTCAGGAAGGGTTCGACGCGCTCAAGGGCGCCGGCGGTTTGGTTAGCTTGAACATCGGCGAGCAAGACCTCGTCCATCGCACCTACGTTCACGTCATCAAGCCTGAAGCGAGCGACGTGAATCGTCAGCGAGCGATCGGTTTGCTCGACTTCCGCAATCAATGGGATTGCGACTTCAAACCGGAGTCAATGATCGGCAGCTCGTCGGCGAGCTACCTGACTGTGACTTGGAACATGAAGCGAGCTTACGACAACATTGGCCCGATTTTCGACGCGTTCCTCGACGAAAAGGCTTTCGATAAATTCGTCGAGAGCTTCAAGAAGGAATTGAACGTCGACCTCGGCAAGCTGGTTGGCTTGCTCGGCAACCGGATCACCGTTGTCTCGAATGCAAAACGTCCGATCGGCGAACGAAGCGAACGCGTGGCTTTCTTCATTCCAATCATCGACCAGTCGGAAGACGTGGCAAAGTGGATCGAAAAGCTGGTCAGCGGTGACGGCGAAATCGTCGAAGACGGAAACCGTCGCTACATTGTCACTTCCTCCGAAGAGGAAGAACCGGACTTCGGAGACATCGACCCGGTCTTCGACGACCCGGATGAAGCCAAAGAAAAGCAGGAAGAAGAAGCTGCTCTCTACTTGTTCGAGAAGAAGTACATCCTCGTCGAACGAAACTACATCATCGTTGCCAACGATTGGGATTACGTCAAAGAACTGCTCGATGGAACTGAACCGAACCTGGCTGAGGAAGAAGACTACAAGGCGGTTTCCGATGCACTCGACAAAATGATTGTTCGCGATCGCTTGAGTGCTCGTGAATTCGGGCGAATCGATCGGATGCTGGAAACGAATTACGAAATGCTGCGACAGGGCAAGATGGCGACCAGCCAGACGGCCATGGCTCGGATTCTCAACCGCCTCTTCAAGACGAAGGACGTGCCCGAGAATCAACGCAAGCAGAGGATCGACGGGTCCACCCTGCCCGCCGACTACAACACGGCTGTTGCTCCTTACCTCGGCAACAGCGGCTGGACCTGCGAAACCACCGAAGACGGCTGGCTCTTCTCAGGCTGCGTACTTAAAAAAAAGGGACTCGCTGAGCTCGTCAAAAAGCCAGTAGAAAAGCAGCAGCGCTAAGTGCCGAATCAAAGGATGCTTTGGTCCTTTGTAGTTCTCTGTAGTTCTCTGTAAGGTGGGACAAGCGGTGCGGGGAATCACTGAAAAACATTGATTCAAAGAATCGGCTTGCACCAAGTTAGACTTGGATAACAAACAGACCCCGCACCGCGCCGGCCCACCATCTGCACTTTAGGTCAGCCGCGAAGCCCGGCTGAGTTACAGTTCAGGACTTCCACGAGGCTGAAAGCCTTACCTAGCACAGCCCGGGGCAGAGCGGGCTCGGGACGTTCCCGTCCGAGGCCGCGTCGCCCTGGGTAAACGATCGAGTGTGAAGTTGGCAGCCCTGAAGGGGCGATCCTCAAGCAGCACAGTTGCGGCGTGCACCCGAACCGATAATTCGCGGCCGGAATTTCACCAACATCGCGATCGACCTTCGTATCTCGAGCCCGCCCCTTCAGGGCTCCTAGATCCAAACCGGTCCCGTAACTCAGGGCGTCGCAGCGGGAGCGGCTTCGCCCTCCGCGCTGCTTTGCCCTGGGCTGTGCTGGATCGACCCTTCGGGCCTGCGGGTGACGTGTAACAGCCAAACCGCCAAACCGAACTGCTGAACCGGGGGCTGGCGCGAAGCCCGGCTGACGAAGGTTCGTCGCGATTCTACTTACGCTGCGTCACTTCTTACCGCAGGTCGACAAGCGGCACTGACCCCAAGTCCAACTCTTCGCCCGTTGCATTGATTTGCAAGGTCTGCACGCGGTGTCCCTCGAACAGCCGCTCGACTGGTAAGAAGAATCGACTCAGCTCAGCAGTCGTTTCCCGAGTCAGCGTTGGCCCGTTGGCTTTTGCGGCCGATTCCGCGAATGAAGTTGCGACGAGCAGATAACGCCCGGGGCTCTCTACCTCCAAGCGAAACGCTCCTGAATCACTAGTCCGAGTGACGCCGCCACCGAGCCGCTGAATCGCCTCAATCGCCGAATTGCCCACCGCTTGGAAAGATGAGGGGTTCAGGCTGGTCGGGTTGAGCCGCTCGGAGGGCGTTGGCTGCAGCGGCAGCAATAAAATAACCGACGGTTCAGGTGTCCCTTCAACCGATTCTATTCGCCCGGAAATGAGGCAATTTGTCTTCGGCTTGTCGCCGACTCGCTCCGGTTGGGATAACCTTGCCGCGGCAAACCCGAGCAGAAAACAACTCAGCGGCAAGACAGTCAGCAAACCGACTTGGAACGAAATGACCCAACGCGGTACTTGCACAAATCGGCTTGCTTTCTGTCCGTCCGCCTTCGGTTTAGCAGTTTCGGTCGTCATAATTAACGCTTTCGCCGCGTGCGTTCCGGTCCATTCAAGAGGTGTGATTTGGTCGAGCGGAACAACTTCCGGCGCGACATCACGTTGACCGGTAATCCTAACACGGAAACAATGGCAAGTGGGCAATTGACTGGGAGTGTTGATTTGTGACCACAAGAATTCTACTTGCGTGCGTACTGCTTTTCGGCTGGACATCCGCGGCTTGGAGCCAAGGCGGTCGCCAAGTCAACGTCGTTACGCTCAAGAACGGTTCGCAATACGAAGGCGACATCGCTCGCGTTCCCGACTACAACCTCGGTGGCAATGCGCCCGATGCAACCGGCCAAGCTCTGATCGTGATGGTCGACGATGGCCTCAGGCGGATCTTCTTCAAT
>Ga0169931_10015281_pt1 | contig 10285 bp, 8 predicted proteins | sample Kivu_15m_20L_FD_129675 | JGI IMG/M metagenome (GOLD analysis project Ga0169931, IMG submission 129675) | Freshwater microbial communities from Lake Kivu, Western Province, Rwanda to study Microbial Dark Matter (Phase II) - Kivu_15m_20L... | ecosystem: Environmental > Aquatic > Freshwater > Lake ... | reverse complement strand
GAAGTTCAGTTTAGCTCCAGAGGCTCAACGGGTCTTGCCTTATGCATGTATTGATTACTTTCAACGAGGAACTCTATGCACTCTAGACATACTCAATGAATACGATGGTGACTCGTACATCGAGCCCTATCTTGAAGCATTCGCTTATGACGAGCAGGGCCGAAAGTTTAGGTCGCAAGCTGATGCAACTGTCTCTCATGTTTGGGCGGGAGGTTCAACTTACTTTAACCCGGGTGAGAAATTAATGTGGGGAATGGAGTTTGCCATTGGTGATACTTCTGAGAAGCTAGTTAAAGTTGAAATCTATGCGGACGGCTCACTCGTTCAATCGATACCAGTAAACATTTCACGATAGACCCGCAGCAAACAAATGAGAACTGACTTACTTAAAAAGCTAACAGCTGTAATGACCCTTCTTGCGCCAATGCTCTTGCTGGAGACATCAGCAGCCGCAGAATCGAACCCAACTGTCTCCATCGTCTCCCCAGCATCTGGAACTGTCCAAAAAGGAAAAGTTACAATAATTGGATTAGCGACACCTGACCCTTCTGGGACAGCAAATCTAATTGAGAGATTTGATAGTTATCTAGAGCAACTTCAAAATAAGCGAAAGTAGCATCTTTATGACAAGCGACAAAAACTTAGTAGGGGCAGCAGGTGAAAACCTTGTCTTGAGCAGACTTCTATCCAGAGGAATTCTCGCTTCTCAGGCGCCACGAGGAACTCGAAAAGCTGACATCCTGGTAAATCCCCTAGACGGCGGAGCGCCGCTTCTAATCCAAGTGAAGACAACACTTCACACAGGCAAGAGAGCTAAGTGGCACATGAAAGAGAAGCACGAGGACATTTCTGACAAGGATATGTTCTATTGTTTTGTTGAGCTTGGGGAAAAAGATTCTGATGTATTCATCATTCCCGCAAAAAAGGTTTCGCAAGTCATCAAGGCTTCATATAGGGCGTGGCTTAAAGCGCCAGGAAAGAAGGGGCAAGCGCATAATGAGACTGTGATGCGTTGGATAACTTCAAAGTATCCATGGGATGTGCCAGGTTTGAAAACGAATTGGATGGACGAATACTTGGAGAAATGGGAGTTACTAACGTGAAGAAGCTCTTAAATATGCTTTTGACACTAAGTTTGCTCGGTCTTGGTGCGCCAATAGCGCACGCAGCTACAGACGGCTGTCCTGACACCTGGAAAATAGATACAACCAGCCGAGCGGGTTATGACGAGTTGCTACAAGCGAAAGCTCGGCTTAAAGGAGACCTAGTCTTAAGCGAAATTGTTACTCAATATTAGAACTATTCGGGGGAATTAGGTGCCATGGCTGCCCCAAAAGACGGAGGGAACTTAACTGGCGAAGACATTTATCTTTATGGGAAGACTCAAGTTCAATGGAAAGTTGGTGTCCAGAAAAAGAATTGCCCTGGCATCACCAATTTTGTTATAAACATTGGGACGCTCAGTGATTCATTTCGTGTAAAGGCAATTAATACAAATGTTGACCCTCAAACATGGGCGAACGAGAATGAGAATGTCTTTATTGACTTCACAAAAGCAGCCCAATTCGGTGCTTGTGTAAAGTCCTTGCAGACAAGATTTTCTCCACCCAATATTAGAATAGAACTTCAAGGAAACACACTTTTTGTTCCTGGATTAAGGATTCAGATGTTTCAACTAGCTTTCACAAATCCATGCGGAACCAACAATCTAGGCGTGTCCTATCAAGATTTATCACCCGAATGTCGTTCTTTTACAGAGACATTCGATAGGAGTGTTGCGATAAAGAAAGGCGCTTCCTGTGATATTGCACTATCCCTCAGCCACGATGGAACCCTTGAGATATTTCCGAAATATTCTCTCAAATCGAAGGATTTCGAGGTAGTAGTGACTTGTGCGAAAGGAAAATTGACGAAGAAATTCACCACTTACAAGGGTTATGAATTTCGGGTGAAGTGCCCCACGGGCTATAAGAAGAAATGACAGACCTAATCTGGAGTTGCCCTAAGTGCGGTGGAAGTGATGACCGAATGGAGGCGGTACCTGGCACTCGTCAGTTCTGGCTATTTGGTAAGTGCAAGACTAAGTTGATAGCTATCTGCATTGATTGCTGGACGGAGATGGGTTTCGTAGGAACTCTCTAGTTTTTGCCCATGTTTTGCCCATCAACAAGGTGAAATTGGGGGAATTCGTTCGTTCTACGAAGGCGTTAGAATATGTAAACAAAGGGAGATGGCACCTGGGTGGTACGTAGGCGCCTCACTGCTAATGAGGTTAACCCCTAAAGGGTTTCGGAGGTTCAAATCCTCTTGTCTCCGCCAGTATTTAAGGGCGTAAATTTAAGAAGCTGGGGGAAAGTTGCCAAACTATAAAATCGCAATAGTTGGAGCAGGCCCTGCTGGTTACTTCACTGCGCAAGCATTCCAAAAAGCACAAACTGAGGATCTCTCATTTGCAATTGACATGATTGAACGATTACCAACACCTTGGGGCTTAGTTAGAAGTGGTGTTGCACCTGATCACCCAAAGATAAAAACAGTCTCAAAGGTATTTGAAAAGATTGCCAAGGAGCCAAACTTTAGATTATTTGCCAATGTTGAGTTAGGTAAGGATGTCTCTCTAAAGGATTTGAGAGATCAATATGATGTGGTAGTTCTTGCAACTGGCGCCTCTCAGGGGCGAAAACTAGGAATTCCAGGAGAGGAGTTAAAAAACTCACTATCTGCTGCTGAGTTTGTTCCCTGGTATAACGCCCACCCAGAGTTTGTTGATGTTGAGGTTGATCTAACTAGTGACACAGCTGTAGTAATTGGTGCTGGAAATGTGGCAATGGATGTGGCACGGATTCTAGCGATTGATCCAGCAGAACTTGATCCAACAGATATTGCAGAGCATGCACTTGCAAAATTAAAGCAAAGCAATATCCGAACCGTAATTATCTGTGGCAGACGAGGGCCTGAGCATGCCGCCTTTACCGCCCCAGAGCTTCGAGATCTTCTAAAACTTGAAAACACAGATATCTTTATTGACCCAAAGCAAATAGAAGAAGCGATTAAACACATTGGAGAAATGGAAGAAATTGAGAAGGATCTAAAAAACAATATTGAAGCAATGAAAACTATTTCCGAGCATGAGAAAAAAGGCGCGCTAAGAAAATTAGAATTCAAGTTCTTATCTACACCACTTGAAATTAAAGGCAATGGCAAAGTTAAAGAGATTGTATTTCAGAAAAATAAAGTTGAAAATGGTAAAGTGGTTGCAACCAGTGAGACATTTTCAGTTACAACTGGATTAGTTATTACAGCCATAGGTTATGACTCAGCTGCATATCAGGGTATCACCATTGAAAGTGGCCGCATTAACAATATTGCAGGACATGTGGGACACAATGTTTATGCTGTGGGTTGGGCAAAGCGCGGATCAACCGGTGTGATTGGCACAAATAAAAGTGATTCTAATGATGTAGTGGATTTAATAATTGAGAATCTAAAGGAACCAAAGACAGGTGAAGGAATTACTGGATTACTAAAATCAGGGCATGAGGTAATTGACCAAATTGCTTGGGAAAAAATAAATGCCTCAGAAGTAATATCAGGTGAAATTTTAAGAAAACCGCGACTAAAAGAGTCTGATTGGGGAAAACTAATTAGCTTAGGTAGATCCTAATTAATAGTAAAAAGTTAAGTTTTCCTACCTTTTGGACTATTAAAAAACCTAAGAACTATTTGAATAGGGTCCACTAACCCTGAATATGAATTTTTACCAACAAATTATAGTTAGAATCTTTAATTTATGTGTAAATTCGTGATTTACATTTAGTAATTAGGTTTACTGTTGACAAAAATTCCTTTATATAAGGAGTAAAAAATGGTACATCAAAGCTTATCAATATGGATACTGATATAATTTAAATGGTTTTATAATCAAGAATTCATAGTTACACTTAAAGTATTGAATTAAACATTTTCATAAAACAGAAGTATAAAAATATTACTTCAAAAACCAATCATGATTTGCCGCCAAAAAAGAGGGGGCAAAATAACCTTTTGTGTAAGTACCATTACTGATTCGGATTTTATTAACAAGCGAGTCGAGTTTGCTATCTGACACAAAAGTAGGATTAAAAATGGCATTTAGAATATCTTTAGTTGCATTTAGTATATCTAATTCAGAATTTTCAACAACTTCAAACCCCCTGATAGCCCGATCCTTTAAGCCCACAAACTCATTGTAACCTTCAGTTGAACTCAATAATTGATTCAATGACATCTTACTTCCTTTATGCAAATATATTTTTGGTAGATAAATTGTATTTTTAGTTGCAGTTAGAATTTTATTACCAACCCCAATTACATTTGTCTGAAGCACTGGTTTTCCTAAGAACCAGGCTAAGGTGCTTGGACCACTATTGGTATTTATAAAAAATGCACACTCGTTGATTATAAAAGCATGTAAATCAACAAAATTCTTCCCACGACCAGACAAATCAATTAACCCTTTGCGCTTTGGCAATGGACTTACTTTACCCTTCCCAAATCGTATTACTTGCCCACCTTGATGCAATATTTCATCAATTGCTTTCAAATAATTTAAAGGATTGACGTTTCTTTCATCATTTTGATCATTATTCTCTCTAATTTGTAATGCTACGAACCAATTATTCCCATTCCAGCCTAAATTTCTTAATTTCTTTTTTGCCATTGAGTTATATTCATTTGAAAAATTCTTTAAAAGATTAAGCTTTGCGTTTTTTACTTCTTGAAAAATTTTTTCATGCATTTCATATACTGAAAAGAAATCTTCACCAACTTTTGGAATCATTACCTGTTGCGCAAGGTGCCAGTTGACTGGGTTGCTCAATTGACTTGCCAACTGGTTCGACGGAATAAAATCAACTTCATCACCAAAAAGAATCTCTAAATTAGAATCAAAATTAGCATCCTTATAAAGTACAGTTGGTTTTCTTGGACTGTTGAGACCAAGTTTTTTAGCAAGCAACATCCAACCTAAAAAGCCACGATGTCCAATCGAAACAATATAACTATTGTCAATAAAAGGTGGTTCCCAAGTTTTTAAATCTAATTTGTTATGCTCATAAATGTCGCCCATAATTTCTTTCATTGATTTGACAGCTGAAAAGTGTTCTCCACGGATAAATTTCCTGAGATTTTCTTCCCATTTATGATTAAATTTAGACAAGTCTATATTTTGTTTTTTACCTACGTGTAAACTATCCCGCTGTCTAAGAGTTTGATTTCCGCTTGGAAGTGAACGTGAACCAAAGGCAAAATTTAAAAAAATAATAGATAACCTTTGGATAAATTGTACAACGCGATTTCCTAATCGATACTTTAACATTTGTAAATTTTAGCATTTAAATTCTTTTTGATTTGCAAAAAAGATAAAGAGTGTTTAACACAACGTTTGTACGTATTGAATTTTGCCATAACTCTGTTGCGTAATGGTGTTATGATGAGTTTTCATATACAGTTTGGGCGTTATAAAATAGCAAAGCGGGGAAATGTTGATAATAGGCCTTACTGTTGGACACGATGCTTCAGTATCTATTTCTGATGATAAAGGGAAGATTTTATACGCTGCAGCAGAAGAGAGATTTTCGCGAGTAAAAGGACATTTGGGCGCCCCTTATTCTGCGTTGAAATCGGGGATCAAATATTTAAACTTGAGCGTTCAAGAGCTTAGTACTTTTACCCATGTGATTGCAGGGTCGATCAATTCAAAAAATTTAGAGTGGTTTTATTTATTGCTCCTTGGTAAGGAATATCAGGGCAAATTTGATGTCTTCAACAGTCCAATTCCTCCTGGTCTATTACGTAAACTAAAGCAAGATTCAAATAAGTATCCAGGAGGCACCGATTTTAAGTTCCAATTAATTCTGGAAGAAAATTTGGGATATAAAATTAAAAATTTGATTTCAATTAACCACCATGACGCTCACGCAGCCTCAGCTTTCTGGGCATCAACATTTCAAAATTCTTTAGTTGTAACTTTAGATGGTTCAGGAGATGGAGAATCTGGGACTGTAAGACAATTGTCGGTGGATGGCGGACAAAAACTTTTAAAGAGAATTCCTGAAAAATTTTCTCTTGGGCATTTGTACAGCGAAGTAACAAAAAGATACGGATTTAAAGAATCTAGACATGAGGGTAAAATCACTGGATTAGTAGCACTTTCTAAGAAAAACGGTGAAGAAATCGCTTTCGAGAAGGTTTTCAAAAGAGATTTCTATTGTGGGTTCAATCCAAAATATTTATTTGACTATCGTTTAAGAGATCCAAAAAATTTACGAGAGTTTAATCATAGGATGGCGTTTAAGCTGGCAGTTGCTCGTACGGAGCAAAAACTGACTGATTTTCCTGATCTTGCAAAAAGCGTTCAAAATTACTTGCAAGATAATGTTTTAAATTTAATCAAAAAATTCTCAACAGGGAAGTCATCTAGTATTGCTTTAGCGGGTGGCGTGTTTAGCAATGTATTGTTGAATGGCGAAATTAGGGAAGCCTTCAAAGAGTGCTCGATTTATGTTTATCCAAACATGGGAGATGGAGGTTTGTCCACGGGAGCTATTTGGGAATATCTAAGGCTACAAGGCCAATTTCCAAACCAATCAATAGAACCATCTATGTACATTGGATCAGATCTAGAAAAATTACCATCAGATTGGAATGCAAAGGAACGGACCCCAAAAGATTTAGCAGACGAATTATTTAACGGAACAATAATTGGTTTTATTACTGGACGAATGGAGTATGGCCCTAGAGCGTTGTGCCATAGATCAATACTAGCAACTCCTACAAATGCAAATATAAATCGTGATCTAAATTTACGATTAAATAGAACTGAATTCATGCCGTTTGCACCAGTTATTCGAGACATAGATTTTGATAAAGTTTTTTGTGATGCGTTGGGCGAAAAATTAAAGTACATTACCAACTTCAGATTCATGACAGAAACATGCTATGTTCGTTCCGAATATCTTAAGATTTTACCGGCAATTGTTCATGTAGACGGAACCGCTCGTCCTCAGATTTTGAGACATGAGGACAACCCATTTTTATATGAAACCTTAGGTATATTAGCAAATAATTGGAATATTCCAGCTATAATTAACACGTCATTCAATGCTCATGAAGAACCTATTATAGAGAATATTTACCAGGCAAAAAATGCTTTAATTAAAAATCAGATAGACAAACTTTATGTAGATAAATTAGAAATATTTGTATAGGTCAAACTTAGAATTATTGTCTAAGTATATAATTAAAGGAATCAAATGAATTGCGCTCGTAGCTCAACGGATAGAGCATCTGACTACGGATCAGAAGGTTCGGGGTTCGAATCCCTGCGAGCGCACCAGAACTTAAACAAATTTTACTTTGCGCTAGCTAAATACTGTTGCTTAAATACAAAATTGATTTTATATTAAACTTCAAAATATCAGTAAAACGAAATTTTTAGAAAAATTATTCTGCAGAATCACCGAGTACAGATATGGTAAGTGAAATAATGAATTTATGATTTATCAGTTTAGTTCATTAAAATTAAAAAAATTGTAATATATGATGCAAACAGGATTTTAATCACGCGTGAAACATATGGTTTACTCTACTTTCAGATTTAAATATACTAAACCAAAAATTTATATAACGGCTAGTATATCGTCAGTAGAGTGCCTCCTGCCATATGTAAATTAGCTAAAAGATTCAAGTAATTTAGTTATTAGCCAAGAATGAGGAGCTCGTGGTTGTCCCTCAAAAGTGATCTCAATTGCAGGAGAAATTAGTGCAGTTAGAAGAAAAATACCCATAACTAGATCTTTCTGAGCCTTATTTGGTTGATCTATAATTCCTGCGATATATTTGAAGATGGGTTGTAGTAGTAAAATAGCTAAAGGTATGATTGCGACAACAAAATCTCTTGTTTTATCAACCATTATCAAATTAAAACACATAGTGAATGCCAAAAGTATCCCTATTTTTAGCCTGATTTTCTTGTCGTGAAGTAAAATTGCAATAATAATTAAAATCCAAAAATAAGAAAAGTAAGAATACCATTCTAAGAGAAAATTATTTATAAAGTTTCTCAATCCAATTGTTACAAATTCTGGCTGGGTTAGGATATTATTAAAGCGACTTTGTCCATCAGCCGAGTGTTTGGCCCAAATAGAACTTACAATTGTGTATAAACCTGAGAAAATGACTGCAAAAAGTGCTGACTTGAATTTACCTTTTTTCTTCAAAACAAATGATCCTAATAAATAGAGCATGAATGCTGCGAAAGTATGTTCAGGGCTACCTAGGCAAGCGATCAATATTGCCAACAGCTTGAAGATTGTATTTTGAGAAAGTAAAAACATTAAAGTTCCCATTATTGTTAGAAGATCATGCCTGCCTATGTTGCCAATGAGCACAACATAGATTGGAGAACTTAAGAATGCTAGTATCAAAAATTTAGCATGAAAAGTACGAAATCTAGATTTCAGATATATAAACAGTAACAAAACTGATAAGATAAGGAGTGTTAAATTTAGTAAAAAAAAAGATTCTTTTTGATTAACTTTAAACAACTTTGAAAGGATAATTAATCCGTAAGAATTAGAACTGAATGACTGGGTAGCTCTTGGAAAATTAGACACAGGCTGAAAATCTCCCCAGGGTAATACCCCCCTTACACCACTCTTTATTGTAAAAACTGCCGTGAGCATCAAACAGTATGGCCAGTAGTTTAATGATAAACAATACCTACCAATTTTTTGAAGCAATAATTTTATTTTTTGTAAGTCGATAACATATTCAGACATTATGGTATCCTATCAAACACTTCTTAATAAAGGAATGTATGAAATCTGATATTTTTTTTATAATCCCAAGTTACTTTGACGGCAAGGCTACTTCAGAGTTAATCAAAGAGCTTCAAACTCTAATGAAAAGTAAATTACCTCGCGTTTCTTGCTATTTCATAATTGTCGATGATTCAGCGGGTCTTGATAAAAGTTTAGGCACTTATAGTTCGAAATCAAAAATTAGACGCATTAAAACTCGAGGTCAGATCGGAAATCAACGAGCCATTATTACCGGGTTGAAGACAGTGCTTGGAAAAGTTGCTGAAGATTCCTTAATAGTAGTTATGGACGGCGACGGAGAAGACTCTCCGCCTGACGCAATTAAAATGATTAGTTACATGTTTGAAAATTCTAATTTTGAATTAGTTCATGCCGAAAGAGGTAGAAGAAAAGCAGGACTTTATTTTGGGACACTATTATTAATTTATAGAATCATTTTCCGTATTTTAACGGGCAGCCAGTGGAGAGCAGGGAACTTTTCAGCATTTCGAGCATCTTGGCTAAAGAAAAATTTTAATAATTTTGAGAGTAGTAAAAATTTTGCAGGATCAATTCAGGCAATAAAAGCGAATAGAGAGTTTATAAAGTTTGATCGAGGACCGAGACGCTACGGGGGCTCAAAAACTCCAAGTTATGAAAAAATCCTACACGCGCTTAGTTCAATTGGACCTTGGACTGACAAAATCCAAGTACGCTCGCTTATTTTTTTAGGATTTTCATTATTAAATTTGATTTCTTCGGTGTCCTTAGCATTATATTTAAAGTTTACTTCGAATGGAATAACGCCAAACTGGTTTACCATCGTATTTTTCTCAACTTTTTCTCTGTCGATGTTAGCTTTGAATGTTTTTTTGACAACTTATATTCTAAAAGTTTTATACACTTATACCTCTAAATGATTAATTAGTTTCCGATAAAGTTTATACGGTGACTCTACCAACAATATTGATTGATTAGTAGGACTTCTAACCCACAGTTAATCAATATATCGGTAGTGACAAGCCTATCTGCCAAATTAAAGTATAGTTTCATATAAGATTAATATAGGTGGTTTTGGATTATATCTATGAAAGAGCAAATTTCTAATGATAATCAAGGTAAACAAAATGTCATCCTTAACCGAACATGATTTAGCCCGATCAATTTTTGATAAAACTTGGAATCCAGATCACGGCACTGAAATAACACCCAACCTTTTGCAGGCAATGGTTCACAGTGGTTCATACCTTTCAGGTGCGTTTATTAACAATCAAATAGTCGGCGCTGCCTTTGCATTTCCTGCAACAAATAATGGATTACACCTTCACTCACATTTGACAGCTGTATTAGATGCATATCGAGATAAAGGCGTTGGTTATGCCTTAAAAATCGATCAATGGAATTGGGCAAAAAAACATAAGTATTCTCATCTTTCCTGGACCTTT
>Ga0169931_10015280_pt1 | contig 10285 bp, 11 predicted proteins | sample Kivu_15m_20L_FD_129675 | JGI IMG/M metagenome (GOLD analysis project Ga0169931, IMG submission 129675) | Freshwater microbial communities from Lake Kivu, Western Province, Rwanda to study Microbial Dark Matter (Phase II) - Kivu_15m_20L... | ecosystem: Environmental > Aquatic > Freshwater > Lake... | reverse complement strand
TCGAGGTAATTATGATAAAAATGAAAGATAATTTAAATTTCTTATCAAGTAGTTTTGTTTCTTCTCATATGCATGCCTTAAGCCATAGGTAGTTGGTCATCACTGCTGCCACTTAGTCGATAAGTTTCCTTTCCTCTGCATTAACAAGGACGGTCTTGTTCTATGGCTTAGTTTCTCCGCTGGGGTTCTTACCTGGTTTCGTTTCTACTTTTGGGGCAGGAGCGGTGGATTTAATCTGCCTCCTAACGAGCTCAATTTTGACTTGCATAGCAGTTGAGTCAGCCGTCAAGTCAAGCAAGAACTAGGGCTAGCGGTCAGCCTGCTGCTTGCCTGTAGGACATATAACCATTCGCTTTAAGTTAGTATATCGCGAGATGTTTGCCTCGGTAAAGTGGTATGTCTGGCCTTTAAGTGCCGTGTCAAACTCATTGAGTAGCTTTTCGGCGTCAAACTTTTTCAAGGAGAGCAGCATTTTGAGGCGGTCACTTACATCTTAGATGTTGGTTTTCCAGGAAAGCTGGAGAAGTTTTTTGACGATGTCTTTGTGGATTTCTGTCTCACGCTAGGACTGGATGTAAAACTGTTGCCAGGCGCTTTCCCGCTAAAAGTCTTCGATACATGCCTCAACTTTTGTGAGCAGTGCCTCCGAGAAGTAGGAGATGTCAATGTCCATCCTTTTTTGCATAAAACGGGCATTTTCATCGGCAGGAAGAGAAACTTGTGGGGCGCTGTCCCTGACGTAGATCACGTAGAGAACAAATTCGATTGCGTTATCTACCTACAGATCTGCGCTTAGTTAGGAGTGAGCCTGGGAATCTTGGTTGCTCTTCAGGATGCGGCACTGCTCGAAAGGCTTGGGCAGGGACCTCTTGTATTGACCTAGGACTTGTTTCTCGTACTTGGATAGCTCGTAATGGCTTTATGAATTCTGAAGTGCGTCGTTTGCCTGACTTTGATTGAAATAACCGAATCCAAGGCGCTTCGGTTGCTTGGCCATCAGATAAGGCTTTCCGATTTCATTGTTTACAAGCTGTTTCGTTTCCTTTTTTTAAACTTTGTCTTCAAAAGAACCATGCAAGCTTTCATCAAGTTTCTCAACGAGGAATAGTCTATGATAGTTCAAAAGCAGCTCATCAAGCCTGCTGCTAAATTGCGAGCCAGCTGACATATCGTTTTTCTTTGGCTTAGGTGATTTCTGACTTGCAGGAGATAGTTGATTCTACTCATGAGCTTTGTTCTTGAGATAAAACGCTAAATTGTCATCATCGTCAGCCTCCACATTAAACGGGAAGGTTTAAGTCTTTTCAGAAAAAACTTTCTAGTTATGAGGACGTAAGTTTGCCTTTGCATAACCGAGCGACTCGACTTGCTTCGCGAAATAGCGCAAGAACTGCTGTGGGTTGATCTGACCGATCTTTATCCTCAGCTTGATTTCCTTAATGAAGTTTGATGCATTCGTTGGAAACTGTTAGAAGCAGGACACGAAGTAGTGAAGTGACTTTGACAGATTGAGTTGCTGGCTTGTTTTATGCTACAGCGTACTCTACTAGACTTGCCTAAGGATCGAGCTCAGGTGGAAATCGTAGCAGAACGAATGAGTCTTGAAACCTGTGGTTAATGCCATTTAGTTATTGGAAGCAACCCTGATTAGGTCCACCTTCTTCTATGCGATTGATTCAATTGCAGTGCGAAGATCATCGGGTAGGTTCGCACATGGCTAACACGCTTTTGATGCTGAGTCAGCCTGTGCGAGTAGGGATGAATAATCGCTAAAATTTGTACCGAGTAAGCCTATTGCCTCCAGTTGTAAGAGGCTCTGGATTTCGACTGGAATACTGCAAAATATGTCTTCATAGATATAGCACGAAAACTGGAGTTACCGCCTGACGATCTGGATGACATAGAGAACAATTTGGTTGTTGTTGGCTGATTTGATGGCAAATTTAACATGGTTGTCGAGAGAGTTGCCCTGCGTTGATTTTATATTGTCAATGGCTAGGGGACTTGTCTGTCTGGTGTTTGTCTAGGGCATTTTTTCTAAGTTTTGGTACCCGAAAATGTTAATCGTCTGGCGGCTTGACTCCATAGATTCCTAAAGTTTAAGTTGCCTCGAACTCTAGCCTACCAGGTCCGCGAATGCATTCGAATTGTTCGACTTAACTAGTGTGTCTTCATTGTACTTGTTTGATATATGCGAGCGCTGGGACATGTTAAGCTCTGGTGACTTGTCATTTATCGTCGTCCATCGAAGCATGTTCTTATTCGAAGTCGATTTGTGCATGTTTTTAGTTTTTGCCGCGCGAGCATTATTTGGCGCTTTCTTCTCGCCACAAGTGATTTCCTTAATTACTCTAAGCTGGTGAGGCGTTGGGGTGTAAAGCTTCCTAATCTGAAATTCACGGCGAAATTGCTCTTCGGAGAATTTCTCGAAGAACTGAGATATCATCTAAATCGAGACCGCATCAGTCACTTTTTCGCTCTCAGTGAAAGATCTTTAAACTGTGATTTCCTCACTGGTATGCCTCGATATACTAAATTCTTCGTCTTCTAAGATAGTCTCAGTTCTCTAGTCAAGTTTAGTCACGGGCATCACTCCGTCTGCGATTTGGTTAAACAGCTTGATCGTGACCCCTGAGTAGACGAGCCTAGACTTCTCGAGCAGCATGCTAAGCGCATTCTGATTCAAATCGTAGTTGTTCTTCTTCATGCCGAGTGCCATCCGCTCAAGTATGTCTCTGAGTTGTTTATCTTTCTCTGATTTTTTAAGCAGCTTGTCGATGTCTGTATCGTTGTTGTCATTAGCTTGCTTGTTTATGACTGCCAGCTTTTAAACGTTTTCTAGCTGCGCAAACATGCACTTGAGATTGTGACGGGCTTGCAAGCCGTGGAAGAGGAGCGGGTTCTTTATCAGTATTTAGTTACCGATCTACTTTCTCTAGAATTTAGTATTAGTTGATTCCTGAATGCTCGGGACTAAACTTTCGCCGTCAGTTGTACCACTCGGTCCTTTTTGTTTTCGTTGGGTATCTTTCTATTGAGAGCGTTTATCGATCAAATTTTAGATGTCGTTCATGATTGAAGGCTAGACAGTTGGAGCTATGAGGTATATGTCGGAGAGCATCAACTGCTGATCATCGTTCCAATCTGAGTTTTGGATCTTGTATCCAATTAAGTCTTTAAACTTAATCGTATTGCGTTTCTATTCATTTGCTTGCGGCCTTGCTGAGTTAAATGATGTGGTGATCGGCTTATTTGGACCCTTCGATACGAATGAAGAATTTTGCAAATGTGGCGATGAGCCACGATGGTGGCTTAGCAGGTTAGGATCTTGAATAAAGCTTGTTGTCTGCAGAGGCGTCCGCATTCCTGGACGTTAGGGTAGCTATGGCCTTGGTGGCTCTTGGATGCCCTGCTCCCTAATAAAGTTTAGCGTCTTGAGCTTTGGCTCGTTGTTAAAGAGGTCTTCGTAATATCTCTTGAATACCTTTCTTGGGTCGAATTCGATTGCTACTTAAGGACGGTCAATTTTCGCTAATTCTCTCTTTTTTTACTCTCGACGCTGTTTTCGTTCCTATCTGCGCAGTTCTTTAGCCTGCCTTGCTTCCTCCTTCGTAAGTTTTGCCGGGTCCTGAACTTCCTATTTCTTAGTTTTGCTTTTTCTTAAAGATTTGCTCGGAGAAAGCCACGCAACATCTTCTTTCTGCTTTTTAATTTTCGGCTTCTCAATTTCAGGCTAGGCATGAAGAGGTAACTACTGTGCGAAATAGATATTCTGTGCGTTGTAAACCTACTTGAGATTGCTAGCTGTCTTTATGATTTTAGGTGACTCATAAAACTGCGGAAGTGAGTAAAGCGTGCCGAGCTTCTGGCTGGCTACACGCTGCAAGCAGTCTTGCCTGTTTGCCAGCCAAAGGATCATGTGCTAGACTACCGATGTCAGATCGTCAAACTTGTCTTTGCAAAGGTTAAAACAGTCCATGACGAATTCACACTCGCCACCTTCAGTCGAGACGGGCATAACCGAAGTTTCATTTTTTGAAGCTTCTCTAAATTTGAGCTCTTTTTAGGGATCATAAGGGTTCGCTTTCAGGTTGGTAATAGAATGCTTGCCAAAGTTTAAGACGAGGAAAAAGTTGCGGCTGTAGACTACTTTGTCTTAGGAGGCCAGATCTTCTTGGGTTGGTTGGCCTTGCGGCGGCTCGAGTTTTAATTGCTCAAGCAGGGCAGGAGAACAAATCTGCGTTTTGAACTCTATCTGATTTGATCGCTTAAGCTTATTAAAAACCTGAAGAGCTTCGTTTATTAGAGTCTGTCTTTAGCGCTTCATCTGTTCTGGGTCATCAGGACTGTTGTAAGGTGAGGACATTGAGAAGTTTTGGATCGGTGAATTATAAATCTGCGAAAGACTATTTACGCCTGGAGATTATGAATTCATCGATAAATCCTGTTGTATAGGAAAAATCTTTTTAACGTCAGGACTTTTGTTGATAGACACTGCCCTGTAATTCATTGCCCGGCTTCCAGGTGCTACAATTGACAGATCATAGCTAAAAAAAGCGGCCATTGAGCAGTCAAAAGGCACGAATAAACTTAGACTTTCCATAGAGAGCGCCACAGAAAACGATGCTATGACCGCAGTGAAGTGTACTTCAATTCCGTGTAAGGTTGTTTGTTCGTTTCTCAAGAATCGTTGGTGGTCTTCGTAATACTTTCTCGTCTAGAAGTCAACATCCAGAGGGTACCTAAAAGCGATAACTTTTATCGGAAAGTGTGTTTTTTAGTCAATCCAGATGATCATCATGATGAGGCTCGCCATCTGATTAATAATCGAGCTGATCTGGATCGGGTCGAACGCCTGCGCCAGTTTTGCTTGCATCTCATTAGCAATCTCGTCACGCATGAATTTGTGAAGTCTCTTGAGCAAGGCAAAACTGAAGCTCTAGTTAATCTCTGATATGACACCTTTTAAAGGACTTTTGAATCTCTCAGAGATTGGAGAGTGACACGCTAGGCTTGAGTCAAAAAGCTATGCAAGCTGTTGTTTGTTTTTCTGATCAGCCGAATGCTCGCTTTCTATCGCAGTAAGCTTTAGTTTAAATCTTTTATATAACTTGTTCTCGACGGGCAATCTTCGGCTCACAAATTGCTTATCCAAGCAGAGTTCAATCATGCAGTCGTAGATTGACTGATTCAGGATTAATGTCAGATTTTTGATAAAAATGTCGTGCTTTAACTCTCCTTGCACGCTGACTTGCATTTGCATCCAGTACACGCTTTTCTCAAATTAGAGTCGTTTGTCAATCCCGAACTTGCCAGGTTCGAACGACTTAAATGGCTACTTAACGCCTTCTTCATGCTCACCAAGCGTGTGGAATACAGTTGGGATCGAAAACAGATCAAGGGTCGATTGAGCCATATGGTCTTCATGCTTGTACCCAAAACAGCTGTTTTGTTTGTTCATCAGTTCGTGCACTTTCTGTTCAAATGAAGATGGTTGGACCTAGAAGCTTGTCTGCTAGTACGAGTCCATAAATTCAAGCACTTTTGAGTGTTCAGTCTTGGTTTTAACATGCTCATCTAGCTGCGCTCTATCGAAATTGTCATCAAGCATCGAAAAGTTAACCAAGGCAAGTGAGTCACCGAGGAATGTCCCAAGAATGATCGATTTTTCATCTTTGAAGGAGTTTTTAAAGTTGAACAGAAGCTGGTTGTCCTGGGAGTTCCACTAGACGAAGTGGCCTTCACTTGTATCTGCATAATCAGGAATGAAAACCGATCTGTTGCTGACCATGGAACGCTTTACTAACTCGTCATCAGCGGACTGTTTTTCGCCCTTTTAAAGCCTAGCTCGGAGTTTTTTTGTTTCAAGCTCTATCTCCATCAAGAAGCGCCTTGTAGCTGATTGCTTAAAATATCTTAGAAGCGCGAGTTTATCGCAAAGTCTGGCATCAATGGGGTAAAGTAAGAGGAATTTGGTCTCCGAGTCTTTGATGTAGCTAATATCCTACCTTGAAAGTTTCTTGTCGTTCTTGAAAACTGCTGATGAAATGTTTTTCATCGTCTCTTCCGTTATTGTCCGCTGGATCTCATGGTACATAAACCGCCTTTAATCACTCTAAGGCTCTTCAATTCCTTAAATCTCTACTAATAGGCGCTCAGTCTCCCTTATGGTAGGTAAGTTTTGTTCTCTTGCAGCTTCCATCTCGTCTTCTGTCATCTTAGTCCCAAGGTATGAGATCCGCATTATGTTTATGACTTTGTCGTTTTAAAACACGTAAACGTTTGGTTACCCTTCAATCGAGTAGTTTTAGAGCGTCACAGCGATCTTAGCCAATGCGTCCTAGCCTGATAAACGGTGCGAAGTCTCAAAGAGCCTCATCGTATTAGGAAAGTTTTCAAGAACACAGAACTTCTTGCTATCCTTCTGGTCTGCAGACAATTCGAGAATGACTTTCAGATTGAGCGGTGATTTGAGTTCCACTTGCTCTGGTTTTGATTAAGGCACTTATACAGAAGAGACAAAATTTGGCTGGGATGCATCGACCATGCTTTGAGCATGCTACGACTGATCTTGTGTTGACTGGTCAATAACAGAAAAAGATGCCATTTTCTTAAACCTTTGCCCGATCTTCGATGTTGGTTTAGATCCGGATTACTTTGTTGGCTAAGCCGGTTGCTAGCTAATCTCAGAGCGCTTTTTTTCGTCTTATTCTCTAAGCTTTCGTTAGTCTTCATCGTTCTTCTTTCTTCGCTCTTCTTCGAAGCTTTCAATTATTGCTTTGTACTAGTCGGGAGGGAATGCAAGCTTAAGCTCTGGTGATAATTTGTTCTTGCTTAGAACATCTTGTAGCAATAGCAATTTTTTGACTTTTAGACGGATTAAAGCTGTGCTGTCGTTGATATACTTTAAAACAGTTTCTGTAGAGAAGTTTTCAGCCAATTTGCTCTGCGGGACAAAAATGAAAAAATTCATGAATATGCCTTGGTTGGCATTGCACTCTACAGCAAACATCGCCCAAAAAGGCACCGAAGGACCATCTCCATGATGCCATCTTTTTGGCAGTCCGTAAACATTTTCCTTTGAATGGCTCAAGTAGAAAATGGTGTTGTGGAAATCATCGATCTTGGTGGCAGCGTCTCGTAAAATGTACCCTGTCTGCAAAATAGAAGACTTGCGTAGCTCATAGCCTACTTCTAAAGGCAAATTTTTGAACCGTTTTAGGTCATTAGCGTCAAAAACTTCTACTCTATGTGTGATCCTTTGGTAATGTAGCAAATATCCGAAGTATTTTTAGGCTAGCTATAAGCTAAGCTTCTCTTGCCGACGATTAAGCGTAAGCATTTCAAGAACGTTTTCGCCAATCACTGCGTACATTCTCCGCAAAAAGCCATAAATCGTACGTCTTTAGATGTCGTTGAATAAGAAAACCCGGTGTTCACCATGAGCTACAAAGTCTGAGTCGGGGTCGCTCTCTTAAAGCTTGCTATATATCTCGTGTTTGAAAACTGTTGGAATCACTTTAGTGATCTGGGTCTTTTTCAGTTGACGGAACAGAGGGTGCTTAAAGATAAGCCCTGAGACTGACTATAAGTCCTTCTGGAGTTAAAACATGTGCGCAGCGTTAATTAAGTCCTCTTACTTGTCTTGATTGACAAGCAGTGGCTGCTGCGTTTCCGAGAATAAGTCGATTTCGGATTAGCCAATAAGACCAATATATTTGGCTACTGTGTAGAATTTAGTTTCTAGCTCCACGCTGACATTGTTGTCTGGGATTTCTACTAAATCTAGATCATGCTTAGAACCGTCTGCAGAATTGAAGCGGTCATAATTGAGCAGCCTGTTGCTCATCTCTTGAGCCTTCGCTTTCTCAACTAGTGCCGGGATAAGCTGATCTTTGAAAGACAACGCTAATTTGAAAAGCTCACTAAACTTGTGCAGCGGGCGACTATCTAAAATTTTACCTTCAGCATCTTTAATAATGGCGTGAATTTCAAGCACCAGCTTGCGGCAAGATGCATACATCTTTGTGATGTCCATCTTTTTCGTCGTTTCCTGCTTTTTAGTTGATTTCTCTTCGTCTGAGTCGCTGTATGCATCAGGCGTTTATTAGAGGTTTCGGTCTAAATTTTACTGCGTCATCAACTCAGACTTAGTAGTTTAAAGGGAGGTCTGGCGGCCACGCTTAGCGAGCACTGCGTCGGCTTCATTTTCTTTGAAAAGGTAGCTAGGCTGCTTGCTAATGCATTTGAAAAAGTTTCGTTTGATGATCGATTTGAATGCTTGGTCAGTTGCACTTTCAATCAGCTCGATAAAGTGCTTTCTGTCTTCGATGCTGGCAAGTTAAGAATAAATCACGAATGCAAAGTTCAGGTCAAGCTTAAAAGCTACACAGCCCATGGCTTTTCTGGCTTTATTAAATTCTTTTAAGTCTTAAACCTTCCTGGATAGGTCACTTTGACTTATATGACTCGACACCGAAGTTTCTTTTGGATTTTTTGTCGCCTATATTTTATCGTTTTGACGTCTTTGTTAAAAGCTCATAAGGACTAATTATGCGAAGATCTTCTCATATGAGGTCTGTATATAATTAACGAAATTTCTCACGATCCTGTTGACCTTGGTTTCGAATTCTAATTCCTAATCCTACTTGCCGAACCTATAGAAGAAATCAAAGTACGCTCGATAGACTTCGTCCTGATCGATCTAGTCAACCTCTTGATCTGAGTCGAATTCTTCATTGAAGTATATTGACGTCCCGTTTTGGTTAGTTGTCGAATCATCGCTTTTCTCAGCCTCTTTGAACCTGCTGTCCGTTTCGTAGACAGCTGATACTACTTCGACGGCGTCGGAGTCATCGTTGGCGATTATAGGGAACCCAGCATGAAAACTGTCTTTTTTAATCTTTATATTTTCTCGTTTCTCCCAGGCATCTAATGGTGAAACGGTGAGCTACTACTGAAGTAGGTTGGGCTATGATCGGTACTCGTTATTTCTACTCGTATGGCTTCCACCTCTGAATGTTTTGTTTCTGCCAAATAATAATTATGTTGAATCTGATAATTTTCGGCTGTCATTGGGGTGGAACCGTGTTTGGAACATGTTTGAAGCACGTTTTTATATCTTTGTTTTTTTTTGGGGTCCCAGGCCGAGTCTGCTTTGAAGCTCTATCGCACCCACTAAGTTGTCCATATTTATCATGGTCAGATCGAACCTTCTGTACTTAACCTCGATAAAGCCCTAAGCTTCGATGAGCTCATTGGCCAGCTCACTTGTCGGAACTTCGACTAAAAGCAGAATCTTTTTTGAAATAAGCTTGCAATAAAAGTCTGCCCTTCTGTTCGCTTTTAGATAAGCGTATTTGTCGCACGAGATCTTAAAATCGTAGAAGCTGTCAAAAACTTTGCAGAGCTTTGTCTAGAAAAACTTTCTCATGTTGGCCACTTCATGTGTCGTAAGACCTTTTTAGATCATCGGCATATGCAGGTTTTGAACCGCGATTTGCTTTGAATTCTCAACTAACTGCTCGATCTTCAAGCTGCCAAATTAGTCTTCAATTAGGCCCTTATCATTAGAAATTTCGAGCGGCATGACTCCCATCTTTGATTCAGAGTCCTTTGGCTTATTGCTGACATTTTGCAGCGGTACTTGAGGTTCGAACAGCTCAGGGTACTGCTATTTAAGATAACAGCTCCAATCCTTGTAGATAAAGCTCATCTTCTCTCTAATGAAGTTTTCAAGCTGTCTTCGCTGCCTCCTCGTCCGGGCATTAATGTTACGGAAATAGCAAAGCTCAGTCGTTAGCTTCCGCTCTTTGCCTTGTAGCACTAAATCGTTGGATTAGATCTACTTGAGCATTGAGTTCTTTACGATCTAATGATACGCAAATATGTTGCTTTTGAGGAACTCGTCTACTTTGCCGAAGTAATCCGCTACCATTTCAAAAAAGTCCTTACTGTTCACAAACTTCATATTTGAGATGTCGCTCTCAGATGTCTGGTTGATCTGCTTTGAACTGTTCTTGGATTAGTTTTCACTTTTTTCTTTTAAAGAGTTAGCCTGGGATCGAGCTGCATATTTGTTGCTTGATTGGGACATTAGGCCCTTTTTTACAGTAGCTGCTACATTTTTCTCCGCCTTTCGCTTAACAGGAAAGAAGCAAGTCTCTCGTTCCATGTAAAGCTCAGCTCTGACGACTGAGACTGATTGCCGCTGTTTACTAGGGCGGTATTTCACAAGGTTACCTTGTTCGTCTACGTGTTGTATCTCGACTGAAATAAGATATTA
>Ga0169931_10015279_pt1 | contig 10285 bp, 9 predicted proteins | sample Kivu_15m_20L_FD_129675 | JGI IMG/M metagenome (GOLD analysis project Ga0169931, IMG submission 129675) | Freshwater microbial communities from Lake Kivu, Western Province, Rwanda to study Microbial Dark Matter (Phase II) - Kivu_15m_20L... | ecosystem: Environmental > Aquatic > Freshwater > Lake ... | reverse complement strand
TCGTTTCGCGGGTCATTCTTGGTTGTTTCCACACAAAGCCGAAAAGGCTGGGAGGGGGGTGTTTCTGAGATTTGCTGGAAAAACATCGCGAGTGCCTTTAGAGTCTTCTCTGGACGAGACAAGTCTTTTGATATCAAAAGAGGTTAAGAAACTTTTTATACCTTGCTGCGCGCAAATTAATGCCGTCACCGCTTGGCATCGGGAGTGAATCTATATTCGTTTGAAGTAATGCATCGAGCCGCTCGCCCGGAGACGGGTGCGTCGAAAATAACAATTCAGCACGAGGGTCATCCCCTGTGAACTTTTGAAGTCGTTCGAGTACTCCTATTGATGCAGCTGGGTCGTAACCAGCCCGTGTCATTAATTCGACTCCGAGCCTGTCAGCTTCGAATTCCGAACCTTTATCGAGCCCTCGCGCATATATCTGAGCGCTTGCCTGTGACAAAGCTGCACTAGCAGAGTCATCAGATGCAGCTTGAAGATTAGCCGCGGCGGTCTCAGCGAGGCGCTGCCTCAGAACGACGCGATAATGGTGCTTCCTAAGCACATGTGCTGCCTCATGGGCAAGTACGAACGCTAATTCATCCTCAGTTTCTAACTGCTTTACGAGCCCGACAGTAACCAAGATAAAACCCCCGGGGGTGGCAAAGGCGTTTACTGAATCTGTTTGGATAAGTCCAAATCGCCACTTATACGAAGACTCCGTAGCCTTGACAATCGTGTTACCAACAAGATTAATGTACTTTTGAGCTGCAATTACATCTACCAGTGGTGCTACACCTAGGATTCGCGCAGCGGCGATTTCGCCAACCCTTTCCTCGTCGCTCTGGTTTGCTTGACTAAAAGATCCCATCAGAGCGAGCAAAAGCCCCAGTAAAAATATTGCTAATGGCCTTAAGTTTTTACCAATCATCTGTTGCCTTCTTGGTTACAGATTTTGGGGATTGAGTCCCTGCCGCCCCACTGGCCTTTTGCTGGCTCACCGACTGAGACGTGAGGGACACTAGCGATTTCACCTCTATAGCTTGCTTAGAAGCAACAATATTTCCTTGAGAACTGAAGAGTTTCAACTCTGCCTCCGTGGGAACGTACTTCTGCATCTTATGTACCTCTTGCACCTTGGGAACACCGGCTAGAATGTCCTTAGCCGATAGCCCACGCGCCGCAGAAGTTGAAACTATATTTCCAGTACCGAGACGCCCGGTATCTATAGCGGTCGGGCCTGATGGATTACTTGAGAAATTGAGACTAGAAGCTTTTAACCACCCTGCACGCCCTCCGGCTTCTACCCTAATCCAAAACCCCTGGCGTTCCAGTATTTTCACTGGAGCTTTTCCTGGTACTGAGGCGCCCAAGGCAGTACCATTGGGCTTATCAAATAACTTAGACTCTTCCTTCAATGTCTGAGAGTGTCCATTAATGCTTATGACGAGAAGAAAAGACAACAGAAACAAGCGGCGGGGAATTACCTCAATGGGGAATTTAGTAACGGTCATGAAAAGAGCGCGCACAACCAGACTAGCAAGCCTCTGGCAAGATATATTCATCCGTACAAGAATACCCTCAGAATCCTGATAGATTGAAAGCGGCCTGTTGTAGCGTTAAAAATCCTCCTTTCGATTAATCACTCGCGAACTTCGTGACTCTTCTTTAACAGAACTCCCAGATTTGAGCCCCGAACTTGAGCGACCGTCGGTAGTATTCTCTCGCTCAATGGCACTAGCGTTGGCAAGTTGATCATAGGACCAGACTACCACTGATCCGACATGCAAAATACCGTTTGAATCAGTATCTTCCCATCGCTTTATTCGCGCGGTGCCTCGGAGGTCACCAGTTGCGGTTGCTTTTACGTTTCTCAGCGTTTTATCTATCGTATCACCTACCGTCTGCTGAACTTTATCGATTCCTTTAAGTTGTTCATCTTCGAAGTTTGATACATGAGTAACTAACTCCTCACTAATGCTACCAATCGTTCGAGAGTCGGAGACCGCTACATTTGTGTTCATAAACGCGACTATCGCGGCCTCTGCGTTTGCTCGAGCCGTCTCAGTTGCATTCTCCTTAGCGCGCCCCACTCGCGAGGGCGACCAGTCAGGTAGCACTCGGACCGACCATCGACCATATGACAAAAGCATTGGTCGCCCCTTCTCATCGTACATAAATCTAAATCCCAACTCGTCCAAGTAGCCACCCTTCTTCTCAGGCAACACAGAGGATATAGACATAGGGGTTCCTCGAACTGCGGTGGGGCGCTTTGCAGCCATGTCTCGAGCGAATTGGCGAGTTTTCTCCGATTGAACAGCAATCACACCCACAACAAAGCTTTCGCCATTCGGCGTTGTCTCTGTAAATATCCTCGTCTGCACTGGAACGAGGCCCTGCATGCTGCGCACAGCCGATCTGATTGTTTCCTTAGTAAAATTATCCTTATAAGTTGCCTTCTTCTGCTCAATCGACATTCGATTCAAATTGGCTTGAGGGACGCCCTGCTTGACCAACTCAGCATCCAGTTTTTTCCCCATGACGGTTAATGCCTTGTCGAGCTGGGTTGCTAACCTTCCTTCCTTTCGAGCTTTTTGAACTGTAACTGGAGGAAAATCGCCGCTATTCGTTGAAGCGTCGTCAAACAGCTCATCTATCTTCTTGGTTTGAAGCACCCCATAAGTCTGGAGAATAAAATCAGCTTGCATGTTGGAAATTGCTCTTTCGTATGCAAGAACAAGTTCCTTGCCGTAATTGGAGTCTAAGGGGCCGACCCTTATAGTAGCTTTACCGTCAAAAAAAAGTCTTCCCGCCCCAGAAACGCCTACCTTCACCCCCATATCCTCCTCAAACTTCTGAACCCATTCCTCATAGGTCGCTCTTGTACTGATAGGCGCATCAGCGTCTGACTGTGAAGCAATCTCGACCAACTTTTCTGACTCAGGCGGAAGAGGTGAAGTTAAATCACTCCCACGGCTCAATCGATCCATTGCCTGAGAGGCTAGCCCTCCAGACGAACTATCCTTATTACCTTGAGCCATAGCAACAGTCGAAACAATCAGACAAAAAACGAAAAAAGTCGCACTTCTTCTCATGGATTTCTCCTCAAAATACTTGACAATCAGTAAACTCACCAGTCGTCAGACACTTTAGCTGGATTTGTTGGTGGACTATTACTTCTTCTTCCATTTTCTCCGCCGGAAGCTGGCGCAACCTCGCTCGGCATGCCGGTTGCCATTGCGAAGCTATCGTCGCCCGAGAAAAAGCGGAGTATGAATCTTTCTTTCTTTAAGGGGATAGAGACCGTGCCCGATATGATCTTAGCAATTGCGGTCCTGTGAGTTGCGCTGCTAATTTCCACTAGCCCAACATCAGTCTCCTGCCGCCCGAGGGACTCACGAGTATAAGGATCAAAGAGTTCCTTACCGAGTTCTACCAGCCGATACTTCCTACCAATTTGTAGTGTTTGCCCCCCTTGATTCACAGTAATTTCATTTCTATCGTTGATTGCTATGACAGTGGCGGGGTAAATTGCAAAGTTAATCTCTTCACCTAATTCATTAGCGACATCAAAGGCAAGGCGTTCTGTGCCATGCCCAAGCGGGATAAATCCGCGATTTTGATAAGTCTGAGCAAACTTAACTTGACCCGTAGCAATATCTACTATACGGAGCTCGATTCGGAGAGGAGCCCTATGCACTTCCATCGTTCTTCCCGAGAGACGACGAACCACCGATGACTCAAGTTTAAAGCTACGCAATCCAATAACAACTATGTAATCCGCAGTTGCTCTTGATCCGAGTCTAACCGTCTCTTCAATAGCTGACTCACCAACCAAAGCGGTACTCAATTCAATATTGGACAATTCAGTATGGCGACGATCGAGCATCGCAAATTTTCTTGTCTGGGTAAGAAAGGTCTCCAAAGCATCGGAAGTCACGCTTAGAAAATTCCGTGCAACTGGATCACCTGCTACTGTCGAACTGAGAAAAGCAGAGGCAACAGCGAGACGCAAACGCTTTATCTGTTCCGACTTAGCGTAAACTGGAATAACAGCCTTAACTTGAGCATATCCTCGTCCATCGTCACTAATGCCGCTAGAAATAATTGAGTAAGACTTAACGATGCCGCGAGTAGCTTTCTTTACCTGCCTCTCGAAAGACTCCTCCATTCTGTCGACTCCGTTTTGTTGGGTCGCGCTGATTCGAAGTGAGGTTGATGTCGAGAGTCTTTGACCATTTGCCTGAGCTAAAGCCCCCTCAAGTGCGTCAACAACAGCTTCTGAAACATTGATGCCCGACCCGTTAGAAACAATTTCCCTATAGACAATTTCTGCAAATACAGGTGCTGTAGAGAAGAAAGTTAAACAAAGTAAAAACAAGATACGATTAACTTGAATTTTTAAATTAGTGAACGTCATAAAATTTATCTCAAGATTTCACTTTAAATTTAGTAAATTAACAATCGCGTCTGCCGCTGGCTTTGATGCGTTTTCGAGAGCATTTCGCGCGGCGTCTTGCTTAGTAGCCGCACGGCCGGACAAAGTCCGTTTAGCCGATCCAATACTCCTTGCTCTACGCGAAATATCGTAGATGTTTATGTTTACATTGCCTGTCGCAAGCCATAAACCTGTTCCTGGATCTGTTCGGTAACTATCAATCTCAACTTGAGCAATTATGATTTTCTGAACAGCCCCGCTTTTGCAATCTTCACGTAGTTTTCTAAATACATCCACTCTTATAGCAGTTGGAATGTCACCCACGGTTGATTCGGCGTATTGCTTCGAAAATGGTTCATTGTCTGGCAAACCACAGTCGGGCATTAGTTCCTCCCAAGCCAACGGAGAAATCTTGTTATTATTCAGAGTCTCTTGAATAGAATTCTGAAGGTCTCTAATATTCCCCCAAGGTTTGTACTTAATCTCATCTCCCCGAACTCTCTCAGACCCACCAGTAACCTTCTTAGAACTCTGCGTAACCGATGCCTCATCTCGTTGACTTTCTACACTAGCTGATTTGCCAGCTTGGCTTTGGTCGGAAGTCACTGCCGCCCCCTGGGTTGAGACAGTAACCTCAGTGCGCTTAGTGACCCTTGTTTCAAATCGTGTTTCTTCGTCAAGTACCCGCGCCATCAACAAAAAGGCAATATCATCTCCGCTTGCAACGCTTGTACTCGAACTAATTCCTCCAACCTTACTGATCTGTCGAAGTCCACTATCGATTAGTGACTCGCTTATAGTGGCCTTTATCGCGACAGTGCACTTACCAAATAGAGCTCCTTCGCACTTTTCTTCTACTACTGTTAAAGCCCCCAAATAATTGTCAAGGTTTTCTAAGAAAAAACTCTCATTGGCGACAACATTGTCGAGTTTCGCTCCTTCAAGCGTGCCAAGGTAGTTCCGCCAAGCGGCAATCTTTGCTTTTTGAAGCGCCACCTCTTTTGAAGACTCAGTCGCTTGACCCCTAACAAACTTTTGCTGAGCGAGAGCAGACTGTATAGAGAAGACGCCCAGGCAAGTGACAAAGCACATCATAGTTAGCCCATGACGGAAAAAATTAGAAATGAATCTATTTTTCATGGTCAGATCACCTTGTCTTTTGAACTAATTGAGTAATCCGAGGGATCACAGTCGCAATTTCCGCATGCTTGACATTAGCCCTGGCCAATACCTGCGGGTTATTCTTTGCTAGACCTTGTAACAAGAACGTCATGGTTCTTACAAAAAGCCTATCAAAAAATACAAAATCTCGGTCAGGCGTGTCGTAGCCCGGTTGCTCATATGGAATTTTGTCTATGTCCGAATCCGCATAAGCAATCGTTCGAAGAATTCTCTTTGGCTGGTTAGTCGTAAAATCTATTTCGTAGACACGAAAGTCAACTACTATTAGACGATGGATCTCAGTGACGCCAAACTGCATTCGCGGTCGCAACTCCTTTTCCACATCACGCACGATCACCTCAAAATGCAAGTCGGCATCGGGGATGACAATAGTGTTTTGGGCAATAAGATCCTCTGTGAAACGAACAGCATATCTATTTGCGAGTGCATCATTCTCTAAATACGGAAGCAGCGGCATCTCTAAATGACGGCAGATCTCTGAGCTACTGGTGAAACCTATAAACTGCGAAGTCAGAGATTTCTGCAAACTCAGTTTTTGAAGCTTGACTTCGGCGTCAGGGTGTACTCGAGCTCTAACGACTCTAGCGAAATAGTTGGTACTCGACGTTCGGGTTAGATTGCCAGAGGCCTTAGTGTGCCTCGAGAAGGCTTCGCCATAGTTTCTGTATATGTCTTCGACAAGGTTTACATCAGTTGATCTTAAATCTGGGCGACTACCTCGCTTCTGAAGCTCCCACTCCATTACGAATGGAAAGCTCGCCAACAACCTCCAACCGATATTCTTCTCGTAGGTACACATAAGACCTGCACCCACCATTTTTACCGCAATGAGGTAAACGATTTCTCCCTTCGCACCAGTGGAGACGTCTCGAAAGATGCTGTAAGCCTCATAGTCATGAACAAAGCCAAGTAACTGATCAACCCCCAACTGCGCCTCATTGCGGAAACGGAGCTCATCAGAATTGTGGGTTTTAACACTGTTGTCGAGCGAAGCTCTAAACCATGAGAAGGCTTCCTGGCTGGACAAATCCCTGTTCTTTTCCCTCTTAACAAACTCTCTGGTGATATCAAATCGATTGTCTAGCGCACTTCCGTTGAGGCCGAACCCGACCCAAATTGGCTTGTCTCTTTGCGAGGCAAATGCACCAGGAATGGACAAAGGAATTGATAACGACGGGACTCCGACGAGCACAAGGCTTTGCGCCAGCCGCTTCCGACGAGCGCGTGAAAACGCTCCCATTAATCGTCCTTATACATCGACGCTCGAGAGCCCACTTCCGCCACTGCCTTGTTCTTATCAATTGCTGGAATGTCGCGTGAGCGCATCGCCAATTCCCACTTTGTTGACATTTGACAACTCGACACAAATGCACGTTGGAACTGTTTCAGTGGCTCAACTTTTGCAAGAAGGCCACCACCACTTTGGTCGCTTAAGAGTTCCATCTGTGCGGTAAAGAGAAGGGCTTGCGCTTGATACCTTTTCTCCTGAGCTTGAACGAAGAGTTGAGCAGCCTTTGGATCAACCTTCCCTGCAGCAAGCGCATTCGTCTTCTGAGCAAGTCGGAAGATAAATGCATCCCTTTCGGCAGGATTAGCAACATAAACAGCCCGATCGCCTTCCTCCTTTCTCACTAGAGACTCAAAGCTCTTTAATTCCCCAAGGGCTTGATTTCCGCCCTGAGTTGCTGCTATAAGTGTCGCGCCAATATTAGCTAACTCTTGATTAATTGTCTCTATCTCACGAGCCATTTTCCCCACTCGAGTCTGTGGGAAACGCTTTGCATACTCCTGCTGCTGAGCCTCAATACGATCCAAATCAAGACCCATGCTTCGAATTTGAGCTTTTTGCCTTGCCTGTCTGGCGGCAACGCTCGGCTCAATTCTCATCAACTCCTCCATTGTAGTTCGCTGAACAACCGCAAAGTTGTTTACATCCCAGGCGGCGTATGACCCACCTAAGTGAGGCATACTCTCTCGAGATTGAGCTGAATTCCTTACCTCGCTTTCATGCCTGGAGGCTTCCATCAGATAGCGATCGGCATTTGCGCTGCTTTTCGCACCTAACTCACCAAACAGTGAAACCCTAGCTGCAAAAGTGTACGCGAGATAATTCTTAAGTGGGGGTCTCAAAGCTTCATCGAACAGTTCTCTCCAGCGGCTTTCTCTAACAGAGAGATTAGGTGCTTGAAGGTGAAAGAACGCCAGTGCCATCAGCGCGTCTCCCTTGAACTGACGATCTTGACTCTTTGATAACTGAATAATGAAAGCTAGTGTCTCCGGTTCTGGGAATGCCAAAAAAGATTGGTAAAGCGTGTTGACAAGCGGTGTCTCAAATTCGAAAACAAAAAAGTCAGCATGTGGGAAAGTCTTGCTTAGGCCTCGGCGCCTTAATTCGGTAAAAAAAACTTCTTGTAGCTGATCTAAGTCAGGAACCTTGAACTCACTTGCTATCGAACTCTTGTCGATCAGAGCCCTATCCTGTCGAACTTCATGCTCGAGCCCTATAAACATTTCTCGGCACATTTGCTCAATTCTCTCGGGGTTAATCAGACCGAGTCGTTGATTCGCTCCAGGACTAGTCCCGACTGATGGCGGCGTAATCTTTTGGATCTCTTTCTGAATTCCTCTGAGAAGCTGGTCAAATTGGGCATGTGCAGATAAGGAGGTTAAACCAACCGCGATGCTGATTGAAAGATGAGGTAGCAAAAATCGCGCACGGGTTACTTGATTGGGTCTTTTCATAAAAACCTCTCCAGATCGTTAGGAATAAGTTAACTTAATCTACTCGGTTAGTTGTCGTCACTACCGCAAAGGCGCCAAGAAATGATTCATTGCCCTCAACGTTTCAGGTTGATAGCTGAATTGCGCACTTCCCTACAATTTAATTTTCCACCAGCTATAGTCAAATTGAGAATATTCTCTTCAGAACTCTTGGTTTTACCGACAGTTTTTATTGACTTGTAGCTAATTTGCCCCTGATCATTCATATTAAAGTCTCTTTGTAATAATCTAACCAAGTCCATATGTGCGTTCAGATTGCGTACGCCCTCGACAGTAACTCCCTCTTTAGCGAATGAATTTGCGTTAAAGGACTGGAGTGTTATTTCCGATGCCATTTCGTCTCGAGATTCCCTCTTACTGCCTGATTCTTCAGAGCTACTGAGTTTGCTGACGTTAACAACTGGGAACCCGGGTTGAGGGTAAACACCCACCTTCTCATCAAAGTTATTTGATCGGTTGCTACTAGGTCCGGAAACTCCCAGAGTATTAGCCTCTACCCGAACCTCAAATCTCTCGTCGACCGTGGCTCTCTGAGCCAACCTAGCTTCCATAATTTGACGAGGCAATGCACAAGACTCCCGCACTAGTGCTTCTAGGTCTTTTTGGGAGTCCCACACACTTTTGTTGAGTTTCGAATTTTTAAAATTGATGGCTGATTTTCCATCGACTTTTAGCGCGAGACTCTCCTCCACTGAGTCGCCTGATCCGCAACCTTGTAATGTGACAAAAGAAATAATAACTGGCCAATAATTCTTCATCGTTACCCTATTTAACTGAAGTTTTTTGCCAGTCTAAACCGATTCAGTTGTTAGCCCATTTACAATGGGTTATCGAGTCTCCGCAGATATTCATGACAGTTGGAATCACTGAACACCTGCCAATAATTCAAAAAATTAACCCTAGCCCATTTATTTATAATCGTGTCTAATTCACACGATCGACCCTCGACTCACATGTTAATCCTTCCTCAGAGACCGACACAGTCTTTAATGAATTAGAAAGTAGATAACCTTCGCGCTGCCAACCGTAATTTATGTACGTAAAACTATTAAACGGGCCGAACAAATCGATTAAAATATCTCTAAATTTCATGTGATATTGAACCTGAACCTTATCTCCTGCATCGCCTATACTGCATTTCACTGAGTCATTATCAGACGCCCCACATACGATAACTTGACTACCTTTCACATCTTTAAAGCCTAGCGTTGCACGCCCTTTGATCTTTATGGCTTCCTGAGAGTTTGTTGAGCTTTTTGAAGGATTATCTTTCGACGATTGTGAGTAAATTATTTTTCTAGTTTCGTGAGAAAAAAATTCTGCGAATCTACAGGCTGAGTTCATAGCGACGTAAAACAAATCTGATTCATTCCGCAAAAATTCAGTTTCAAAAGGTATTGTAGAGCCCGTACCCGAGATGAAGGACTCCTCTGAATAATCAATTTCAGCTCCATTTCTAAGCACAATCTTTACATCAAGATGATTAACTAACTTCTCATCACGATCAGAAGAGCAACCCCACAGCGTCAGAACCATATACAGCGCAACTGCTCCTAAAAAAACCTTGTGATTGTTCTTTCGCCGATTCAAACCGCAGGTATTTAACATGTCATAGTGGTCGGACTGGCTGTAAAACTCACAAAAAAATTGATTGCTGCGGTTGACAATAGGGAACAGGCTCAAGTTACTTCAGAGAGTGTAGTCAACTCTCGCGGAGTCTAAGTCGTTTTAGACAAAAGAGCAATAGCCGTTGCCTGACTCGCCCGCCTCTGCCGTTCCAGCTCCTTGCTCCTGCGCTGGCGCTCCCGCTCAGACTGCAGCGCCTGTCGTGCACGCTCTACCCCGCCCTGCAGGCTCTTGATGCGGGCTTTCTCTGGAGTTAGGGGCTTCACAGTCTCCCGG
>Ga0169931_10015278_pt1 | contig 10286 bp, 11 predicted proteins | sample Kivu_15m_20L_FD_129675 | JGI IMG/M metagenome (GOLD analysis project Ga0169931, IMG submission 129675) | Freshwater microbial communities from Lake Kivu, Western Province, Rwanda to study Microbial Dark Matter (Phase II) - Kivu_15m_20L... | ecosystem: Environmental > Aquatic > Freshwater > Lake... | reverse complement strand
GTCACGAAACCCCCTGTCACCTGCATAGACACGGATTCCGACGGACACCGCTGGACACACCGAACTGCTTTGCAAGCAGGGGATCGTGGGTTCGAATCCCATCGTCTCCACCACGGTCGACCTCGATGCGGCCGACCGTCGCCGCACCAGCCGCTTCGAGCGCCGGTCGTGTCCCGGCTTCCGTCGACGTCGGTCGATGTTGCGTTCAGCAGGGCACGGTCACCGTGGGGTGAACGCCGAGGCGGCCCGGTCGGCGAGAGCCCGCTTGTCGATCTTTGCGGTGCCTGCGAGCGGGATCTCATCGACGAACCAGATCGCCCGCGGGTGCGCGTACGCAGGGCCGTGCTCGATCGTCCATTGGCGCAACGCGTCCTCGTCGATGGCCGATGCGGCCGTGCGTACGACGAACGCGACGGGCAGCGCACCCTTCACGGTGTCGGTCACGGAGACGACGGCAGCCTGGTGGACGTCGGGATGCCGTTCGAGCAGCTGTTCGACCTCACCGGGGTACACGTTCTCGCCGCCGCAGACAAACATGTCGTCGACTCGTCCGACGAAGAAGTACCAGCCGTCCGCATCTCGTTCCATCGTGTCGCCCGTGCGGTACCAACCGTCGACGAGGCGGCTTGCGGTGGCCTCCGGCAGATTGTGGTAGCCGTTCATGACGCCGGGCCCACGGATCCAGAATTCGCCTGGGTTGGCGTCGAGTCCCGTGGCAGGGTCGACGAGGCGCACCTCCATCGTGGCGAGCGGGTGACCGAGCGCGATCTTCGGTCGGGGGAGGCCTTCCGGGTGCGGGCCGAAGCACGCGATTGCCTCGGTCGTCCCGTACCCGTTCGTGACCGTCGCGCGGGGGAAGAGCTGCTGCACCTCGTCGTAGAACGCTTCCGTCATCGGCGCCGAGCCGATCATCAGGCGCCGGACCGCCCCGAGGTCGAGTTCGTCGAGGAGCGCCCGCTGCGCGGTCATGAGGGCGAACATGGTCGGTACGCCGGTGAGGCTCGTCGCCCGGTGTGTCGCCACGGCGCGCAGGTAGTCGGCAGCATCGAACTTGCGGAGCAGCACGATCTGGCCGCCGAGCGCGAGGTTGACCTTCGTCTGCACCATGGCGTTCTTGTGGTACATCGGGGCGGACACGACGATCCGTTCGTCATCGTCCATGAAGTAGCCACCCGACGTGTACTGCGCAACCGTGAACCGCTGACTGCCGTGGGAGAGCAGGACACCCTTCGGACGCCCGGTGGATCCGCTCGTGTACATCTGGACGGCGACGTGCGAGCTGTCGACCTGCACGGTCTCCGGTGGCGTTCCACGTTGGATCTCGTGCCATTCGTCCGAACCGATGATGACGACTCGAGCTCCCGGCGGCGCGAGATGCGCGTTCGTGGTGTCGGCGAAGACGAGCCGTAGGTCGGCGTCCTCTGCGATGAACGCAAGCGTCTCGGCAGGGAGTTTGGAGTTCAGCGGCACGGTGACCGCGCCGATCCGGCAGATACCGAAGTACAACGCAGCGAAATCGACGGAGTTGTCGGCGAGGATTCCGACCCGGTGACCGAATTCGGCGCCGAGGGTTCGGACAGCGAGTGACGCCTCAGCGATGCGATCGGCCACGCCACGGTGGGAGACGGTGCGGACGTGGTCGCCGGTCAGGTCGATGAACGCGATCCGATCAGCCGTGGCGTGCACGGTGACGGCGTCGACGAGGTTCCCGTGATCGGCGCCGGCCGTCATGGGGTGATGACGATCTTGCCGAAGAACGACCGGTCCTCGAGCAGTCGCATCGCTTCGACTCCCTGCTCGAGCGGCAACACCCGGTCGATCACGGGCTTGAGCCGTCCGTCGCGTACGAGGTCGAGGAGCGCGGCAAGGTCACTGCGCTTCCATCCGTTCGATCCCCGGATGTCCATCTCCGCCGTCCAGATGAACCGAATGTCGGTCTGCGGGTCGTACCCGGCTGTTGCGCCACAGGTGAGGAGGCGGCCGCCGAGCTTCACGCAGCGGAGCGATCGTGCCCACGTATCGCCGCCGGTGAAGTTCACCACCACGTCGTATCCACCACCGGTGAACAGCGTGCCCGTGGTGCGCTTCGTGTGTGCGGCGAAGTCCTCGTCGGTGTAGTTGATGGTTTCGTCGGCGCCGAGCTCCCGCAGGCGTTCGCACTTCTCGTCGGTTCCTGCGGCCGCGACGACCCGTGCGCCCGCAAGCTTGGCCAGCAGGAGGGCACTCGTGCCGACGCCGCCGGACGCGCCGAGGATCAACACCGAGTCACCCTCACCGACTTCGCCGCGGGTGAACATCATCCGGTGTGCGGTGCCGTAGGCAACCGGTAGGCACGATGCGTCGACTGCGCTCACTTCGTCCGGGAGCGGGATGAGCTGGGACTGGTCGACCACCACGTACTCGGCGTAGGCACCCCAGCGGGTGTCTCCGATCATCCAGAATCGGCCGGTGGCCTCGTCGGTGAGCACCGGGTCGACGAGCACCCGATCGCCGGGTGACCAGCCCTCGACACCATCGCCGAGTCGGTCGACGGTGCCCGCGGCGTCGCATCCCGGCACCATCGGCAACGGAACCTTGATGCCCGGCATGCCACGCCGGGTGAAGATGTCGTGGTAGTTGAGGGAGCACGCCTCGACCTTGATGCGCACCTCGCCCGGGCCGGGCTCGGGATCGTCGACTTCGCCGAACCGCGTGACGTCGATGTCGCCGTGTTCTGGGAACCAGACAGCTTTCATGATCGACCGCCCCGTTCGAGTCGCGTGCTGGAGGCCACCCATTATGTCAGGTCGGCGGAGAGCCACCGATAGGGTCCGATCATGCGGAACGTGCTGATAACTGGGGCTGCGAGCGGTATCGGTCGGGCGACAGTGGCGGCGTTCGCAGCCGCCGGTGATCGCGTTGTCGCGGGTATCCGCCGCCCGGGTTCCGCCCCTGATGTCGCCGGTGCGAAGGTCGTCGAGCTCGACGTCTGCGACGACGACTCGGTCAAACGCGCCGTGGTGGAGAACGGGCCGTTCGACGTGGTGGTGAACAACGCAGGAATCTCCCGCAGCGGCCCGGTTGAGACAATCGACTGGGACGTGGCGCGCGTCCAGTTCGAGACCAACTACTGGGGGGCGCTCCGGGTGATCCGTGCCGCCCTCCCAGCGATGCGCGAACGACGGAACGGACTCGTGGTCAACCTCTCGACGGTCGGCGCACGCACCCCGGCGCGTGGCTACCACGCCTTCTACCAGGGATCGAAGCAGGCCTTGCAGGCCGCGAGTCAGGCGCTCGCTTGGGAGGTCGAACCGTTCGGGATCCGCGTCGTGCTCATCGAGCCGGGATTCGTGTCGACCAACATCTTCGAAGCGGGCGGGTACGGGGAAGCGCCGCCGGTCTCACCGTACGCCGCTGACGAGGCGTGGGTGCGCCGTTTCTTCGTGGAGGGAGCCGCTGCGGTCGGGATCCCGTCCGATCACGTCGCCCGAGCCATCGTGGATCTTGCGTCGCAGTCGGGTGCGCTCGAGTTGCACCAGCCGGTCGGCGACGACGCTCGGGCTGGGATCGAGGCTGCGCAGGCGCTCCCGTTCGAGGCTTGGCGTGCGGGCGCACAGTCCCGCATCGCAGCGCTCGTCGGCGAACGACCCTCGAATCCCGCCTGACCGGGTTCGCTCACCGAGGTCACGAGCCGTCGGCGAGTCTGATTTGGGTCAGGCTCATGGACTCTTGATCCTTGCGCTCGTGTTGTGGGTGACGGGCTCGGCAACGACAACGTCACCAGCGCCTTCGTTTCGGGTTCGACCGTGTACGTGTCGACCTCGGCCGGCGAGTTCTACACGGCGTTCGTCGTGCGCAAGGTGGACGGGGTGTGGGGGCAGGCCGAATTGCTCGACATGTCGGCACTCGTGCAGAGCCCTTCACCGGAGAGCGGGCTCGTCGGTCTGGCGTGTGCCGGGCGAGGCGCCTGCGTCGTGGCCGGGTACTACAACGGCGCGTCGCGGTACGAGGCGTTCACGGTGGTGTTGTCGTCGGGGGTCTGGGGTGCTGCGCAGCCGGTGACGTTCCCGGCGGGAATGCGGGCGACGACCGGCAGCGGTGAGGAATGGCTCTCGCATGTCACGTGCGTGCCGGGCGGTTCGTGTGTGGTCGTCGGGAACTTCCCACCGGCCGGTGCGCCGAGCGGGTTGCGGGTGTTCACCATGACCGTCACCGGCCTCGGGGCGGTGCCGCCGGCACCCGTCAGTCCCACGTACACCGGCTGATCTCGGCCGACACGCTCGTGTCGGGTGGGGCAGGATGCTCCCATGCCGATCACCGTTGACGTCTCCTACCCCGCCGACGGTGTCGGCCTGATCGTCTTCGCCGACCCGCCGAGGAACTTCGGCAGCGGCGAGCTCGCCGAACGGATCATGGACGCCGTCGGTGAGGTCGAACGCGCGGGCTGCAAGGTGTTCGTGCTGGCGTCGGACACGCCCGGGTACTTCATCGCCCACTGGTCGCTGCAGTTCATCCTCGACCGGCAGGCGGCCGCCGACGCCGCAGGCAACATGCTGCCCCCGCCCGTGCCACGGATCTTCGAACGGATCGGGGCGACGTCGATGATCTCGATCGCTGCGAACAACGGCCAGGCGTGGGGCGGCGGGGCGGAGCTGTCGTGGGCGTGCGACCTCCGCATCGCTGCGGCCTCGGCCACCTACGGCCAACCGGAGGTGGGGCTCGGGATCATCCCCGGTGCGGGCGGCACGACCCGGCTCGCCCGCCTGATCGGGCCGACGAAGTGCCTCGAGATGATCCTCGACGGCCGCCCGATCAGCGCCGCGGAGGCGTTGCAGCTCGGGGCGATCAACAAGGTCGTGCCCGACGACCGGCTGCGCGACGAGGCGGTCGCGTGGGCGGCGCACATCGCCCGCTGGCCGGCGTGGTCGCTCGAGGCGTGCAAGCGGAGTTTCGTCGACGGCCGTGACCTCCCCCTCGACGCAGCGGGGCGGAACGAGTCGCAGATCTTCGGTGCGATGGCCCGCCGCACCGACGCGCAGACGCTGTTGCGCGAGGTGCAGGCCCGTTACGACGCCGGCATGGACTCCTACGACGCGATCGGCCTGCCCCGCCCTACCGCGGGCTGACCCGGGGTCGGTACGATCGGCCCGTGGTCAAGTGTCTGGTGAACGGGGCGATCGACGAGGCGACCCGGCAGGTGGTGGTCGACGGGTTGTGCCGCCTCGACGCGGAACAGTTCGGCGGCACCGGTGCGGTGACCGTCGAGTTCATCGAGATCCCTGACGGCCGCTGGTTCACCGCCGGTCGGCCGTCGAAGGCGTCGATGGTGCTCGGTACGGTGCCTGCCGGCACCCCCCAGGACGTGCGGATCGCCTACATGGACGCCGTCGCCCGGCTGTTCGCCACGGCCACCGGCACCGACTACCACGACGTGATGGTGTCGGCCCCCGACCGGAAGGGTTCCTGACTGTGCCGCTCTACCGATGCACCACCCCGGTCGGCACGCTCGACGACACCGGTCGCCAGCGGATCGCCGAGACGATCACCGCCATCCACTGCGACCTCACCGGCGCACCGCCGACGTTCGTGCACGTGCAGTTCTTCGACGGTCCCGAACCGACGTTGCACGGTGGGATCCGAGCGGGCCGCGATGCAACGCTCACCGACCGTCTCATCGAGCGGTGCGTGCGTGAGGTCGGTGCGATCGCCGGGGTGGGGTTCTCCATGCGGACCACGGCGACGAACGCCTCGTCGATCTTCGAGGGCGGGCGGGTGTTCCCCGAACCGGGCGAGGAAGCTGCATGGCTCGACGCCCGTTGAGGGCGCGCCGATAGCCTCTCGGGATACGTTGGCGCTCCCTGCTCGTCGTCGTCCCGCTGCTCGTGGCCTGACTGGTCGGTTCCACGGTCACGGGTGCGACGCCGTCGGCGTGGACCGAGATCGGTACGCCGATCACCGGTGGGGCGAACGACGACTTCACCGGCTGGGGGGATCGCTGTATCGGGTGACGGGTCGCGCATCGCGATCGGCAGCATCGAGGACGGCACCGGGAACGGTCGCGTGGAGGTGCTCGACTGGAACGGCACGGCATGGACCCAGGTCGGTGCGACGCTCGTCGGCGACATCGACGGCAACGTGAACAACGCCGTGTTCGGCCACGCGATCGCGCTGTCGGGATCGGGTTCCCGCCTGGCGGTCGGCGCGCCCGATGCAGCGTCGGGTGCCGGCAAGGTCCAGGCCTACGACTGGAACGGTGTCGGGTGGGTGCAGGCCGGGGCGAGCATCGACGGCGTGTCGGAGGGAGATCGGTCCGGGCGTGCAGTTGTGCTGTCGGCCGACGGGTTGCGACTCGTCGTCGGTGTGCCGTACGCATCCGTCGGCGGCGCGGCGTCAGGTCAGGCGTTCGCGTTCGACTGGAACGGTTCGGCGTGGGTGCAGGCCGGGGCGAGCATCGGCGGTCTCACCACGAACAGCTTCGCGGGACGCTCGATCGCACTCTCAGGGTCCGGTACCCGCCTCCTCTTCGGCGCCCCCTACGACGGGGCCGGATCGACGTGGATCGGTCTCGTGCGGGTATTCGACTTCCCCCGCCCCGTCGCCCCGGTCGCCCCCGCGTACACGGGCTGACGGCGCCGGGGTCACCGTTGGTTCGCTGCCGTAGGTGACATGTCCTAAACGGCATCGCAGCGGGGGCAGAAGAGCCCGCTGAATCGACGGTGCTGACCCGATGAGTCGGTACGGTTCGGGCGTGGAACAACCCCCGACCCCGCCGCAGGGCCCGCCGCCTCCACCGCCGTCGGTGCCGGCCGTGGCACAGAAGCCGGAGGAGGTGGTCCTCACCATCGGTGACATCCTCGTGTCACCGTCGTGGGTGGTGACGCCGAACGGGACCGCGCCGCTGGCGGGGTCGCAGTGGACGGTGCTCGACAACACGCGCGTCGAGAAGTACCTCTCCGGGTGGACGGTCTTCTGGGCGATCTTCCTGGCGTTCTTCTTCCTCGTGGGACTCCTGCTGCTGTTCTTCCGGAAGGAACGCATCGTCGGGTACGTGCACGTGACCGTGGTGAGCGGTCACGTCATGCACACGACCCAGCTTCCCGTCGCCCATCCGATCGACGTCGACCGGGCTCGAGCGATCGTGCGCCGCGCCCAGGTCATGGCCGCCGCCGCCCGCCGCTGACACGATGGCGTCAACAATCGGGTGGCTCGATGCATCGGCCGCGGAACAGCGGCGCGTGCAGGAGATCGTGCGCATGTTCTCCCAGAGCGAGACCGTCGACGAGCTCGGAGGCCGCCAGGCGTTCGTCGTCATCGCCGATGAGTTGTTCCCGGGGACGTCGGTGCTGCACACGCGTGCCCGATACCTGGTGTTCATCCCGTGGTTGTGTCGTCTCGCAGCCGCGAAGCCGAATCCGCGGGCCAACCTCGACCGCTTGGAACGCACGCTCATCGGCCGGTTCCTCGAGGACGACACGGTTGCTGCGTCGGACCGCTTGCAAGGGCTTGTCGGAGGCCGAACTGGCGTAAAGGTCAAGCAGCTCCCGTCGACCGCCTACTGGTCCGGTCTCACTCGATGGGAGATCCTGCAACGGCCCGGAACGATCAACGACGCGCTGCTGTCGACAGCAGCGGACCTGCGCCGTCGGAGCGATGCTGACGAACTTGCCGAGCGGAACCCGTCCACGTGGCACCCCGGAGTCGGCGTCGCACCGAAGCAGTTCCTCGAGGGCACGATCGATGGCGGCTTCGAGCTCCGTGCGGAGGAGGCGGCATGGCTCCTCGAGCGCTGGCAGCAGACAGCGCAGGGTTCGCTCCTCACTCATCTCGCGGAAGCGACCGCGCCGCTGGCAAGTGCACCTGCACCGTGGCTCGAACCTGCGAGCCTCAGCGCGTCGCCGGCGATGCGAAGTGTGCTCGAGGACGCCGAGCGGTTCTCGCTCGCACTCGAGGGAGGCCAACGGCTCTACCAACTCCTCGTCGCTGAGGAATATGTGCGGAGCGGTCTGAGCGGTGTCGAGGTCGACCTCGATGGCATCCGATCGCTGATCGACGGTTGGGTCGAACGCGCAGCAGCGAGATCCGAGCTGTTCGACGGTTGGGAGTCGAGGGCGTTCTGGTCGTTCCTCCGGTCGCGCAACCCGCGCATCTCTCCTGCGACGGAGGGGTTCTTCGATTGCTGGTTCAACGTCCTGTGCCATGCATCGTTCGATCGGCTCGCGGACGATCACGGTCTTCGACAGGTCGTCACCGACCGCGAAGTGGCACTGAAGAAGCCCGCCCAGAGCCGGTTGAAGAACCCGAAGATGTTGGCGGCCTGGCGGGCGAACGACCCGCCGCCCGTCACGTATCGGTGGGCTCAGGTACAGCAGCTCGTGCGCGACGTGCACCGGGGTCTGGGGGTCGGCGATGTTCGCCCCTGAGGAGCGGCACGTCCTACGTGACGCACTTCGCCCGGGGCCCGATGAACGCCTCGTTCACGCCGTCGGTACGACGTTCAGCGTCGACCTTCCGGCTGCGCTCGCCGTGCCGCTCGCATTCGCTGGACAGGCGCTCGGCGAATCGGACGATCCGATCGCCGTCCTCGATGCCCTCCGTTCGGCTGCCGACAGGCTCGACGTGTTCTGCCAGTGCGGCGTCATCAACATGGCCGGAAAGCCCACGGAGCTCGCAGCGTTCCTCGAACCCGTTCTCCATGAGGTGCAGGCGCCACAGCACGCCTCGGGCTACCTGTTCCACCCGAAGGTCTGGGTCGCGCGCTACGAGACGCTGGACGGGGAGCGGTTCCGCTTGATCTGTGCCACCAGGAATCTGACGGCCTCGACCGCGTGGGACGCAGTGGTCCGGCTCGACGGTGTTCCGGACGGGCGTCGCGCGAAACCCGAGAACCGTCCGATCCGGGATCTTCTCGGGGCCCTGCCCGACATGGCGGTACGCCCGCTCGAAGGTGCGCGACGCCAGCGGATCGTCGAACTTGCCGACGCCGTGGCTCCGGTCGTCTGGGATTTGCCGTCTGCGGTCGGGCGAGCGACGGTGGCCTTCCACGCACTCGGGCTCCGTCGCACCCGCGACCTCCCGGAGGTGGCCATGAACCTGCAGGGTCGCCGACTCGTGGCGGTCGCCCCGTTCCTCGACGATGTCGCCGTTCGGGCGCTGGCCGAAGGCGTCAAGGAACTCGTGGTCATCTCCCGAGCGGAGGCCTTCGAGCAGCTCGCCCCCGAGTTGCTCGAGAACGTCGATTGTCGGGTGGTGAGTTCACTCGCCGGGTTGGCGAGCGTCGACGAAGAATCTGAGGGCACCGAGGCCCGGAGCGTGCTCGGCGGCCTGCACGCCAAGGTCTACGTCGCCGAAGCCGGCAGGCAGGCCCGGCTCGTCGTCGGGTCCGCGAACGCAACCACCGCGGGGCTCCACGGGAACAACGTGGAATTCCTCGTCGAATTCGTCGGGGGTCCGAACGCGCTCGGCGTGGACAAGCTCCTGCACGAGTCCGACGGTCTCGGCTCCCTGCTCGAGTCCTACCGCCCGACCGGCGGTGCAGCTCCTTCGGAAGAGGACGCGCTGGCTCGCTCGCTCGATCGAGCATTGCGCGCGGTGGCGAGTGTTCGGTTCAGCTCGGAGGTCGTGCAGACCGGCGACAGCTACGCCCAGACCGTTCGGGCCGCAGCAGCACCGCCGGCACCACCGGACGGTGTCGAGGTCTTCGTCGAGGTCTACGGCTCGGTCGGGCGCCAGCAGCCCGTCGGCGCCGACGACGTCGCATGGACGTTCGGGGACCTCGGACTCACCGAGATCTCGGCGTTCATCGTGTTCACCGCGGTCGGGACGTGCGGGGCCACGACGATCCGACGGGTGACGCTCGTCCGCTCGGACCTCGTCGGTGCGCCCGAGGCTCGGCTCGACGAGATCCTGGCGAAGCAGTTCTCCACGACCGAGCAGTTCCTGCGGTTCCTGGCCCTCCTCCTCGGTGTCGACCGTGGGCTCGACATCGGCCCGGCCGGAATCGACACGGCAGGTCTCGCCGGTTGGGGCATGTCCGGCGGCGGTGCCGGACTGTTCGAGCTTCTCGTCGAGGCGGCCGCTCGCCGCCCGCGGGTACTCGACGACATCGGTCGGCTCGTCGACCGCCTCGGTGCGACCGAGCGCGGTCGAGCCGTTCTCCCCGAAGGCTTCGACGAGCTGTGGACGGCCGTGCGAGCAGCGCAACCAGAGATCCTCAGGTTCTCGTGATGTTCCTGGCCGAATCGCATCTGCGTACGTTGAAACGCTTCCAGCGGGACACGGTCGACCATGTCATCCGCCGGATGTTCGAT
>Ga0169931_10015277_pt1 | contig 10287 bp, 6 predicted proteins | sample Kivu_15m_20L_FD_129675 | JGI IMG/M metagenome (GOLD analysis project Ga0169931, IMG submission 129675) | Freshwater microbial communities from Lake Kivu, Western Province, Rwanda to study Microbial Dark Matter (Phase II) - Kivu_15m_20L... | ecosystem: Environmental > Aquatic > Freshwater > Lake ... | reverse complement strand
GCGGCCGGCCTGCGCGGCCCGAACCTTCGCGGTGTCGGCCGGCATCACCACGCCGGGCAGCGTGGTCGCCTCCGGCAGCGGCACCGCAACCGCCAGCACCCCGATCGCCGCGCCGGCGAGCCCGGCGCCCGCGAGCGCCCGCACCGGGCGCTCCAGCCGCCAGGGGGCCCGCAGCAGGTACCGCCCCACGCCGATCGCGGCGCGCCCGAACACGAGCCATGCGCCCCACGCGAGCACGGCGAGCGCGACCGCGAACGACCACGGCGCAACGAACGCGGCGAGCCATGCGAACACCAGCACGCGCCAGATCCACGAGGCCGCGCCCCATCCGATCAGCCACGGCAGATCGCCCGCAGGGCCCGGGGGCAGCGCGGCGTCGCGCTCGCCGGCGATCGCGCGCCGCGCGAGCGCCGACCACGCCTGGCGCGAGCGCTCCGCGAGGTTCGGCAGGTCGGCCGCGTCCGACAGCGCGTGGTAGGCGTCGAACCGCATCAGCGGGTTGCCGTTGACGAGCAGCGTGGAGACCGTGCCCACGGTCATCGCGGCGAACGCGGCCGTGCGCACCCAGCCGTCGCTCACCGACAGCCACACCCACAGCGCCGCCGCGGCGACCAGCAGCTCGACCGCGATGCCGGCGAGGCTCACCGCGACCCGCTGCGCGCGCGAGGCGAACAGCGCCGCGGCCGAGGCGTCGACGTAGGGCACGGGCATGCCCACCATCAGCGTCACGCCGACCTCGCGCACCCGACCGCCCCACACCCGCACCGCCCACGCGTGCGCGAGCTCGTGCAGCGCCTTGATCGGCGGATAGACCAGCCACAGCGCGAGCCCGAAGCCGGGGCTCGGCACGTGGGTGGCCGCGTACGCCCGCAACGCGGCGGCGTGCTCGAACGCGACCGCCGCGGCGAGCACGACGAGCGCGACGATCGCCGCGAGCGCCCAGCCGGTGTACAGCGGCGCCGCCACCCGCCAGGTGCGGTCGAGCAGCCGGCTCGGATCGAACAGCGGTACCTTGAACGCCAGCGGGTTCACCGTCGAGAGCATCCGCTGGCGCCGCCGCCGGGCCTCGCTGCGCGACAGCCGCACGAGGTCGACGCCGTTCTCCGCGCTGACCATCCCGGCGTCGGCGAGCTGCTGGATGAGTGCGATCACCTCGTGCTGCGACGGCGCCTCGTCCCCCGCGAGCGACAGCTGCTGATCCCAGACCACCTGCACCGACAGCCGCCCGTCGAGCCGCGCGGCGAACTCGTGGGCGACGTCGTTCAGGCGCAGCTGGCGGCCGGTGGCCTCGTCGCGGTAGACGTGCCAGATGCGTCCGCTCAGCCGCTGCCGTCCGATCCGCAGCGTCGGCCTCAGCCGCAGCACCAGCCCGGACACCCGGAACCAGTCCGGCGAGAACAGCGCGTCGTCGTTCACCATCCCCAGGCCCACAGCCGCTGCGAGACCGCCCGCCAGGGCCGCTCGAACGCCGAGCGCAGCACCGGGCGCGCGTCGGCGTGCAGCTTCGCCACGCCGAGGTAGCCGGGGCGCAGGTCGGCGTCGGCCGCGGGTCGCGCCTCCACCTCGAACACGTTGCGGCCGTCGCGCACCACCGCGGCGGGCGCGATGCGGACCACCTCGATCGCCATGCGACGGCCGGCGTGCGCGGTAAGCGCAAGCTCGCCGGTGCCGCCCGGCGCGACGCGCGCGACGTCGCGCTCGTCGACCTCGACCACGATCCGGTGCCGGCCGGCGGGCGCGACCGACAGCAGCGCGTCGCCCGCGCGCACCGGTGCGCCCAGCGACTGCGTGAGGTCGCCGGCGAGCACGATGCCGTCGAACGGCGCGCGCACCCGCTGACGATCGAGCCGCGCGTCGGCGAGCGCGAGCTGCGCGCGCGCCTGCGCGGCACGCGCGGACTGCACCGCGAACTGCGCGCGGTCCTCGCGGGCGATCGCCTCGGTCGCCTGACGGTCGGCCTGCTCGGCCTCGGTCGCGTGGCGCAGCCGCTCGAGCGACAGGTCGCGGTCGTCCAGCTCGACCAGCACCTGCTCGGCACGCACCGCGTCGCCCGGACGCACGTGCACGCGCATCAGCCAGCCGTCGGACGGCGCGGTGAGCGCGCGCTGCACCGCGCCCTCCACTCGTGCCGGCGCGGACACCCGGTCGGGCACCGGCACCCATGCCGCCGCCGCCACGGCCACGCCGATCGCGACCAGCACCAGCCCGAGCCGGCGGCCGCGCCCGAACAGTCGCGTACGCAGCTGCGTGCCGAGCGTGGCCATCGGACGCTCGGCCTGGCGCCGCAGGGCGATCACCGGCGCGACGAACGCGGCGATGCGATCGAGTTCGACGCGCGTCGTCTCGTCGAAGGGCTCGGCGCGCTCGAGGCTGAGCGCCCCGACCGGCTCGCCGGCCGCGACCAGCGGCACGCAGCAGACCGCCCCGGCCTGCGACAGCCGCGCGAGCTGCGCCTGCGCGGCCACGCGGCGAGCGTCCACCCCGGGCAGCCCAGGCCAGGTGACGCAGGCCTGCTGGTCCAGCGCCTCGTCCATCGCGGTCTCGATCGGCGCGGCCGCATCCCGCGACCAGCGGTCGGCCGCGCTGTGCGACATCGCGACCAGCCGCGCGCCCGCGGTCGTCGCGCGTCCGTAGGCGACACGGTCGCTGCGGTACTGGTCGGCCAGCACGGCGAGCAGCGCGCGCAGGCCGCTCGCGGGGTCGGCGGCGTCCAGCAGCGCGGCCTGGCAGGCGAGGATCCGCGCAGCCGCGGCCGGCGGTGCGGCGCCTTCGGGAGAGGGCGCGAGCGGCCGCGGCGCGTTTATGGCGGGCGGGGCGTGCGTGGCGGGCCTGGCGGGCCTGGCGGGCAGGGCGGGCCTGGCGTGCGGGGCGTGCGGGGCGTGCCTAGCGGGCGTGGCGTGCTGGGGTGCGGGTGCGGGTGCGGGACGGTCGCGCGGCGCGGCGGCCGCGGCGCTCGCCGGAAGATCGAGCAGCCCGCGCCATCGACCGAGGTCGCGAGCGATCGCCTGCGGCTCGCCGTCGAACAGCGCGGCGAGGGCACCGACGACGCGGCCCCGGTGCCCGATGCGTCCGGCCAGCAGCCGCGCCCCGTCGTCGCGCATCGCGTCGACCGGCCGAAGCACGGCGGCTTCGACCTGCCATGCGGACGCGCTCGCCCGCGCGAGCGATTCGGGCGGCGTGCTCGCCGCAGGCCAGGTGGCGAGCGGCCGGGGCGGCGCGCCTTCGACGCTCGGCCCGAGCAGCAGCGCCGAGCGCAGCGTGGGCGACGCCCGGCAGCGCGTTTCGAACGCGGCGATCAGCGCCGCGCTCCCGTCGACGAGCGCCGCGCCGGCCGGCGCGTCGCGCGGCCGGGCGCCGCCGGGCACGGCCGATGCGGCGGGCGCGTCGGCGCGCGGCGGGGCGGATCGGTCGGATACCGTCATGGGGGTCGCAGGCGGGCGGTCGCACGCACGCCGGAAGGACGCGCGCGGGCCTCGACCCCGATGGCCGAGCCCGCACGCCGCCATCTCCGGGTCGCGCATCCGCGAGGCTGCGACCACCCGGGACGCCCCGCAACCGGGCCGCGACGAGCGGCGTCGGCCGTCGGTCGCCTGCCGGAGGTGCGACCCGACCGTTGCCGCTCGGCGACGCACCGGCGCCGCGGTGCCCGCCGCGAACCGCCGGCGCGCCGACCCCTCGTCGCACGCGCCGGCGACCCAGGCCGCCCCGCGCGGCGAACGCCGCCGCACGCGGCCCGGGCGATTTACGTAAACTCGATCCGGGCGCCGCCCGACGTCCGCACTGCGGAGACCCTCCCGATGACTCAGAACGCGCTCGCCCGGCTGCAACTGCCGCGTCGCACGATGGCGCTGGTGCTGGCCGGCGGCCGCGGCAGCCGTCTGCACCAGCTCACCGACATCCGCGCCAAGCCCGCGGTGTACTTCGGCGGCAAGTTCCGGATCGTCGACTTCGCGCTGTCCAACTGCCTGAACTCGGGCGTGCGCCGGATGGCGGTGCTCGCGCAGTACAAGTCGCACAGCCTGCTGCGGCACGTGCAGCGCGGCTGGGGCTTCCTCAAGTCGGAGCTGAACGAGTTCATCGACCTGCTGCCCGCGCAGCAGCGCATCGACGAGGCCTCGTGGTACCGCGGCACTGCGGACGCCGTGTACCAGAACTTCGACATCATCCGGTCCAATCGCCCGGAGTACGTGCTGGTGCTGGCGGGCGACCACGTCTACAAGATGGACTACGGCCTGATGCTCGCCGACCATGTCGAGCACGGCGCGCCGTGCACGGTCGGCTGCATCGAGGTGCCGCTCGCCGAGGCGACCGGCTTCGGCGTGATGAAGGTCGACGCCGACGGCAGGATCCTCGAGTTCGCCGAGAAGCCCGCGCGGCCCGAGCCGATGCCCGGCCGTCCGGACCGCGCGCTCGCGAGCATGGGCATCTACCTGTTCGATGCCGAGTTCCTCTACGACGAGCTGCCCGCGTACATGAGCGGCGCGGCCACCCAGCACGACTTCGGCCGCGACGTGATCCCGGCGGTGGTCGCGCGCGGGCAGGCGATCGCGCATCCGTTCTCGCGCAGCTGCGTGAGCGAGCCCGGGCGCGAGCCGTACTGGCGCGACGTGGGCACGCTCGACGCGTACTGGGCGGCGAACATCGACCTCACCGCAACCGAGCCGCAGCTCAACCTGTACGACCGCGACTGGCCGATCTGGACCTACCAGGAGCAGCTGCCCCCGGCCAAGTTCGTTCACAACGCGGGCGATCGGCGCGGCGAGGCGATCGAGTCGATGGTCTCGGGCGGCTGCATCATCTCGGGCGCGCTGAACCGCTCGCTGCTGTTCTCCTCGTGCCGCGTGCACTCGTTCTCGAAGGTGCACTGGTCGGTGCTGCTGCCCGAGGTGCGGGTGGGCCGCGGCGCGCGGCTCACCCGGTGCATCGTCGATCGCGGCTGTTCGATCCCCGCGGGCATGGTCGTGGGCGAGGACGCGGCGGCCGACGCCGAGCGCTTCAACCGCACCGCCGACGGCATCACGCTGATCACCCGCGACATGCTCGCGAGGCTGGGATGACCCGTCCGCTGCGGCGAACGGGCGCACGGTGAGCCCGCCGCGACGCACCGGGCCGCCGGCGGCGGCCGTGCGGGCGGCGGGCGGGCCGATGCGCGTGCTGCACGTCGGCGCCGAGTGGTTTCCGCTGCTCAAGACCGGCGGGCTCGCCGACGTGGTCGCCGCGCTGCCGGCGGCCCAGCGCGACGCCGGGCTGGACGTGCGGCTGCTACTGCCCGGGGTGCCGCCGCTGCGCGATGCGCTGCAGCGCGGCGTCGAGGTCGCGCGCCTGGGCCCGGCCTTCGGCGCGGCGCGCGTGTCGCTGCTGCGCGGCAGCCTGCCGGGCACCGACCTGCCGGCGTACCTGATCGACGCGCCGTGGCTGTACGCCCGTCCGGGCGGCAACCCCTACCTCGGCCCGGACGACCGCGAGTGGCCGGACAACCACGCGCGCTTCGCGCTGCTCGGCTGGGTGGCCGCGCAGATCGGAGCCGGCGGCCTCGACCCGGCGTGGTCGCCGCGGATCGTGCATGCGCACGACTGGCACGCGGCGCTCGCGCCCGCGTACCTCGCCGCCCACGGCGCCGCCGGCACGGTCGCGGCGCCGGTGCGCAGCGTGCTCACCGTGCACAACCTCGCGTTCCAGGGACGCTTCCCGCTCGATCGCTTCGCCGAGCTCGCGCTGCCGGCGTGGATGGCCGGCCCCGCGGGGGTCGAGTTCCACGGCGAACTGCGCTTCCTGAAGGGCGGGCTGGTGCACGCCGACCGGATCACCACGGTCAGCCCCACCTACGCCCGCGAGATCCTCACCCCCGCCGAGGGCCATCAGCTCGACGACGTGCTGCGCCACCGCGCGGCCGCGCTGGTGGGCATCGTCAACGGCATCGACGACGCGGTGTGGGACCCGGCCACCGACGCGGCGATCGCCGCCCGCTACGACCGGGCCGCACCCGAAGGCAAGGCCGCGTGCAAGCGGGCACTGCAGGCCGAGCTCGGGCTGGCGCAGCGTGCGGACGCGCCGCTGCTCGGCGTGGTCAGCCGGCTCACGCCGCAGAAGGGGCTGGACCTGCTGCTGTCGGCGCTGCACGTCTGGCTGGGCGCGGGCGGTCAGGTGGCGCTGCTGGGCAGCGGCGACGTCGCGCTCGAGCACGCATGGCGCGCCGCCGCCGAGGCGGCGCCCGATGCGATCGGCGTGCGCTTCGGTTACGACGAGGGGTTCGCGCACCGCCTGGTGGCCGGTGCCGATGCGATCGCGGTGCCGTCGCGCTTCGAGCCCTGCGGCCTCACGCAGCTCTACGGGCTGCGCTACGGCACGCTGCCCGTGGTGCACCGCGTGGGCGGGCTCGCCGACACGGTGGTGGACGCCGACGAGAGCGCGCTGCGCGAGGACCGTGCGACCGGCTTCGCGTTCGACGGCGCCACGCCGGATGCGCTCGCGCGTGCGCTGCGGCACGCGCTCCAGACCTGGCACCGTCCGACCGTGTGGCGGCAGGCGATGCGCCGCGCGATGGCGCAGGACACGTCGTGGCGCGCGCCGGCGGCGCGCTACGCGGCGCTGTACGACGCGATGGTCGCGGGCTGACCCGCGGCGCGCCGCCGCTACTGGAAGGGGAACACCCGGTCCTCGCCCGCGATCTGGCGGTCGATCTCGACCAGGCAGCGTCGCACCATGCGGGCCGAGTCGACGTCGTAGCCGCGCGCGCGCATGCGCAGCAGGTGCGCCTGCACGGCGGTCATCAGCACCATCGGGTTCTCGGGCAGCTTCGCGCGGGCGAGGTCGGCGCAGCGCACCGCGTCGTCGAAGCGCGCGGCGTGCAGGTGCGCGTACGCCTGCTGGACGTGCTCGGCCACCGGCGTGTCGCCGGCCGAGATCGTGCGCGCGCGCTCCGCGTCGGCCTGCGGATCGGGTGCGGTCGGCGCGAGCCCCACGTCGCCCAGCACCTTGCGCGCGAACGGGCCGGGCGCGGCCCGATCCTTGACCGTCTGGGCGAGCAGGGCCTCGCCCTCGCCGCGCAGCCCGGCACGGAACGCGCCCTGCGCGACCAGCAGCGCAACCTTGTCGTCCAGGCCCTCGGTCGCGCCGGCCAGCTCGATCGCGCGGCGCGCGCTCGCCTCGGCTGCGCCGGTGTCGCCGCGCGCGACGTGCGCCTGGGCGGCCACGCTCGCCGCCATCGCCTGCGACTGCAGGTCGCCGGCGAGATCGCCTTGCGAATCGGCGAGCAGCTGCAGCGCCCGCTCGGGCTCGCCCTGCGCCACCAGCACCTGCCCGAGCATGCCCAGGTCCAGACCGTTGCGCGTGGGCGAGGCGCTGTTGCGGCGCACCAGGTCGGCGTAGGTCTGCTCGGCCAGCTCCAGCTCGCCCGCCGCGTACGCGACCTCGCCGAGCGTGCGGGCGCGCTGCGCGGTCGCCAGCTGCTTGAGCGCGAGCTGCGCGACCGCGGTCGCCTCGGCGATCTCGCCCCGCTCCTGGTGGATCGCGATCATCAGGTCGTACGCACCGCCGAAGTACGGGTTGGCCCGCGCGATCGTTCGGGCCCGCTCGAACGCGCCTTCGATGCGGCCGGCCGCGCGATCGATCCGCGCGAGCCCCAGCTCGGCCCACGCCAGTCCGGACTTGATCGACAGCGCGTGCCGGCACACCGCGGCCGCCTCGGTGTGGCGCTCCAGCTCGAGCAGCGCCTGTGCCTGCCAGCGCAGCGTCTCGAGCGTCGGGCCGCCCAACTGCGCGACCAGCGGGTCGAGCCGCGCGAGCACGGTGGCCCAATCGGCCCGGTCGGCCGCCTCGTGGATGCCGGCGAACTCGGCGCGGCGGCGCAGCGCGGCCTCGATGCGCGGCGTGAGCGACGCGGGCGTGAGCGGCTTGAGGATGAAGCCGTCGGGCGACCACTCCTGCGCGGCGGCGAGCATCGCTCGGTTCGCCTCGGAGCTCACCAGCACGAACGCGGCGGCGGGTGCGAGCAGGCGCCGCGTGCGCAGGTACTCGAGCACCTGACCGCCGCTCACCGGCGAGTGGAACCGCCACTCGCACAGCACCAGACCGAAGCGGTCCTGCTCGATCTGCCGGATCGCCCGCACCGGGTCGGTGGACTGCAGCACCTGCCCGATCCCCATGCCGGTGAGCAGGTCGCGCATCACCTTGCGGGCCGCGTTGTTCTCGTCGATGACCAGCGCCCGCACCCGCGACAGGTCGCGTCGGGGCGGTGCCGCGAGCGGGCGGGTGGGCAGATCGTGCAGGCTCATTCGCACCGATGGTCGCCGCGGGCCCCACGCGCCGGCGGCGCGCGAGGCCGGACGGATGGCCGCGGCGGACCGGCGGCGGGACGGCCGCGGCGGCGGTTCAGATCAGCAGCGCGGCCACCAGCAGACCGACCATCACGAAGCTGATCACCACCTTGGCGAGCGTGCCGATCACCAGGCCCACCCAGGTGGACACGCCCACGTGGGCGGCGCGCGCGGCGTTGCGGTTGGCGAGGAACTCGCCCAGCGCCGCGCCCAGCAGCGGCAGGAACAGCACGCCGATCAGACCGAAGGCCAGACCCGCGACGGTGCCGATCGCCGCACCGACGATCGCGAGCCGGCTCGCCCCGGCGCGCTTCGCCCCGAGCATCGCCGACACGTAGTCGGCCGCCCAGGCGATCAGCATCAGCATGCCGCACACCAGCACCGTCCAGGTCGAGACGCGCGTGAAGTCGTCGATCCAGGCGGCCAGCAGCACGCCGGCGAACACCAGTGCCGCCCCGGGCAGCGCGGGCAGCACCGTGCCGGCCAGCCCGGCCACGATCAGCAGCACCACCAGGATCCAGAGCAGAGTGACCATCGGGCGCGGCCTGCGGCATGAGGGGGGACGTTCCAAGATGCGGGGCGGATCCGGGCAAGTCAAGCCGTACGCCGCAAGGCGCCGCGTATCATCGGCCGGCGCCGGCGGTCGAACCGGGCCGGCTGCGGGAGCAGACCATGGACATCTCGGCCGACGGCGGACGCTGCGTGCTCTACGGCGGACTGGGCTCGCCGTATTCGATGAAGGTGCGCGCCGTGCTGCGCTACCGCCGCATCCCGCACGACTGGGTGCAGCTCGGCACCCCCGGCGCGCCGCAGGACGTGCTGCAGCGGGTGAAGGTGCCGGTGATCCCGGTGCTGCGCTTTCCGGACGGCACGTGGATGAACGACTCCACCCCGCTGCTGCACGAGCTCGAGCGCCGTCTGCCCGGGGCGCGCTCGATCGTGCCCGAGGACCCCGCGCAGGCGTTTCTCGCCGCGCTGCTCGAGGACATGGCCGACGAGTGGGGCACCAAGGCGATGTTCCTGTACCGATGGCTGCGCGCGCGCGACCAGGTGCAGATGAGCGAATGGCTCGCCTTCGACCGGCTCGCCGGGCGCGGCCGCGCGGCGATCGCCGAGCACGCGGCGTCGTTCCGCGACCGGCAGGTGGGGCGGATGGCGATGGTGGGCTGCACCGCCCACAACGCGCCGCTGGTGGAGACCAGCACCGACCGCATCCTGCGGCTGTTCGAGGCGCACGTGACCGAGGCGCCGTACCTGTTCGGCTCGCGGCCGTCGCTGGCCGACTTCGGCTGGCTCGGGCAGCTGTCGCAGCTGATCGTCGATCCGACCCCGGCCGAGCACCTGCGCTCGTTCTTTCCGTGGACCACGCGCTGGCTGATGCAGCTGGACGACGCCTCCGGCGTCGAGGGTGCGTGGCGCGCGCCGCAGACGCCGCTGCCTGAGACGGTGCGCGGCCTGCTCGCGATCGCCGGTGAGCTCTACTTCCCGTTCCTGGAGGCGAACGCGGCCGCGGTGGCCCGCGGCGAGCCGACCTTCCGGATCGAGGTCTGGGGCCTGCCGTACGAGCAGGCGCCGTTCAAGTACCAGGTGCGCTGCCTCGCCGAGCTGCGCACGGCGTACGCGGCGCTGCCGCTCGCCGCGCGCGCGGCGGTGGACGCGGCGCTGCCGGCCGCCGCACGCGAGTCGCTCGCGCGCGGGCACTGAGCGCAGACACCGGGCGGCGTTCGCTGCGGCCGCGGACGCGGCCCCCGAGCCGCTCAGGCGGGCAGGGGCTTGCGCTCGGCGGCGGCGGCGCTGTCCGTGCCGGTCGAATCGGTCGCACCGGCCGGCGCGGCCGCACCCGGATCGACGGCGGCGGCGGCGGCGAGGGTGCCCAGGACTTCGGCGGGGCCGTGTCCGGCGGCGCCCACCAGCGTGGGGATCACGCGCGAGGCGCCCGGGATCTGCCGGTCCAGCTCGGCCAGGCAGCGGC
>Ga0169931_10015276_pt1 | contig 10287 bp, 19 predicted proteins | sample Kivu_15m_20L_FD_129675 | JGI IMG/M metagenome (GOLD analysis project Ga0169931, IMG submission 129675) | Freshwater microbial communities from Lake Kivu, Western Province, Rwanda to study Microbial Dark Matter (Phase II) - Kivu_15m_20L... | ecosystem: Environmental > Aquatic > Freshwater > Lake... | reverse complement strand
TGGATGCAGCTCATTTGCAATGTTTTTGCGATGCCGCGTAGATCTCCCGGTCGGTGGGCATGTCAGGAACGAACGACGTCGACGCGACGAGGTTTTCCGCGGTCGCGGTAGCTGACGCCGGAGCTCCAGGACGCCGAGGAGCGCCAGGTCGGGCGAAGGCCGTCCCTCGCTGGAGCTTGCGGCGCCGGAGGAGCCACCAGGCCAGCGCTGCGCCTCCGATCAATAGCCAGTAGTTTTTCTTTTTCATGTCGTCAGCATATGGACGCGATCGCGCGCGTCGTGGTTCTGCCTTGCTTTCGCTCTGCCAGTCGCTTGGCGAGCTCCAGCGCTTTTTTCCCCAGGTCGATAGCCTTGTCTCTCCGTGCGGCCTTGCGCTCGCGTTCGAGGAGGTCCTGGTATTCCCGCTCTGTCATTTTTTCAGGAGGCCCTACATATACCGTCCCGCGGGGTCGCTCGGCACGTTGGCGCGTCAGGAAGTACACGCCGGCGGCGGCTACGGCAAGGAGGAAAAGAGTGTTTTTTTTCATGCGCGCTTTTTTATGTAGGTGCCGAGTAGATAGGTTCCGGCGAGTACCGCCAGCACGACCGGCCCGTATTTTTCGAGATAAAATCTAACATTCCCTTTCTCTTCTTTCTGCGCTTGCTCTTCTGCCTGGCGTAACGGCTGGAGCTCTTTTCGCTCCTCGGCCTTCTGGCGGAGCCGTACGGCCTCCGCGTCAACTTTCGAGAGCGTTAGGTTTGCATTCGGGACGCGCACGAGCCGGACGCGGGTGAACGGTTTAAGGGTGAGATACACAATGCCGCCCCGCTGGATCCAGCTGTCGACGTCTCCCACTACCTGGCCCGCCGTCCGGCGTTCTATGACGCGGAGCGAGCTGTCAAGTATATCGACCGGTCCCGTGGCGTATATCGTGCGGTCTTTGAGGAGTGAGACGGAGATCTGCGGCATGTCATAACATTTTCAGGAGCCAGGCAAATTGTTTGGGGTTCTCCTGTGCCATTGCCGCGAGCTTTAGTAGGTCGTCCTCCAGGTTGGGATTCGCACGCTTCAAAATCGCGAGCGCGCGGTCCAGCTTTTCCATATCGTACACGACCGTCTCGCCCTCGAAGCCGGCGAGCTTTTGGGCTGTCGGTGCCGGTGCGGGTGCCGGTATTACCTGGTCCACGATGCGCATGAGCACGGCCTGGATCGTGTTAACCATAGCGGGAGAGCTCAGGACGGCGCCGATCATTGCCTCCTGGGTGCTGGGGGGTGCCTCCTCCGGCTCCTCTTCTTCCTTCTCGTTCAGGCGGGCCTCGATCGCCGCCAGGCGTGAGACGATCTCATTATTGACGTAGCCGATCCGCTCCCGGTAGTGCTCTGCTCTTCCCGCGATCTGGTCGTCCGTGGCACAAACGAAAACGACCGATCCAGAGGGCGCCTCGTCGGGCGTGCCCTTCGTCATGCGTGGGCGCTCGTCCCACCAGGCGAGCGTATATCTTGTCCGGCTGTCAATCCCGGTATCCGAGAAGCGGTCGCGGATATGTTGCGCCGCCTCTTCGACTTCTTCGATCCGTCCCTTCCAGTTCTGCATCATCACGTTACCGTGCCGGCTGGTCGGCTTGCCGATATAGAGCGCAAAAAACGGCGTCCCGTGCTCGGAGTAGTAAGAGAGTGCAGGTTCGATCCCGTGCTTCGCGCCGCCCGTCGTGAAGTTTTCCATCGAAGGTAATATTAAAGGTGAAGAGGGAAGGGGTCAGGCGTAGTAAACGCCGAAGCATATCGACTGGTCCGCGCCTGGAGCCGTGAGCGTCGTGAATTCAACGTAGGACTTATCCCAGGTGATTTTCTGTCCCTTGAAGAGCGGGAGCGCACGGATAAATGGATCAGTCGACGCTTGGACGCGGTTCATTGCGTAGAGCGGCACGCGGTATATGTCCTGGCGCTCGTCAGCGTAGAGCGTGAGATATGCCTTCTGCGCGTTGGCGACGCTGATAGGTGCGCGGCCGCTGGGGGCTGCGGTGATAGCTGACACGGAATAGTATTCCATCGCCAGGAGCGCCGTATATCGGAGCTTGGGGAGGTCGGGAAAGGCCCATCGCGTGGCCGTCGAGCCAGACGGGACGTAGATCTCGATGAATTCGAATTTCTCGATCCGGTTCATGTGATAGATTTTAGAAAGGAGGACCGTTCCCGGCCCTCCCTCTGTGGTGTCAGTTAACGCTCGTCACGTTCTGGGCGAGGTGGCCGGCGAGATACAGCACGGCTCGGGAGTTCTCTTCGACCGCCTGCATCGTTGCGGGCAGGATCACTTCGAGCACGTTCTGTTTGCTCCCCACCAACACGACGCCAGGCTCGATCGGATAGAGGGCCGAGTCGGAGCCCTTCTGTTCGTCGATGACGGCCGTGGCGCTGCTGTCCTGGGTCATCGGGACGTCGTAAAAACGGTAGATATCGAGCGCGGGCCAAATCACGCGGTTGTTCACCGTCAGCGTGGCGTATCCGTTATACCAGGTGTACAGCGAGGCGGCCGTGTTTGCGGTCGAGAAGATGATCGCGTTCGGATAGGTCACGAGCTGGAACTGGGTATTGGTCGCGCCGGAGGGCTTGGCGAAGAAGATCGCGGCGTGCGAGACGTAGAATGCGTCCTGCAAGTTGAGGAGCTGGGAAGTGTTTGTCACCGTCGAGAAGTTGTCATTCACCAGGAGCGGGAAACGGTAACGGGTGGCGGTGGTCGAGAGAAGGACTTCCGAGCGGATGTAGCTCTGCGAGAGGACCGCGCGGTTGAGGGAGAAGCCGGCGTCCTGGATAGCGGCCTTCGCCTTGTCAAAAGACATGCGCGAGCCGAGGGTTGTAGCTGCCATTTGTTTTTAATTTGTTCGGTTTTGTGTTAAGGGTTACATGCCTTCCTCTTCGTAGCCGGCGAGGACGGAGAGCGGATCACCGGCCATCACGGAATTCTCGCCCGCGATGACGGAGAGGTTATCCTGGATCTCACCAACGCGCATCGGGATGGAGAGGGTGTCGGCTACGCCCGCGATGAACTTGCCGTCCTTGTCGACGAGCTCCTTAACCAAGGATACGCCGCCATACGCGGCCATACCTGCGCCGAGCTTGGCGCCGAGGGGTCCCTTAATGAGCTGGGGCGTGAACACGCCGGCTGCGGTGATGACGGCCGATTTTACGGTCTCGGAGCCAGGGATGAAGCGCTTGACGACGCCGCCGAGGACCGCTCCGCCGATGACGGTCACGGCGTCCATGATCATGTTACCGCGGGGGGCACCGATGCGGCGCCGGCGGTAGGTGCCCTTGCGGGCGTTTTTACGTTTTGCCATTTTGTGTAGATATCGGGTTCTGTGTTATACGGGTTTGTAGGCGCGGACACTTACGCGCGCTTTCGCCAGCGAAGGTGTCACCTTCTTATATTGCGAGGCGATGCGGCGTGCCTCCTGGATTGAGCTCGTTTTGACGCGCTTGGTCGTGAGGTCGGTTTTTTTATCAAAGACGAGGAGGTAGTCGCGATATATGCCCGACATGACGCGGATATTTACATTGTGGCTTTTGGTGTCCGTGTGACGTTCGCCGGTAGCGGGTTTTTTCGGGGCGCACTTTTTGGGCGCGGCCTTCTTTGTCGCTGTCTTTTTTGTCACCTTACGGAATGCGCTCGCTTTCCTGGGAGCTCCGATCTTTTTCCCTTTGCTCTTACCGTACAATTTCGCCCATGCCTGGCGCACGGCGTCTGCCTGGGTGAGCTTCGGGTTTTTCTTGCGAAGCTTCGCGGCCTCTTTTACGGCGGCCTTAAAACGTTCGCGTGCCTTTGTCTGTGCCGCGGTCATGGGCGGTATGTTTTTTTTATCCATTCGAGCATCGCGTCGCCTCCCCATAGGTTGAATGCGATCGATGCCCTTGTATATGTACCGCGCGTTGCCAGCGGGCGGGCGCGGCTTAGATATGCGTATGTCCGCCGGATCGTCAGCTCCGAGAGGGGGGCTCCCCGTGAGAGCTGGCGGGCTCGCGCCCAGCCGATAGGCGTCCCCGCCTTCCGCTTGCCATTCGCTGCGAGCGTCCAGTTCTGGATGATCGCCCAGCGCGCGTTCCGTCCCGCGGCGGCGGGGTAGTCGCTCCGGCTCACCGTCTCCGGCTTACCAGGAGAATGACAAAAGCTCCAGCGGCGACGAGCGCTCCGGTACCGATTGCCTGCCGACGTTCGGGCGTTCCGGCGCTCTCTTCGACCTTGCGCTCGATGAGCTCCTCGCGGGCGTCGTCGATCACTTCGGGCCGCACTTCTTCGAGCATCGCTTCGCGTGCCCGTATGTCGAGGCCACCGCGCGCGGCCGCTTCGATGTCTCCGGCCTCCTCGTTATTTTTCTTCAGGAGGTCGAGGACAGCTGTCAGCACGGGAGCGGCGGCGATAATCACCGATCCGACGGTCACTTCGCCGACCGTTGCGCCGAGGATCTTTCGTTTTTTCGATCCCTTCTCGGCCGCGCTCACCAGCTTATCGATCTGTCCGCCGAGGCCCGCCCACCAATTTTTCATACTGGCCGGATTTTTCTTCCATACGGCCCAGAGCTTTGTCCCCAGCCCAAACACATTTAACGTGACGAGGCCGAGGAACGCCGCACGCGAAGGAGCGGCCGCGACCTTCAATACGACCGTTTTCCCTTTCTTGAGAAAATCTTTCAGGCCGGCGATCTGCGCGTCCTTCTTTACTCCTGATATGCCGACGAGTGCCATTTTAGAATCGGTTGCGTGGGTGTAGGGTTTTTTCTGGTCGTAACGAGAGAGAACGGGGTCGAGCCATATTTCGCGTGACGTTCCAGGAAAGAGCACGACGAAAACATGTTGCGGCGTCTCGTCGTACCATCGATATGACGCGAAGCGAAAGCTCCAGGGGATCCGCTGCTGTCCCGTACGGGCCAGACTGTCGAGCACGCCTCCCGAAAATAACGCGTAGTGTTTACAGTCGCCGTGCCCCGTTGCCAGGATCGCCGCCGGTGTCTTGAGCGTCTGACGGGCGTCTGTCTCGATGCGATATTCTACATATCGTTTCAGAAATCGGAATATCCGGTCTCCCGTCTCGCGCGCTGTCCTACCAGCAAAAAAAGAGCTCACGGCGTCGTACTGGTGCCCATACTGACGGTGCCAGCGGTCGATACCGCGTATTATGTCCTCCGTGTCCTGGCTCGCCACCAGCGTCCGCTCTATGCCGCGGTACGGCTCCAGGCGTCGGAGTAGTTCTTCTCTCATAGCGTCGCGGCCTGGTCGATCGGTACATTCATCCCGTCCACGTTGGCCGTGCCGGTGAACGCGACGCGCACCGGCTGGCGTTCCTTCGCTCTGATAAATTGCGCCAGCGTCTGGATAATGCCAACGGCCGCGGGCGTCACGCTTACCTGGTATCTCGTTTCCTGGTTGGGCAGGATGCGGACGGTCTCGAAAGCTGACACGTCGGCCACCGTCCGGCCGTTGGCGTCGACCTGGCCCACCAGAGAGAGGAGACGCGCCTCACGGTCTGTCGGGTTCTGTATCCCGAAACGGAGCGAGAGCGTCGGTTTTTTCAGGCCACCGGAGAAGCTGACGCCGCGGAGGAGAACCTTGACATTGGCCGCCAGCCGACGCCGGCCGATCAAATAGACGGCCAGAAGTACGCCACCGATCACCAAAATTTGACGCATGACACAAATATATAGACATTTTTCAATGAAAAAGCCCCTCGCTTGAATTTTTTTCAGGTCGAGGGGCTATCCTTTGAAAATATCTAAAAAAACCGGCCAAGGGTTAGAAAAAAATCAAAAAATAATTTTCATATATATTTGACTACCTACGGGCAAATATATATGAAAATTAGTACAATTCCAAAACAATTTTTAATTCAATGAAAATCAATGTTTTATAGAGATTTTCTAATGACAAGGGTCCTTTATTTGAAGAATTCTAAATCTTCAGGAGAGGCCCTTCCCTCATCACCTTTAATATAGTATGTGCATATCTTTAAGGCAAAAATCAACACAATGCAACACGAAAGCCCCCCCCCTCGCCGGCCGGATCCGGCCTCGACGTCCTCGGACGTAGTTTTTCTCCTGATATTTTTTATCATGCTCGCCCTCTGCATTGAGAGCTGGTTTCCTAACGCATAAAATATCCATCATGGAGTACAAGTACAAACCTGGTTCGCTTCCGATTTATTGGACAAAGATCGAGGCGCACGCTGTAAAAAAATTAGTAGAGCGTGAGCTCGAACACTGTACCGTACGGGCCGAACATTACGCCTTAGAGCTTAAAAATGTAAGAACAAAATGCATGGACGATAAACTAATGCATGAATTTTTTTCAGATCGTGTAGAGATGCTAACGGGTATTTTAGACAGTTTAACTACATCGTTAAAATGATAAATCGGTTACATGAAAATGTTTACTAACGACATACCGCATATCGTCTGGGCCCGCGTGCGGAACGGTTCGCTCGTCGTATGGACCGGAAAGGAGGAGATTTCCTTCCGTCATGCATACGGTCGGATCCGAGGAGTGGCGTACAAAATGGACGAGTACAACGGCCAGCTGTACGAAATATGCCTGCTCCACCTGGTACACGAAGGCGACCGCTGGATCCTCTCACTTCGGACGGATAGCCAGTATTTTCGGTCAATGTGTAACTATTTGTACACAGCGGCGGGCCTGGGCGTCCTGGGTGAGCCGTTGCGGTTCGCGCCGTCTTTTACGGAGAAGAACGGGAAGAAGTACAGCGCCATTTATGTATCGCACGGCGAAAAATACCTAAAGGCCCATTTTAACGCGACAAATATGGGTGCTCTACCCCAGCCCGTCACGGCTCTGATCGGAGGGCGCACGGTGTACGACTTCTCGCCGCTCACGAATTTTTACAAGGAATTCCTCGCCCAGCACTTCACCCAGGGTTGGGGCGAGCCGATTGAGCCGCTAGCGGCCGCAGGTGTCAATATACCGGCGCCAGAGGAGGATCCCGACGATCTACCGTTTTAATCGCGTTCATAGCAAGCGACCGGCCTGGCGTGTCTACGCTGGGCCCTTTTAGTGTGTTTTGGTTAATTCCAAAGGAATGACGGCCCCGCGTTTTTACGCTGGGCCCTTTTTATGTAAAGTAGATCCGGCGGACGTACGCTTTCGTCCTGGGGTTATAGAGATTCGCATAAGCCGCGCCCGCACGCCTGCAGAAAGCGTAGAAGGTGGCCTCGTCCACGTTGCGGTATTTACGCGGCCTTAGGTTGGCCGAGGGTGGAAAAAAAACGATCGCGGTAAACAGTTCTTTTGCCATTTTGTCTATCTTTGGAGTGATGAGGGAAGCGTCTCACGCTTTCTGTTGATCCCCGCGCGGCAGGTGCCGGCGGGGTTTTTTTTATGGGGTTTTTTTCGGCCTTCCTGGTCCGCGTTTCTCTTGCGCTGGTGGTGCCTGATAGGGCTCCTCTCGCCATTTACCCAGCCCTGGATCCCAGCTGATCGCGACGGGATCAAATTCGTCCGAGGATCGTAAAAATTTAGGTTCTAGGATCATCTGTTTTGTCTCACGGTTTTTTTTCACCGTGAGCGTCGACTGTGCCCAGCGGTCGGTATTTGCCCCCAGGTGTCCGAGTGTCTCTCCGGTATTTTTGCTTAAATGGAGGACGAGCACGAGGCACACGTCGTATATCTTGGTGATGCGCTTCAAATAGTCCGTGACTTCTCGCGTGGTTGCGACGTCATTGTAATCCGTGCATAAGTCGAGAAGGCCGTCGACGATCCCGACGGCACACTCCGGCTGCGCCTGGAAGTAGCTCTCGATAAATGCGCGGTTAATGTACGGGCTGTCCTCGCGGAGGGAGAAAATGTCGAGGCGGTCGGGCACGGTGGGGATCATCGCCAGCTGCGCGATCCGGTCCCGGCTTCTGGCGAGATCGAAAGGTGAGCTCTCGGTATCGAAGAGAGCAACGCGGCGCCGGCGATCCGGTAAGTACAATTTTTGCGAGAATAAGGGAAACGGCGTGAACGCCGAGGCGATAAGGCCTGAAATATAGGTGCTCTTGCCTGACTTCGGGAGCCCTGCGTACACGGCATATGCGCATGTAGTGGCGACGACCTTGTCGGCCACGGTCAGGATAATCGTCTCCGGTGGGGGCTGGAATTCGCGCGAAAATTCCCGCTCCTGGAGTGCGGGGACTTTCATTCAAACTACGGCATGAAGTACTGGGCCCTCGGTGTCGTCTTGGTAGCGCTGATGCGTTGCGCGTAGCAAGCTCTCGGCTACGCCGATCGCGTCGCGGATCGCGTGAACCTGGATGCCCTCGGTCGGATCGTTGCGGCGCTCCGCCAGGTCGAGAAAGTAGGGAAGGAGGGCGAGGGCGGCCGCTTCCAGCTTCGTAAAGCCGGGTATAGGCGCGACGGGGCGCTGAAAATTGTCGAGGAGTACCTGGGGGGGGTACGCCGGCGCGTGGTGGTTCATGCTTTCTGTTTTGGCTAAGGTAGGTTTTTTTCCGGCCGGACAAAAAAAAGCCCTCCCGGTTGGGAGGGGGGTCCGCGGGCCGATATCGGGCGCTAACGGCGGGACCGGGTGCGGAGGAATATAATCACGCCGAGGGCGGCAAGCGCGAGAAGTGCGGTGCCTCCCTTACGACTGTCTCCAAAAAAAAAATCCCTTTGCCCGGTTATACACGTTCGTCAGTTTCTCCAGGTACCTGGGATCCGTCGCATATCCGGCCCGCGCGAGCGCGGCGAATTGTTCAATGGGATCCTTTGCGCGGAATACGCCGGCGTCGGTGTAACGCTTATTTCGCTGGAGGAATTCTACCCAGCCGCGGAAGCCGGCCTCGCGCGTAGGGTAAAAGCGGAATAGCGTCATCTGGGGCGCCCGGTCTTTGATTGCGTCAGCTCGTGAGTTATAGATCTTATTTGTCCCGACGAACGTCACGCGCTTACCGTCCAGGAATTCCGCGGTAGTCATCGAGATCACGGGGCCCGTCCAGGTCGTGCCGGCCTTGATCCCGAAAAAATTATTTGCGCGACGTGCCAGCTGTGACAAGCGAGGACCGGATTCGAGAAGTAGCTGGGTGACGAGCGTCGCCGGAAAGAGCCGGGAGCCCTCCGTCGCGATCGTGGCGAACTTGTACAGCTCGCGTATCTCTTCGGGGCTCATGCGCCGGTCTTATCGTGGTCTTTTGAGAAGATGAGGCCGATGCCGGAGCTGATCGCCGTCAGCGCTTCCATCTGCTGGCCTTTCAGAAAGAGAGCGACGCCGGTCACGATCGAGCCGATGCCGAGCAAAGAAGTTTTCCAGTTCTTTTTCATGCTCTTGAATTATGGGGGTTCATGTAGTCGAGCTTTGCTTCAATCCGCGCCAGGCGTTCGCGCGTGTCATCATGCTGATCGAGACGGCGCGACAGCGTGCCGATCTGCGCACGCATCCAGCCCCATTGCACGGCAACAATTGCGAGCACGGAGAGGAGAGAAAATATGACGTCAGCCGTCATGATCTGTCGACTTCATCGCCTCGTTATACTCTGCCGTCTTTTGTGCGATCTGCTGGTTGACAGAGGCGAGCTCGCGCTGTAGCTGCTCGATCGCGCTGATTACGTCGTATGCGTGCGCTTTCAGTTCGATGATCTCTTTCACGGCGTCACTATTGTGAGGTTCAGTTGTGCGGCGGCCCATTCGTAGATCCACTCATTCGCGTCCGGCTCGTGGCTCCAATCCTGGTATGCCTGGCCGGTGCAAGTAAGATTTCCATCCTGCAGCCAGGTTACCGACGGTTCGGGTTGGTCCGGGGGTTGGATTTCGCTTCCGAGCTGGTAGTACAATTGCGCGAAGGTTGCGAGGTCGTCGTTAATCAAGCGGAGCTGAAAGACGTTTGCCGTCTGCGTGGTGCCCGCGATCCAGAGCGTGACGGGTTGGATATGTGCCATTGTTAGGGTTTTGCGTAGTTATGCAAGGATGCCCAGGTTGCGGAGGGCCTGTACTACCTGTCCAATTGTGTACACGTTGGCGCCAGTTCCGAATGTGCTATTATCCCGAACTTCAGTGCCGACGTTTTGGGCGAATGTCGCGGTGCCCACCGTGGTCGTTTCCTGGTATATCTTGACAACGGCGCCGTTTTCTGTCCGAAAATGGGCCGCGGCGTTACCGGCCGTTATGTCGGCGCTGTAAAGTTGGAAACAATCGGCGGGTGAGGATGCAGGGGCGGTGCCGGAGGATATGGCGAGGGTTCGGGTGGCGGACGTTCCAAATGTGCCCTGAAATATACCTACATTCCCGTCTAATCGTGTGTCGCCGACGTTTTGCAATTTTTGCCCCCCGTCCGT
>Ga0169931_10015275_pt1 | contig 10287 bp, 13 predicted proteins | sample Kivu_15m_20L_FD_129675 | JGI IMG/M metagenome (GOLD analysis project Ga0169931, IMG submission 129675) | Freshwater microbial communities from Lake Kivu, Western Province, Rwanda to study Microbial Dark Matter (Phase II) - Kivu_15m_20L... | ecosystem: Environmental > Aquatic > Freshwater > Lake... | reverse complement strand
GCGTTTTCTTTCTTCTTCGAGAATATCTCCGAAGCCAAGACCTGTTTTTAATTTTTCTGCTAAGTCTCCAAAGGCATCTGTAATTTTGCCTAGTACATCCCCAGTAGTAAAAGATTTAACTGCCGCCGCAAAGCCAAGAATTTGTTCTCCAGCCTTTAGGCTTAGTGAACTTAGGTTATCAACTAGGAACTTACCAACCTCAACATCTTTAAGACCTTCCATAACATTGACTAACTTCTCAAGTTGTGGAATTGCAAAATCGACTACATCGCCAATAAAGTCACCAAGAATGTCGCCTACTTCGAACTGTTTCAACTCTGTTACAAACTCGCCAACTTTACTGACTGCTCCACCAATAAACTTTGAAGCATCAGAAAGCATTTGAACTAATTCAGTACCTAGTTTGATGTCACCAGCCTCAATTACCGTTTCCCCCGCTTTTTTTGCAAAGCCACCAATGTTTGTGAGAGCGTCACTTATTGATTGAACTAGACCTTCTGCGATAGGAACCTTAGTAACCTCAAGGATTGTGTTGCCAATCTTTTGAGATACGGAGCCAATCTTGGACAAACCGCTAGAAATAAAATTAACTAAGTCGGTTCCAAATTGTTTTTCGCTTAAACCACTTGCTGTCTTACTAACAGCCACAAGAGAATCGCGGACTTTAGCAACCTTGTTTAGTATTGAATTAAAGGCTCCATCCGAAATAACTTGCTTTGTAGCATTTTTGATTGAAGAGGCAAAAGAGATAAATGGTTTAGAAATTGTGTCAGCGGTTTTTTTAGCGGTCTCACCTAATTTTGTTATGCCTTTTGCTATTGCCTCAACAGGTCCAGCAAGGAACGCTGTAAGGGGATTGCTCCTCAAGTTATTGGCAATGCCTTGAACTTTATTTGCTACTAACTTAGCAATAGAATTCAGCCAATCGCCAACTTGTTGCAGTAATTGTCCTAGAAGTTGTGGGATAAAAGCAAGAGCCTTGCCGACACCCTCGGCAAAATTATTAAACAAATCAAGAGCGCCTTCTAAAACCCTGCGGTTGCCTTCCAAGAAGTTATACAAAGCGCCTACTACTTTGGCTAGGAAACCACTTACCTTTTCAACTAAGGTGAAATAAACGCTGGCAATAAAGTTAATAACCTTGGCTATACCTTTACCAATAAATGAGTTGGCATCAAGTAGGTCGCCTAGGAAACTGATAAAGGTACCAATGTATTTGAAGATACCTCCAAAAACTGTGGCGAAAGCATCAATTAAGAAATCAAGGATTCCTGCTATCAACTTGCCTACTAGAGCGTTTGTATCAAGAAGATTGCCGAGGAACTCAATAAACATTCCAATGTATTTGATAATTCCGCCAATAACGGTAGCAAAGGATTTCCATAGGAAGTCAAGAACCATTCCAATTATTTTGCCAACTAAGCCATGGGTATCAAGCAACATACCTAGACCCTCTAGGAAGAAGCCAATGAACTTAAGGATGCCACCGACTACTACTGCAAAGGCTTTGAACACAAAGTTGAGAACTGCTCGAACTACCTTGCCAAAGGCTGTCTGTCCGCTAGTTACATATTTAAGAGCCTTGAGGAACATCATCAATGCCTTGACCACGCCGATAACAACTGTCAAGGTTGTCGTATAGATAAATTGAAATACTTTGATAAGTGTTTGCCCAAAGGATGTTGTAGGAGAAATAGCCATTCCAAAGGCAATTAAGAGATTGCCAAGTCCAGTTAGAATAAAAGATAGAGCGGTGCCTACGGCTGTGGCAACCTTATTGAAAGCATCGGTAACAACATTTCGGAAGGTTTCGCTATTTTGCCATGCTGTAACAAAAGCCGCTATAAGAGCCGCGATAGCGGCGACATATAAAAAGGTAGTGCTTCTTAAAATTACTAAAGACCTATTCAAAAGGTCTACTGCTCTCTTCTTCAAATCAGTTGCTTTGCCAGCCAATGTTTGTGAAATTTTGTAGGCAATTAGACCAGCGGTGACAGCCGCTAAAACACCAACTAAAACTTGAAGGACAATTTTATTATTTCGGAAAAACCCAGTAACTTTTTCAATAACACTAGCAACGCCGTTAATTGCTTTAGCAAAAACCATGACCGCTCCAGCCAAAACCTTTGAGAACACATCAGCAATGTTTTTGGCTACACTTAAAAGGGGGCTAAGAGACCTTAATAATCTGCCAAACGCGGTTTGAACTTGCGTTGAGGTTGCCGCCATAGCAATGAAACCAACGGCAACTGGGTTAAGCATTTTGAGAAGATTGCCAAAAATAGGAATGGTGCCAAAGATATTTTTACCCGCCATGGTTGCAAAGGCGGTTCCAAACCCTGCTACAACTGGTAGAAGCATTTCAAATTTACCAGCAAGGTCCTCTACTTTAGTGCCAGTCAAATCCATACCGTCAATAAACTCTGTAAATTTATCTACAACAATAGAAATAGGGGTTGTAAGTTTTACTAATACTTTTCCAATAGCCTCAACTACTTTTTCTAATTTTCCGCCTGAGCCAACGGCTCTAACGATTGCCGCTTGAAAACCGTATGCTGATTTAATAATTGGACCAAAGCCTTTGAGAAGCGCCGCGCCCATAGTTACTTGTAACTCTTTATTTAGTTGGCTAAATTCTTCGACTAATTTTGCTGGTGATTGTAAAGACAAAGCAAAGGCACCCGCCGCTTTAGTTCCTTCTTGAAGTACAAGATTCATGACCGCTTGACGGCGTTCGCCCATAGTTAAATCTTTAGCCGCTTTTCCGATTGAACTTGCATAGCGTCCATAGGCTGTACCCGCGTCTGTTGTAATACCTACTTGACGCAAAATTCTTGTGTTACCAGTTGTTATAGCCATGGTTAAAGAACTAAGTGCTTCTTCACCACTCATTGAAGATGCTACGGATAAATCTTGAGCAACCCGAGCAATATCAGCAGACTTTGATAAATCTATATTTGATTGAGCAAACTTCAATGTTGTCTTTTGAGCCTGAGCCGCTTGGATGCCGACTGTTCGCATCGAATCAGATGCTTGCTTTAATGCCTCATAACCTTTACCGCTAGATGCTCCGACTGCTTCTAACGCTAAATCTAAACGCTCAACCTCTGCGGCCGCTTTGAAAGATTTCATTCCAAAAGCAATAAGTCCAGCGATTGCCGCACCTGAGGCAACGCCAATCGCTGTTAATGATTTTTGTAATTTAGAGGAAGCCTGTTGGAACTCATTAGCCGATTTAACGGCTCTATCCATTCCTTGAGTGAACTGGGCTGAGTCCGCCGATAATCGAGCGCGGACTTCCATGGTTGGTGATTCAGCCATTTATCTCCTCGCCTTTGCTCTTCTCTCGGCTTTCTCGCGTTCTTTTTCTTTGAGAAGATAGAGCGCGTTCCACTCAGTTAATTCCATACTGCTAAGTGGGCGGTGGGCTTGGCTTCCGTAAAGAAGTTCACCCACCGTCCTACCTAACTTTTCTGCTAGTTCGAAAAGAAACCGTCTCTCAGGATTCTTTAGGAAATCGCGCCTGTGACTCGTCTACCGCCTTATCTCCAAGACCTGAACTGCCAAGAGCCTTTGTTGCCAAACGCTCGATTACTGCGCCATTCTTTGAAAGGATGGCTTCACGGTCTTTTTCTGTAAAGACTGGTAGACCCGTTTCAGGGTCAAACACGGTTGCGATAACAGTCTTTGCGTACATATTAGAAACATCCACTTTATCTGCCGAGGTTGCCCCTTCAGTAAGTGTTGCTCGTTGCGCCGCTGTCATTGAACGAATCTCGACAGTTACTTTCCATTCAGGAACTTCAAGTAACTCTTTCGTAATATCATCGGCTTCAAATATCTTTCCGCGTAAATCTGTCATTTCTTTTCTCCTTGGGACACTAGATTGATTGGTCACGATAATTTATTAAGTTTTTTTAATTCAGTTTTTGTTATGCGTAAGTACCACGGGTTACGGCACCTGTTACTTGGAACTCTGCTGAGTAAGAAACGACATCTCCGATAGCACCGCTCTTCTCATAAGAAGTTAGTAGGCACTCTCCTGTGTACTTGACAAAGGTGCTTGTTGAACCTTCAGGACCGTACTCGAATGAAACTGAAGTCGCTTGACCTAGAATTCCAGCCAAGTGAGCATCAACTGTCGCATCAAAATTGCCTGATACTGAAATTGTTGAGTCTGTTAGCCCGACTACATAAGACTTGGCTGATGAACCAAAAGCGCTGGTCTCGGCTGTGTCTACTGATTGGGGGAATGAGACATCGGTAAGGGTGTTGCTAATATCGGTAAGAGTGCCACCTGAGTTATCTACTTTGAATACGGTGGATTTACCATGACGAAATGTAGGCATTGTTTGTTTTACCTCCTAGTAAAAGCCACCACAGGGGTAGCCGAGCCTGTTGAACCTGCGACTGTAAAATTAACTCGTAGGTATCTATTAACTGTTGTGTTAGCCGCAACTTCGATTCTTTCTGAAGTTTTGGTTGTGCTTGAGACCACGGTAAAAGTAACCAAGTCAGCAAAAGTTGAATCGTCTGCTGAGTGTTGGATTTTTACTGTGATATTTCCATTGCGTGTGTTTACTGGAACTGACAAGAATCCTGCTCCACCATTAGTGGTTGAGGCTCCGTTGTCTACGCTCGTTCCATTTCCAGTCGCGGTTACAGTTGAACCTGAAGAAAGAATCTTTCCGTGTTCTACTGCATCTGTTGATTGGAATTCTGCGCTTGCTTGGACAATATCTGCGATGGCACTTGAGACCTCGTAGGATGTATCGTCCGCTTGTAACATAATTGCACCTGCGCCATTTGAATGACCTTCAGGAGCAACAATTACTAAAGCCTTGGTTGCATTACCAAGAGCATTGTCAAAAAATTCATCTGTACCTGTTGAGGCAGTTCCTTCGAACATACCCCCTAGGGATACAGTTCCATCTCGGTGACCGACTACATAAGTCTTGGCACTCGTTCCAAAAGCGCTTGTCTCAGCGGTATCAATACTTGTTGATGCGCTGACATTATTAAAGTAGGTAGAAAAATCAAACTCATCAATAAAGACATTGACATTTTTACCATGGCGAAAAGTTGGCATTATTTCTCCTCAACTGGGCGTTGGTGTGGGGTGCCGTCTTGGACAAAACCATCGCCATCAATATCTATGGCGTCAGCATCAAAACCATCTTCAACGATAGGTTTTTCAACCTTCTCGACTACTGGCTCGACTTTAGGTTCTTCTTTTACTGGCTCTGTGATTTTTGTTGCTGGCTTGTCGGCATCTTCGATAATGCCTGATTCCAAAAGCCATTTGACCGAGGTTGCTGGTAAATCTTCAACAATCTTTCCAGCCTCGACGCGTTTGTTAGGTGGGTAATCGATACCCGATAAGACTCGATAACGAGCCATTCAAACCTCCTCCGTGACGGCACATAGAAAACCCGAGTGACCGTCAGGTCACTCGGGACACGGAAGAGACGAAAAACTCAGGCGACTAAGCGCACATTGGATTCAGTATAGCGTATGAGTTATTTAACGATTTGGCAGTTGTCAGGTGTAAACACCTTTTCAACTGGAACCACTACTGGAAATAATGTCCAGCCTTTGCCACCAAGAATTACCTTGGATTTGGCTTGAACTGTTATTTTTTCATAACCCTTGTTTTTAATAGCCCTGTCACCAGTTCCTACGAACTCGATGATTTTGCCATTTAGTTTATTGGCTTCCTCAAAACTTTCAAAGATTGCATAACACCAGCCAAACTTGGTATCAATATCTTTGTAAGGAACTAACTTGCCGTCCTTGGCTAAGGCTTGGTAACTACTAATAAAATTATTTTCGGCTAATTGCGCCCAAGCAAGGTATTCGCTTTCTTGTCTGCCTAAAGCCCATTGAGATAAAGCGCCGTCTGTATCAGAGCGCTCCCATGATTCATTGAGTCTTTGTCTAGCATCTTTGGCTAGTTCACGATATTTTTCAGCATCTAAAACACTCATCTTGTCCTCCTCTCAGAACAAATCAAGTATATCATTACTGGGGTTGGTTATACAACCACAACTTGCTGGAATTGTTTCAAGATTTGTTTTCTTTGGGCTTCGCTGAACAAGGCATATTCACCCTTGTAAGGTTCGCCGTTTAATCTGCCTTCTTGCTTGATGATTCTTTTCGCTTGTTCAACAGCGTAAGTTTTTGCGACTCCATAAAAAGTCTGCTCGCTCTCAACACCATTAACAAAAGCGTTTACCTGATACCCCTTGCCGTAAGGCGCAATCTTTGTCGCCTTGATGATTACTTTCTCAGTCATCTCGTCCTCCTCTCGGACAAGACGAGTATACCAAAAGGGGGTTAGGAATTCAACCTACGGAGGCGCTCTTCTTGAATCATACCTAGGGTCAGGAAGTAGCCAATCCCATCGACCACCGTATCGGGCTTGGATTGATTAACCTCACGGGCTACCTTCATCCCGACCATACAGAGGGCTACCTGCTCGGCAGAAACCTCACAGCCGAGGATTACAGACCATATCTTTGATGCCCTAGTAAAATTATCAAGAGGATGACCATAGGCGTCCTGACGGTCTCCTGAGACCAATTCAGCGGCGTATAAGGCTATATCCCTTGGGTCGTTCATAAAAGTTGGATGTCCGTCACTCCCTCGCTCGACACTAGGAATGTCAGCACTCCCACATCCGCAATCTCCCCCGTTGATTGTCTCCACCACACGCTTCCCCCGTCGAGGGCTGGTGCTTGTATCCATTTGACTCCTCCCCAATCTGATAGACGGAATGAATGATAATGACCCGAAACTAAAATGTCACAATCGCCTATGGATTGACGCCCGAGAGTTTGGTCAGCAATCCACCGACGGAGTTTTTGTTCAGGGCTACCTGAACTACGGGCTAGATGTCCATGAGTTATTCCGATAATTTTTCCATGAACTTCTACTGTCAAACTCAACTCATCTTTTGGAATAGCAAAGCGAATATGACCATAGGCTTCAGGATTGGCTTGGAAGATTTCGGCAACTGATTCAACTAGGGCTACATCATCGTTATCGTTTAGGGTTGTAAAGGCTTTACCGTTTTTGCGGTTCTCGCCATGGTTTCCACCAACCGCCGCGACTGTAATATCAGGGACGACTTTTGACCAACGGACAAGAGCATCTCTTAGGAGACGACGGGCAATTTTTACTTGGTCTCTTCTATCGACCTCAACTGTAAAAGTCTGAATGTCATAGTGACCATCGCACCCCTCAACTAAATCGCCAAGGCATAGAAGGGTGATTGAATCGATAGGACGACCAATTTTTCTCAACTCTTTGATTCTAAACTCAACATCATCAATAGCCTGAAGCCATCGACCTACTAAACCTTTAAGACCATCGCCATCGCGTTTACCAGTTTGCCAATCTGAGGCACATACAACAAGGCTTGCTCCACCAACAATAGGTTTGCGCTCGCGGCGTTTGTGTTTCTTAATTTCTCGAATAAGAGATTCGATGTCGGCAAGTTCTTGTTTGCCCTTGCGTACTACTTTGCCCTTCCATTGGCGATTAAGAATTCCTAGAGTATCGCCCCACACATTGAAAAGAACTGGTTCTACTACTTGGAAATGTTCGGGGTCAAGCCCCCACATTCGTAAAACTCCTGACCAATCGGGAGCATTATCGCCCTCCATTGGTGCAGTTGTAACCGTTCCTTCTTCACCTTGCCAAGTGACCCCAGGCAACCACTCTGCTTGTCTTTGACGAGGTTCAGTCTTTTGAACTGAATTCATCTCAGATGTCTTAAGTAAGTTATCTAAGGCATCATCAAGACTCATTTAGGCTTTGCCACCACATTTGGAATAGGACACTTACAACCTTCTTTACCGTTAAGACGCCTACGATGTCTACGCAGTACATCGGAAGAGGATACTACCAGTCCGTAAGAACGCATGACATCTGCTAAGGAAGATGATAGAACTCTTTCATTCATAAAAATTTCATTTAATTTATTACGCAACTGTTCATCTAATTGTGAAACCATAAGACCAATCGAGCAACCATCTATGATGCGACCTGCGCCTACTAAGGCATCTAACTCTAAAAGAAAATCATCCCGATTTATTTTTGGATTTACAGCGGGGGCATCGTATACTCCACGGGCGCGTTGCGTTTTCAAAGAGGAGCCTGTCGCATTTCCAGCATCGCTGGAATTCGTCGAGCGTTGCGTTTCTGCCATACGGGTCCACCACTCTCTCTCTAGGAGCCTGTGGCTCCTCGTTTACATTCGCACTAGACATCGAAAATTCACCGACACTAGCGGACGATATTTAGGGTCTACTCCTAAAAGGTTTACTGAACCCATAGGTTCAATCCTCATAATATGCACCCCCGAGACAGTTTGTTCAAGCACCGACGCAAGCAACACGCGGATATTTTCTGCCTTGTCTCTAGCCGTTGGGTAATCCTCACGACTTGCCCTACAAATAATTTGAAGCATTGGATAATCAACACGGATACCACCTGACCCCATTGTGAATGTAGGGGAACTTCCAGCGTTCTCATAAATTGCTATGCAAGCATCAGGGGTCTCAGGTAGAACTGCCAAAAATATAGAGGTGCCTAGAGTGCCTTGGCTGGTATGAGCGCCAAAAGCGCTTGCCGTATTTTGTAGGTAATCACCTACTGATTCAAGAATCGTTGCCATTAGCCCCTGTGACCTTTCTCAATGATGTCGATAATTCTACCCTTTATGTTTTCTTGGATAGTGGACATCGCTTCCACAACGGGTTGCTCAAGATATTTAGCCTGTGTTGGTGGCTTATGGTAATTGCTAATAATTTCATGTACATAAAGAGCGTAGGGTGCGGCGGGACCACCATAGAAAATATCTACAAAATAACCTTGATTTCCCATTTGTGGGGCAGATACTCCACCCGAGCCACGAAGTATGCCTGTATCTACTGGAACTAAAATCTGAGATTTAGCAAAGATGATATTTGCTTCCTCATAAATTGCTTGGGCTATTGCTCTAGGGGTATTTTCTTTACCAGCCTTAAGAGCATTGACTAACTCTTTATCACCAAATAAGTCGAGTTTGAAGGACGACTTCGCCATGATTACCGCCCGAATCTTATGACGGTGTGATGCGCTCCGTTTTCGTCCGAGATGTTATCTACCGCATTGATGATAAAAGTGTCCGCCCCGACGACCATCCTATGACTAACCGTGATTGAGGTCGCGGGACCATAGGTAATGAATCGTCCAATATCAACAACTTCAACTCCTTGAACATCTTTAGATTTTGTAGTGTCATAAATCAATCTACCCGTGACGGTTGTATTACCGCTAAAAGTAGGTTTGTTATATTTATCAACAGAAGCCTTCGCGGTAAATACCACGGAGTCGGTCATAAATTGCTCGACCTTAGTATAGATAGCGTCCATTGGCTATCCTAGTTTTCTATGCGTTTGTCAGAAACATTATTTGGATTGTCGTGAATACCCGCATAAAAGTCAGTATTGAAGTCATCTACATCTCTGTCATTTGTAGATTTAAGGGCATTAGCATTAGCGAATGGAACTGGCGGATTCTTACGCATGTTACGGCGTTTAAGACTTATTGCTAATTCTTTATATTGCGTTATTTTTGAAGAATAAGATTCAGATACAGAAATATCCCCAACGCTTTTAGAACTATTATCTGCCAAACGACTAAAACGGGCAATTAGAATCTCAGCACATTCTTGCGCTGAGTTGTACGCATTGTCATCTTCTTCGTCGATTACATGATTCAATTCTTCATCTGTAAATAAAGGGTCAGTCGAATCCGTGTCATTGATTAGAAAACGGACATAGTTTCGGGTAGAGGTGCTTGGGTCTCCCGAGTAGGTAAAAGTCATTACATTCCACCAAGCATCAGCATTTGAGTGCGAGCAAGATTTAAGGCTTGCTTGACATTGACGGCATCGGTATCTGTTGATTCAGAGGCATCTCCTAGACCTGTAATTTTGTAAGCACCAGCCGCTAAGTTTGACCCTAAAGTTTTATTAGAAATAGTTTCTGTGGCATCACGAAGCATGACTGTGCCTGTTAGGTCAGGAAGAGTAATAGTTCTATCTACGCTTGGGTCTGCAACCGTAAGAGTAGTTTCAGCCGTATCTACCGTAGTACCTTCAAAGACAATACTTACTAAGTTTGTCTGACCTATGTAGGTATCAAGAAGAGTATCTACATCTGTGGCTAGATTAAGGATGTCGGTATGTACGGCAGGGTTATCTCCCGCCGTTGGATAACGCAAGCCCTTAGTCGTTGT
>Ga0169931_10015274_pt1 | contig 10287 bp, 4 predicted proteins | sample Kivu_15m_20L_FD_129675 | JGI IMG/M metagenome (GOLD analysis project Ga0169931, IMG submission 129675) | Freshwater microbial communities from Lake Kivu, Western Province, Rwanda to study Microbial Dark Matter (Phase II) - Kivu_15m_20L... | ecosystem: Environmental > Aquatic > Freshwater > Lake ... | reverse complement strand
TAAATTATAATTAAATTTAATTAAAAATTTTATATTTCGTATCTAATGGTATAAATATTTTTTATTATAAAATGGGTATACAATCTAGTTTCATTCTAACTTATTATTCTTTCAAAAGTATCTTATAAAAAATGTTCTGTAAGTAATAAGATTATATTAATATAAAAATTATTATATTTTCTGCTTTAATAATTAGGATTCTATTCATAAAAAATTGATTGGATGATGAAAATATATCATGAAATTTCAAATAATTTAAAATTTCATTAATTTGAATATATAATACTTAATATTTATGTACTCATAAATTTTATAAAAATGGACAATTATCACTTTAAAGTTACTCATAAATTTGATTCCTTGGGCTTTACATCTTCAGCTACAATAGAGTTGTATGTTGAAAATTTCACAAGGCGTAATATTCTGGTGAAGAAAGTTGAATACGATCGCTACGATTTTAAGAAATGGAGAGCTTCTTTTAGACAAATATGTAAAGTTGCAACTTATGCAGAAAAGGATGACTCGATTAAAATAGCTTTTAGTTCTGAGACTGATGCATTACGTGCCTTAGAATTACCTTAAATAAAAATATTAATTTTTATAACATAAATCATTAAACTTTTTTAAATTTTGGATTATTTTATCTATCTGAGTTCAATCACCATATAAATAGTAACAATTATCTTTCCTACACCATTATAATATTATTTAAAAAGCCTGACGAAGAAAATGCGCTTATAAAAAATTATATCCAAAAATGATATAAAAGCAACTTATATAAGAAATTACAAAATTATTTACGAATGTTAAAATAAAAAGAAAAAATATTTTCTCTTTATTCTATTAAAATGAATTAAAATAATAAAACGGAAATACAATTTTAATTTTTAAATGAAAAACAGTCACTTTTTAAATAAAATTTTTTTTCTAAATGATACATGCCAGTTGATCGACATGTTTAATTTTAGGTTTAGTAACATAAAAATGGACACAGTTTCATTTCAAATAGATTGAGTAATATAATTTTATACAAATATTCAATATTTTAAACATAGTTTATCATAATTAATAAGGTTTCATCAAGTTAAAACAATAATCAATTACAAATGGAATACAAAGGAGAAATTATTAAGTTTGAAGATACAAACATTGCCCTTTTAGGATCAGAACTAGAATCAAAAATAAGATTGGCATCAGCAGAGGAAGAAGAAGCTTGGAAAGGGGTAGGTAAGGTTCCTGGATTAGAAATTTGGCGAATTGAAAAATTTAAAGTTGTTGCATGGCCGAGGGAAGAATACGGTAACTTTTACAGCGGTGACTCCTACATAGTACTAAGCACATACCAGAAATCAGAAGATAAAAGTTTAAGCTGGAAAGCCCATATGTGGGTAGGAAAGGACACTACCATGGATGAAGCAGGAACAGCCGCCTACAAAATTGTCGAACTAGACACATTGTTCAATAGAGAAATGGTGCTTTATCGAGAGAGCCAAGGATCGGAAACAGAAACTTTTCTTAATTACTTCCAGAAAATCACAATTATGGAAGGTGGTATAGAAACTGGATTCAAAAAGGTCCCTGTAGAAACTTACAAGCCTCGTCTTTTCCATGTAAGAAAGACTCAAAAAGGGAGCAGCATCATTCAGGTTCCACTCAGTAAAAGCTCCCTCAATTCAGATGATGTCTTCATTCTTGATGCTGGGTTGATATTATATAAATGGATTGGAAATAAGGCTAATGCTTTTGAAAAATTTAATGGAGCCAGAGTTTGTGAATCAATAAAAGAAGAAAGAAACGGTAAACCTAAAATTATTGAATTAGAAGAAAACACTAGAGACCAAGAATTCTGGAAAATTTTAGGAGGAGATTCTTTAAAATCAGACTCTCACCCTATACCTCAAACTTCTACTAATTCTATAGAAAAATTCATGTTTAGACTGAGTGATGAAAAAGGTATATTAGAACTCGAAGAAACTAAATTCAACAAAAATGTTTTATCTAGTAAAGATGTATTTTTCGTAGATGTTGGAAATATTCTTTACATATGGATAGGAATCAACTCCTCTAAAAATGAAAAAATTAACTCTATCATATTTTCAAAGAGGTACATCGAGCATTTCAAAAGACCTTCTTCTCTTCCCTTGTGTATCATTCCCGAAGGAAAAGAAACTAAAAAATTTTTAGACTCTTTTGCATATTAAGGAAATTAACAAATTAATTTTTTAATTATATTTTAATATGAATTTATGACTATTGATTCCATATTATTTAATTGTTTTATCTTAAAATTCTATTAAATTACTTATTATGGCAATAATTAATAATGAAGAGCACATTTCATCTGCGGAAATAAACATAAAGAAATCCTATTCTTTTTATATCAACGACAATTTAAAGAATAAAATGAATTACCATCACATCAACAACAAAATACAAACAACTAAATATAACTTATTCACTTTTTTACCGAAATCTATTCTGTTTCAATTTTTCAGACTAGCAAATTGCTATTTTCTTTTTATTACAATTATTCAATGCATTCAAATTATATCCCCACTATCACCAGCAACAGCTATTGCACCATTAGCATTTGTACTAACCATATCCATAATAAGAGAAGGAATAGAAGATTACGCAAGACATAAATATGACAAATTACAAAATAAGGAAAAGGTGATGGTATTCCGCGATGAAAATTTCAATGAGACGAATTCAGAAACTTTAGAAGTAGGAGAAGTAGTTTTGATAAAGGAAAATCAATCTTTTCCGGCGGACGTTATTATTCTTGACTCTAATCTCAAGGACGGTATCGCATTTATAGAAACAGCTACATTAGATGGTGAGAAGGCACTTAAACAAAAAATTTCTCGAAAAGAGTGTTCTGGCTTTTTTAATTACGGCAGTAGTTGGAAATACCAATTCAAGACAGAGGGAAAATTTTCTTGTGAATCTATTAATCCTAATCTATATCAACTTCATGGAAGTTTGTTTCTTACATTGAACGATCAATCTGCTAACCATATAAGAAAATTAGAGGTTGCTATCAATGAAAAGCAGTTACTTTTAAAGGGAGCAATTTTAAGGAATACTCAGTGGATAATAGGATTTGTTGTTTACACTGGGAAAAACACTAAGCTCATATTAAACTCTCGGAAACAGAGAATTAAATATTCAAAAATTGAATCCTTGATGTCCAAGTTAATACTTTACATCTTTTTACTCCAAATGGCTCTGTGTGTTCTGTGTTCTGTATTAAATTATAAGTCTCATAACCATAATGAAGAAATAGTAGTCTTTGAACTTTTGCTTTTTTCTAATAATAAGTACATTGATGCAGTAATTTATTATTTTACCTACATGTTACTTTTGAACACGATGATTCCAATCAGTTTAATCATCTCTCTAGAAGTTGTGAAAATGATCCAAGGATTCTTTACTAAATTCGATGTTGAGCTATTTTCCCACGTTAGGCAAAAATTCGCTAAGGCTGGATCTATTTCTTTAAATGAGGAACTTGGTCAAGTCGATTACATTTTCACAGATAAGACAGGGACTCTTACATGCAACAAGATGAATTTTAGATATTGTGTTATGGGTGATGTTTGTTACGAATACAAGCGGGATCAGAATAAAAAGAATTTGAAAAATTTAGCTGGCATAAACAATCAATACGATGATGAAGACGAAAATTTTTTTGAAAAGGAGTTCAATAACTTAAAAACGGAAATGAAAATTAAAACAATAGGTCAAAATTACATGAAGGGATTTCTTAAAAAGAATTCGCTCGCAATTGACCGAAATAAATATAAGAATTACACAATTTATTCAGAAACAAATCATGAAGTCTTTTTCGATTTGGAGGATGAGTCTGTTCTTGTTAATGAATTTTGGAAGGCGCTTTCTCTCAATAACGAATGTATCTGTAACGAAGTGGATGATGAAATCGAATACTCCAGTACCTACCCAGATGAGATCGAACTTGTAAGAACTGCCGCAGAACAAGGATACAAACTACTTAAAAGTGACTCTAATTATATGAGAAGAATAAAAATCGGGAACGAAGTAAAAGAATTTGAAATTTTAAAAATTTTGGATTTTTCTTCGGATAGAAAGCGAATGAGCATAATCGTCAAAGATGACAATCACATAAAGCTTTACATCAAGGGGGCAGATTCAGTAATAAAACAGAGACTTTCAAAATTTAGTCGATCTGATTTCCTAGAAAACTCTTCCTATTATGTTGAATATTTTTCTGCAAAAGGTTTGCGTACTCTTTTGATAGGAATTAAGATTTTAGATGAAGGTTACTTCAACGATTGGATAGAGAGACTAAATAAATTAGAGCTTCTAACAGAAAGAAATAATAATTCTATAAATGCCCTCTATGATGAAATAGAATCTGATGTTCATCTGATAGGGGCTACTATTGTTGAAGACAGACTGCAAGATAAGGTTCCTGAAACTATTAAAGATTTGAGAATCTCGGGAATTAAAATATGGATGCTAACAGGAGATAAAATGGAGACTGCATATAACATAGGACTGTCCTGTAATTTGATTAGCAAAGCTGAAAGAATTTTCAGAATTTCTGGTGAAGAGGGGGATCAATTCGAAGATTTTGTAGGAAATTTTATTGATTATAAGAATCAAATAGAAATTTCTGATTCTGATTTATATCGTAAATACTCAATTATTCTGGATTCGACAGCACTTGATCTGATCCTCTCAGATAAAGTTCTAATCAAAGATTTCTTGACTATCGCATGTGATTCAGTCTCTGTAATATGCTGTCGTGTCACTCCGAAACAAAAATCAGACGTTGTTAAAATCCTGAAAAATAGAATGATAAATTCTGTAACCCTAGCAATCGGTGACGGAGGTAATGATGTTTCCATGATTACCGAAGCTCACATTGGCATCGGTATATATGGTGAAGAGGGGATGCGTGCAGTTCAAGCAAGTGACTACGCAATAGGGGAATTTAAATTGCTAAAGAGGCTACTTATGTTCCATGGAAGGATGAATAACATACGCATTTCCGAAATGATTTTATATTTCTTTTACAAAAATTTTATTTTTACAATTATTCATTTCTATTATGCATTTTATAATAATTTTACAGGACAGTCCATCTACGATGATTGGTTCATTTCCCTCTATAACATGATATTCACAGCGTTGCCTCTAGTGATTAGAGCTCTCACAGATTTAGATGTTCGTCCAGAAGACGGAAAGATGATTGAGAAAATGCTTCCGATATTGTACAAAGAAAACAGGGAAACTCCAACATTTACTATAAAAAATTTTATATGGAATTTGATAAGAGGTATAATTTACGGTCTTATTGTATTTTTTAGTGTAAATAGAATTATAGTTGAATCAGCTGTTGATAGTTTAGGAAACCAAGCAGACATATGGTATATATCTGCCACTATGTTCACCACAATAATTTTTGTGGTCTCGCTTCGCATATTAATTGTGCAAAAATACGTAACTTGGATTTCCCCGGCTGTTATGATAATATTTTCATGGGTTGGGTTTTTTGCTTTTGCAATAAGCACCCATTTCTTTGATGTTTTTAAATCACATGGTGCAATATTTGTCACATTTTCAAGCGGTAAATTTTATCTCACAATTTTCATACCTTTAATATTTACTACGGTGATTGATTTCGCTCTACATAGTTACGTAATAAATTTCTCTGACAGCCTGCATGGGGCGATTCTTTTAAACGTGAAGGAAAAAGGAGTGTTGGATAGGTACGAGGATTTAAATCCTTCTTCAAAAGAATATTATGACAAATATTTTTCAGATCCCCAAAAAAAGCAAAATCTTCGAACAGAGTTGATTGTGGTAAAACGAAAGAGTTCTAAAATACTTCAAGACAAGCAGAATGCATTGTACATTTCAAATGATTTCAATCTGAACAAAAGATATTCCCAAAGCAACAAGAATGTTAAGTATGTTATGGACAGAGAGAAGGACAAGAATCTGAACAATTACATCGCAGAAACCTACAAGAAAATTATGAGTATGAGTGTAAAAGATAGCAAAAATGTTTCAATTTTAGAGGTAAAGAAAGAGAATAAGCAAGAGCACATAAATAAAAGGTAATCGAATAAGTATAAAATTTCTATAGTGAATACTCAAGCAGTGTTAGCTTTCTTAAATCAAGTAGTGTTGTTTCCTTCGTCAACATTAATTTAGGCAATAACAAACTCGAAAATATCATGAAGTGTGAGGATAGAGAAAATGTAAAATTTCCTTTTAACTAAACGTATATAAATAGAAACAACATAAATGTTGATCGAACGATTACAGCGCTCGAACTTTATCTTTGAGATTTTATAATATGATGATACTATGTGGTTGTTTTGCTTGTATGCACTTAGTATTTCTACTTATGTAATTTATATTTTATCTTCTTTAAATTGTATTTATTTAAAACATAACTTAACATAATATAACTTAACTTAACAGAACATATGAATTTTATAAGAGAAAAATTTTTTAGATTTTAATTCTGGTCTTTATTATTTAATTTATGTCGCTTTGTAAAATTTTAATTACCACCCAAATATTAATAATTAAAAAATTACTAAGCTTCGATTTCGCAAAGTAAAAGACAATAATAATCACATAAGGGAATATTATCGGTAGTTGATTTGCTTAAGTATATTGATTGATAAAAATATATATTTGATTATATTAAAATATTTAATGGGTTAAGTTTATTAGAAAAGTAATTTAATTTAATAAATAGACTTGTCTTTATTTATTTCAATTAAATTAAAATAAAAATTTTGTTTATTGATTTAATTTCATATGCAGATCATAAATAAATGCATTTAATTTCGGATTAACTGTAACATAAGAGTTCATAGAAGTGAGGTTTATAAAGAAATCCAAATTTTCTAAAGAAATTTCTCCTAGGAGATCTTTTCTCAATACATTCGTGATAAATGAAGCGTCCTGATAAATTTCTAAATTTTAATTTATTTAAAATGTAAATTACTTTTAACTTTTAAAAAGAATTCGCAAAATTCAGAAATTACATCAAGATAGTCTTTATTGAAATATTTCAAATCTCTTTTCTTCTTCTGTTCTGAGGAGCTCAACGAATTTCTCAGGCTGGTCCTAAGCTCGATCAATTTCCTGTTGATACTCATGATTTTGTTTTTACTTCCTGAAATTCTTCCGTAGACGATTTCTTTAAATTGGCTCTCGACAGAACTGGCACCGACTATATAAATAAGGTTCAGATTTTGTGAGTTTTTATCATGGGACAAATTTGATTTAAATGGATCAGGATCGATCAAGTCAATTTTATTCATCTGATAATAAATCACAATCTGGTCTTTTTTCATCAACTCTGAATTTAAATCAGGTACGAACACAGCCGGAAGAATTTCTAAATTACATTTTGTCATGTAATTAGTTAAATTCAGTTTAAGAAACTTGTGCAGTTTCGAAATGTTTTTCACACCCTCTTCATTGTTTAAGGTAAAGAATTCAACCTCTCGTGTTAGGTTCTTTAAAAGATTCAGCACGTCAAACGAATCGCAGGAAGATTTAATAGAAATGTTTGCAGGGTTTAGATACATTTTGTTTCTTTTCTTGTAGAGGTAATCCATTTCTAATATTTGGTTTGTGATGTCCCTCGGTAATTTACTATGATCAATCAAGGTTCCATTAGCAATTTCAAAAATGTTATCATTAAGAAGTTTTCTTGTCGTAAGTACTTTATTTGCAAGTTCTGCATAGTAAATGGAATTTCGTATGAAATTTCTACAAAGGATCCTCTCGTTTTTATCTTTGTCATCTAGCCAAGTGTTTCTTTCAATCTTTAAACTTTCTTCTATTTCATTTAGATTTGGCAAATTTTCTGTGTGATCTTCATAGAATTTGTTGGTTTTGATTAGGGCGCTGATTTTGTTTACTATTTGATTTAGATCAGCGTATTTAGGAGTAAGTAGAGGCCTGAATTGTGCCGATAGCATATTTACTTCAGATAAATCCAACAATAGCTTATCATAAGAGAACCCGTCCTCACAAACGTAGAATTCGCCTTTTGTATATGAAAGAGATTTTTCAAAGTATTCCCTTGATTTTGTAAGTAGACTAACCCATGTTTGAGAACAAGTGATGTTGTAGTAATTGGAGAATTTTGCTAAAACTTCTTTATTTGTAAGAATTTCTATGTTTTCTTTTTTTGCGGCAATCGCCATTTTTTCTGAGATGAAGTCAGATAAATCAGAAATAAACTTGGTCTTGTACATCTTTCCTAACAGGTAATATAGAATTATCTTAAATGAATTATGGGGGTATAAAAGTCTCTCGTTTATAATTTCTAGATCGAGTAATACTGATTGAATTGATTCAAACTGAATTCGCTCTACCAAATCTGAAGTAAATGAAATCGGATTGAAATAATTACTGCTGCTACTAACCAGCTGGTACAAAACGAATTTTAAATCAATCTTGCAGATTATGTCTGTGTATTTAAAATATAAATTTGCGCCTTCGTCTGAATCGTTTGAGTCTTTGCTTATTTTTTCAAAGAACTCGTCGACTTTTTTATTAAAATCCACAGGTATTAGCTGATTAAAGTCAACCCCCATGTTCCCTTCGATTGTCTTATCATCCTTTTTCCTGGAAATTCCATCTGCTGATAATCCACCTCCAATTTTTTTTAAACCTGGCTGGGAGGCAAGCACTGAAGCTTCTTTTTCCTTCAAAATGTTTTTAAGATTTTTGTCAATTTCTAAATTTTTAGTCAAATTAGATTCGACATAAGACTGCGCCTTGATTGAATAGTTGATTCTTGCCATCTTAAGCCATATAATCTTCCTGGCTTCTTTGATAAGGTTTATAGCATCCTTGGATTTATTCTGATTATAAAAAAATTCAGAGTAATTGGTAAGGAAAATCGAAAATTCGTAATCAATCTAAATAAAAAATAAAAAATAAAAATGAATATTTTACAAGATTATTGATTCTCCCTATTTCAGAAACATCCTTAAAACTTCGTTCTGCTTCAGAAATGTTGTAGTTCAACAAATTGATCATAATTTCGATTTCTTTATATCTCATTGTGAAATAGAAATCGTTGAGAACATTTGTTGATGTGAGTAACTTCTTTATCAAACCTAAACAATCTTGTTGCCTGCTCATTTTAAAGAGATTCAGAAGGTTTAGATTATTAATAAGCAACCAGATTATCGGATTCGCATAAGTTCTAGTCATGGAATTCACTTCGTTTAATTTTGAAATAAATTTGTTGATTTCCTCTGTCAAGTTTATATTCTGCTGTTGAGATAGGAGGGTTTGATTTGTATTATTTGGCTTTTTGTCGTTAACTGGGATTTTCTTGAAATCTGATTGTGAAGTGTTTTTTCCTTTCGCTGTTGAAGATTGTGCTTGAAGCGATTTGAAATCCATTGGATAGTCTTCGCAGGTTTCGATTCCTATGAAATAATTTTGACTAAACATTTTCAGATTCTCCAAGCATTTTATTAAAATTGAGGATGATGCAGAATATAATCCTTGAGAATAAGCAATCTTCGAAAGAAGAATTCTCAGCTCGCAAATTAAATCGATTCTTTCTTTCCTCAGTTCAGTGTGGTCTTTATTTAACTTATTTAAATAAAAAAGATTCATCTCATCAGAAGAGATTTTATTCTTTGTTACGATTTCTTCAATTTTTTTGTTGATGACATCAGGATTTAAATTCCAGTCAGAAATTGAATTTTGGTTCAAAACTTTCCCTGACGAATTATTACTACTTACCAGCTGGTTTAAAAAACTTAACGAATTTAACTCTTCACTATTCGCAACGATTTGTAAAGCATCTCGTAGTTCTTTCTCTAGTTTCTGAAGATTTTCTAAACGCGAATCAGATTTTTCTAAATAATTCAAATAATTTTCCTTCTCATAAATTTTATAAACAATCAAACACTTTGCATAAACAAGTCTACTGTAAAGTGAACAACCCATTTGAAATTTCAATTCATTATCAATCTGCAATTTAGAAAAGGAATTCAACGCGTCTACATTCTTTGGATTTTCAGGTGTTAAATTATTGAAGTATTTGAACTCTTTTGTAAGATTCGCAAATCTTCCGTTGGTTTTTTCTATTTGAAGCGAATTAAGAATAAAGCAGGGTAGGTCAAACTTTTTGACGATTTTGTAAAAGATTTGCATCGCTTCTGATATCAAGCCTAGATGAGCCAGACAAATTATCTTTATAGCACGTGATTTATGAAGTATATTCGTATTCTTTAAAAT
>Ga0169931_10015273_pt1 | contig 10287 bp, 8 predicted proteins | sample Kivu_15m_20L_FD_129675 | JGI IMG/M metagenome (GOLD analysis project Ga0169931, IMG submission 129675) | Freshwater microbial communities from Lake Kivu, Western Province, Rwanda to study Microbial Dark Matter (Phase II) - Kivu_15m_20L... | ecosystem: Environmental > Aquatic > Freshwater > Lake ... | reverse complement strand
AGGAAGAAAAAAATGTTCTTCTTTTTGATGCCGGAGATATTTTCCAGGGAACACCTTATTTTAATTATTTTAAAGGAGAGTTGGAAATAAAGATGATGTCTGCTCTTGGTTATGATGCGGCTACCATAGGGAATCATGATTTTGATGGTGGAATTGAAAATTTAAAAAATCAGTTATCTGCGCACGCAAAGTTTCCAATGCTGAATTGTAACTATATAATGAAGGATACAGCGATGGATGGTTTCAGTTTGCCTTATCAGATTTTTAAAAAGGGTCGACTAAAAATTGGGGTAACGGGTGTAGGAGTTAAACTGGAAAATTTAGTTCCCAATCAATTGATTGGTGGAATTCAATGTGAAGATCCCATCTTAAGAGCTGAAAAAACTGCATCCTTTCTAAAAAATGAAATGAAATGTGATTACGTAATTTGTTTGTCTCATCTTGGTTATTCTTACAAAACAGATCAAGTTTCAGACCTGGTTTTGGCTAAGGAAACTTCCCATATAGACTTGATTATAGGCGGCCATACACATACATTTTTAACCCAGCCCACTCTTGTTTTAAATAAAAAAGGAAAAGCGGTTTATGTAAATCAGGCAGGTTGGGCCGGAATTGTCTTAGGTAGGATAGATGTGTTTTTTCATGCAGAAAAGGCTGAAAAACAGCTACATGGAAATAATTTAACCTTGTTTTAATTTGTAATGTTAATTCTTGAATTTTTTTTCAAGCATGTATATTTTTTTAAAAATACAAATTTTTTCTTTCGAATATTGTATTCATATTTGTAATGATAGATTTTGTCTATTGTTGTTTTCTCAAGACTGATTACCCAAAGCAATCGCTTTAAAGACCTAAGCAAATGAACAGTGCCTACGAAGCATGGCAGAAATCGATGTCCGTTATTGCAGAGCATGTAGATGAACATGTTCTCAAGACTTGGTTTGTTCCGATTCTTCCTTTACATCTGAATGGTAGTTCACTGACTTTACAGGTTCCAAATAAATTTTTTTATGAATGGTTGGAAGAACATTATGCTTCCGTTTTAGCTATAGCTCTTACTAAAGTTTTGGGAAAAGAGGCCAAGCTGCATTATGCTTTGGCTCCCGTGGTGCAGGCTCAGACACAGGTGTCTTCTCCGGAATTAGAGCAGCAATATGGCAAAACTCCCTTGAGGAATACTGAAAATAAAATCAATCCTTTTGCCTTTCCTGGTATTCAAAAGGTAAAAGTTGAATCAAATTTAATTCCTCATCTAACTTTTGATGATTTTATTGAAGGTGATTGTAATAATCTGGCCAGGTCGGCGGGTTTGTCTATAGCAAGAAGACCAGGCCAAACTTCCTTTAATCCGCTGATGATTTTTGGAAATACAGGTTTGGGCAAAACACATTTGGCTCATGCCATTGGTAATGAAGTTATTAAAAATGCACCCGACAAAAACGTTTTATATGTTTCATCTGACCATTTTACAAATCAATTTATAGATGCCGTTTCTGTTAATGGAATTAAAGATTTTATCAATTATTATCAAATGATTGATGTGCTAATTGTTGATGACATTCAATTTCTTGCTGGAAAACATAAAACACAAGAAATATTTTTTAATATTTTCAATTTTCTTCATCAAAAGGGAAAACAGTTGATTCTTACCTCTGATCGAGCTCCTAAGGACTTATCGGGCATGGAGGAGAGATTGATTTCAAGATTTAAGTGGGGCTTATCTGCCGATTTACAAGTGCCTTCCTTAGAAACTAGAATGGCAATCATCCAACAAAAAATGAGAAAGGATGGGATCGAATTACCTCACAATGTAATGGAATATGTTTCTTTTAATGTAAGGACCAATATACGTGAGCTGGAAGGTGTAATTATCAGACTATTAGCAGAATCGGCTATTAACCAAAAAGAAATAGATTTAGAGCTGGCAAGGCAGGTTATCAGTAAATTTGTAGATGATATATCTCACGAAATTTCCTTGGATTTCATACAGAAAATTGTTGCCTCTTATTACAACATACCCGCAGAACAATTAAAAGAAAAGACAAGAAAAAAATTAATTGTAACAGCACGTCAACTCTCCATGTATCTGGCTAAGCAACTAAGTAACAAGTCATTGGTTGTAATTGGAGAGTCCTTTGGAGGAAGAGACCATTCAACGGTCATTCATGCCATCAGATCGATAGAGGAAATGCTTCAAAATGATGATCGTTTCAAAAATGTAGTCAATGATTTGACCAAAAAGATTCAATCCAATAATTCCAATTGATAATCTTCAGAAAGCTGTAAATCAAAAGTGTTCCATCAAGTAAAATGGAATATTTGATTAGGGTGGGTAATTTTTTTATCCTGCTGATGACTCCTATCCAAACAAATGAAAAACTATAAAGGAGTAAATCAATCTTATTGAGATAGTAAAAGCTTAGAAACAAAGCGATCGTAATGGTTGCTAATTGTATACAAAGCATATTATTTGTTCCTAAGGCAATGGATAGGGTTTTAACATGATTGGATTTGTCTTTCTCCTGATCTCTTATATCAAATGGAATAACCAGGGCGAAAAAAAAGAGGAATCTGGTAGTGAAATAGGGTATATCCAGTATTATTTTTTCCGGTACTTGTATTAGACTCACTACTGTCCAGCATAAACTAAGTATAAAAAGTTTGAGATAGGGGACTCTGTTTAATTTGCCAAAATTGAAAAAGTCAAAAACGTAAAGAAAGGCCATTGGGAATAGCAAGGAAAGTATTATGATTTGTTTTATTTGACCAGATGTCAAAAGATAAATGATTAGGGGTAAAGAGAGAACTAATAAAAAAATATAGGGACTGAAGTTTCGTTTTTGTGTTCTGTGTTGATCTTTTTGATGATAATGCAGAAGATAAATGAATAGAGTGCAGAAGAAAACGAGTAGAGATAGCACAATTTGAGCCGGCCCTGGATTTGAAATTTCAACCAGGCTTATGCTGTAAGCCCCAAGGGCTATTAGTAACTGATAGGAAGCGAATTTAGAAAGCATATGCAGTTCATACAAAACTAATAGTTTCTACTATTATTTTTGAGAGCATCACTTGGAAAGATTGATAATAAATCTTACTTTCGCATTCGCTTTTTTTTAAACAGCATAAAATCAAAGAAAATGCCTAAGGTAAAAACTCATTCGGGCGCAAAGAAACGCTTCAGAGTGTCAGGATCTGGGAAGATTGTACGTGATTGTAGTGGCAAAAGACACATTTTGACAAAAAAGTCAAAAAAGAGAAAACTACGTCTCGGTCAACCTCAGGTTTGTGCACCTGGTGATTCAAAGCGCGTAAAGATCATGTTGAATCTTTAATTTTGGTAACACTACTTTAGTGGAAAAGTTACGGGTCGTCTTCTCACCTGTACCCCTAAGGTAGATTTATTCACTTTTTAAAACAAAAAAAATGCCACGTTCAGTAAACTCCGTCGCATCAAGAAGAAGAAGGAAAAAAGTATTAAAAATGGCCCGCGGCTATTTTGGTGCCCGTTCAAAAGTATTAACGGCTGCCAAACACACAGTTGATAGAGGTATGCAATTTGCCTTCAGCGGTCGTAAACAGAAAAAACGTCAGTACAGAGCCTTGTGGATTCAGCGTATCAATGCTGCAGTTCGCGAACACGGAATGTCTTACTCTCGTTTCATGCATTTACTTTCTACTGCTCAAATTCAATTGAACAGAAAAGTACTCGCTGATCTAGCCATGAATGATACCGAAGCCTTCAAAGCAATTGTAAGTTCTGTAAAATAACATACAAGTACATTCTTGAAACTAAGCCCTTGCATTTTGTAAGGGCTTTTTTGTTGTGCTAAAGAAACTAGATCTCCAATTTAGATCCTGATTTCTTTTTTATTTTGTTGGTATGATTGAGAATGTTCCAATTGATTTTCATCTTTGGAAGCATATGAAATAAGTAAATAAATAATAAAAGCTAAAATAAAAAACAACAAGAACAAAAATGTAAAAAAACATTGCTCTGTTTTACCTGTATCTTCTTTCCTTGACATCTCCTCAGTTTTTGGGGGAACTTAACAAACTCACTCGGGAATAATGCAAATATACGATATAAGTGTTTAAATGGTTACTTGCTATGTAATTTTTTTGTTAAGTCGAACAATTTTTTTTTAATTCAGATAATGGGTTCAAAAATTTTAAGTTAAATCTTAATTTCATACTCTAATCAATTAATTCATTGTCTTATGTCTTTCACTCGCTTACTTCAAAAACTAGAACAAATACAAAAACAGATCAGAAGGCTGTCTAATGAAGGCAAAGAATCCATATCTGAAATAGATAGTGATTTATTGAAAGAATTGACCAGGTCCTTTTATGCTGAGTTGTTGGAACTTGAAATTTGTACCAAATCAACAGAAAACAAGCTTGACATAGTTAATCACTCTTCTGAACCTGTTGTGGAAATTGTAAATCAATCGCCTGAAAATGTTGTAGAAATTGAAATTTTGAAAGAAGTAATTGAAATAGATCAATTTCAGATAACTCCTTCAACAGAGGAAAAGAATAGTAGTCAGGCAGAATTTACTACAATTCAAGAAAAAAAATGGATGCCAGAAGAAAAAGAAGATACAGCAAAAGTCATGCAATCTGATTCGGATAAATTAATTCCTGAATCAGAACCTGTAATTTCTAAAACAGAGCAGCCAGAATTAGTAACTGAAGAGATGAGAGATGAAGAATCAGATTTATTATTTAGCTTTCCTATTGCAACAGATTTGGCTTCAAAATTGAGTGAAAAGAAAGTGGATGATCTGTTGAAAGCACTCAGTTTAAATGACAAGTTAAATTTTAAGAACAATTTGTTTGCTTCGGATAGTGCCCAGTTTAGCACTGCTTTAGAGAGATTAAATCAATGTGCTCACTTTGAGGAGGCCAAGCGAATCATTTGGATGGAGTATGCCAAACCATTGGATTGGACATCAAAAACCAAACTCAATTTAGCTAAAGAATTTGTCAAATGGGTAAAAAGGAGATACATCTAAATGAGGCAATCTTCCAAGGAATTTAAATATTTGTTGTCAGGTTCAGGTAAGGGAATTGTTCTGGGGGGTGTTCTGGGACTATTTATAGGCCTTACCTTGCTTATATTTGTCTTTCAGTTTTATCTTGATTTGCAATTATTGTTGTTGGGTGCTCGGGATAAAAATATACTAATTGTAAATAAACAAGTAAGGGGAGCGCAGGCCAAAAAATTTTCTAAGGAAGAGCTTCTTTCTTTTCAAAATGAAAAATTTGTGCAGGATCTGGCTCCAATTCAATCAAACCAGTTTGAAGTTTGGGCTGATCTGAGTAGAATAGGAGTAAAGAGTTTGCTTTTTTTTCAATCAGTTCCCAATCGGTTTTTAGAAATTGATACGCTTCAATTTAACTGGAATCTTTCAGATACAACCTTACCTATTGTTCTCTCGGCAGATTATTTAGCCCTGTATAATTTTGGTTTTAGCGCTTCACAGGGTCTTCCTCAATTGAGTGGGGATATACTAAGCGCGGTTGATTTTGAGATTCAGGTAAGTGGTAATGGCAAACAAAAACGATACAAAGCTCGAATCATTGGTTTTACACAGCAAGTGAATTCGGTTTTGGTACCTCAAAAATTTCTGGCATATCACAACAAAGAACTGGGTAAAGCATCTGAAGTTTTACCTACGCAGTTAATTTTTACCACAGAAAATCCTTATAGCAATGAATTGAATCAATTTTTAGAGAAAAATGAATGGGAACTAAGTTCCAATGGAATCATAGGATCTGAATTGAAGCTTGCACTTTTCATGGTTTTGGCTATGGTTGGAATTATTTCTATTTTGATAATCATCCTGGCTATTCTTGTTTTTGTTTTGAATTTTCAGGTGCTCATCTCACAAAAATCGAGCAACATACATTTATTGTTGCAATTAGGATATCAGATTCGTCAGGTATCAAGTTTCTTTGCTAAAAGAATAAGTGTTATTTTAATTTTTACCTTTACTAGTTCCACTGCTGTTCTGGTTATTTTAAAATATAAATTATCTGAAATGTTGTTCCAACAAGGATTTAAACAAATGGATCCAGCACCTTCCTATCTTGTTTTGCTTTTTATTGGACTTCTATTTTTTGTGATATTGACGATAAATTTGATTTTTATAAATAAAAACATAAAAAAATTATTTTCCCATGAAGGAAATTCTATCTGATATTGAAATTGCGCAAAAAGCCAAGATGCTACCCATATATCAAATAGCTGAAAAGCTAGGTATATCCAATGATGCGCTGGAACCCTATGGTCATTACAAGGCAAAAATTAATCTTTCACAGGTGAAATCAAAAGCCTCAGCAAAAGGAAAATTGATTCTGGTTACAGCAATTAGTCCAACACCTGCTGGAGAAGGAAAAACCACCACCTCGGTTGGTCTGAATGATGGTTTAAACTTCATTGGAAAAAAATCAATAGTTGCCTTAAGAGAGCCATCGATGGGACCTTGCTTTGGGGTAAAGGGAGGAGCAGCAGGAGGTGGCTATGTGCAGGTTGTGCCAATGGAAGATATAAATCTCCATTTTACAGGAGATTTTCATGCAATAACTGCAGCTACAAATCTTTTGGCTGCTATGATCGATAATCATATCTATCATGGAAATTCTTTGGAATTGGATAGCAGAAGAATTCAGTGGAGAAGGGTGGTGGATATGAATGACCGCAGCCTCAGATCGGTAATATCTGGATTGGGTGGTGTGCCGAATGGTCATCCGAGAGAGTCTGGATTTGATATTACAGTAGCAGGAGAGGTGATGGCAATTCTTTGCCTGTCGGAGGGACTGCTGGATTTGAAAAATAGATTGGGGCAAATTATTATTGGTCAGGATAAAAATAAAAAAGATATCAAGGCTTCGGATTTGCAAGCTCATGGCGCCATGGCTGTAATTTTGAAAGATGCCATTAAACCAAATATAGTTCAAAGTCTGGAAAATAATCCGGCCTTGATTCATGGTGGTCCATTTGCCAATATTGCACATGGTTGCAATAGTATTATTGCTACAAAAGCTGCCTTAGATTTTGCAGATTATGTTGTAACTGAAGCAGGTTTTGGTGCTGATTTGGGTGCCGAAAAATTTATCAATATTAAATGCAGGAAAGCAGGAATCCAACCTGCTGCAGTAGTGTTGGTTGCTACAATCAGAGCATTGAAGATGCATGGTGGTATTGAAAAGTCTGAATTGAAAAAAACCAATGTGGAGGCCTTGCAACTTGGTTTTGAAAATTTAAAAAGACATATTGAAAATATAAAAAAATTTGGTTTGCCACTGGTAGTTGCGATTAATCATTTTGAAACAGATGCAGCGGAAGAGATTATAGCACTTCAGCATTTAACTTCAAATATCGGCGTTCAATCCATACTTTGTGAAGGATGGGCTAAAGGAGCTGCGGGTATGGCTGATTTGGCAAATCATGTTGTTTCCTTGTGTGAAGAACCTTCAAAGTTGAATTTTCTATATGAAGATCAGCTGCCATTGAGGGAGAAAATAGAAAAAATTGCGAAAGAAATTTATCGTGCCGGATCTATTGATTGGGAGTCAGGGGTACTTGCAAAATTAAAAAAGTATACAGAACAGGGATACGGACATTTACCTATTTGCATGGCGAAAACTCAATATTCCTTCTCTCATGACCCCAAAAAATTGGGAGCCCCCATTGATTTTGAATTCCCAATTCAAGATGTGAGGCTGTATGCTGGAGCAGGTTTTGTTGTGGCTTATGCAGGAGAAATTATGACAATGCCAGGGTTACCGAAAGAACCGGCAGCGCATTTTATTGATGTTAATGAAGATGGAATTATTTCAGGTTTATTTTGATATTTCTATAAGTTCTTCTATATTTGCAGCCGCATTATTGCAATGGCGAGGTAGCTCAGCTGGTTAGAGCGCAGCACTCATAATGCTGAGGTCGAGGGTTCGAGTCCCTCTCTCGCTACAGAAAAGTCTTCTTAAAAAGAAGACTTTTTTTTATTTCGTTTTGATTTATCCTTCATGCTTTGTATATTTGCAAACGCTAAGAAATGATTTTCGTAATCTCGATTGGTAAACAATTAAAAAATTTAAAATGTCAGAGTATTTAAACAAAGAAAAATTAGAGCCCATTTTCATCAAATATGCCGGTTCTGCAACAAACACAGGTTCTACTGAAGGGCAAATTGCGCTTTTTACTTACAGAATTGCACATATGTCGAACCACTTGAAAGCAAATCATAAAGATCATGCTACAAGATATTCTCTTATCAAATTGGTAGGAAAAAGAAAAAAATTATTGAAATATCTTTATGCAAAGGATATTACCAGATACAGAACGTTGATTTCTGAACTAGGCATCAGAGATACACACAAATAATAATTAATTAACCTCTTGCATTTGCAGGAGGTTTTTTTTTAATTACCTTTACAACATCTTTTGCAAACCTCTTAGACATATGTGATAAAGTTCTTTATAAAAGCGCTCGCTTTTTTAAAGTCTACAGGTTTTTATTATTCATTTAAAATTTAAATCAAATGGGTCAACAAATTCCCAATCGTGTTAGTGCCTCGATCGCAGGCAAGGAAATCATTTTAGAAAATGGTAAGCTCGCTGCTTTGTGCGACGGTTCCGTAATGTTAAAGTGTGGAAATACTATGTTGCTAGCAACAGCAGTTGCTGCTGAAAAAGCAAATGAAGGACAAGATTTTTTCCCACTTACTGTGGAGTACAGAGAAAAATTTGCATCAGGTGGAAGAATTCCTGGTAATTTCTTTAAAAGAGAGGCTCGCCCTTCTGATTATGAAATTCTAATTTCTCGTTTGATCGATAGAGCCATAAGACCTATGTTTCCTGAACATTTTCTTTGTAATACTGAGGTAAATGTGGTTCTTATTTCAGGAGATAAAGAAACTTTGCCAGATTCTTATGCCGCTTTAGCTGCTTCTGCAGCCTTGATGACATCTAATATTCCTTTCAATGGTCCTATTTCAGAAGTACGCGTGGCTCGTATTCATGATGCCTTTGTAATTAATCCCAATCGCTCGGAATTACAAGAGGCGGATATGGATTTTATCATTGCAGGAAGTGTCGATAACATCGTAATGTTGGAAGGTGAGGCTAAGGAATGTCAGGAGGAAGATTTGATAGAAGCAATCAAAAAGGCTCATGAAGTAATTCAGCAGCAATGTGCTTTGCAAACCGAATTAAGAAAATTGGTTGGCATCACTGAAAATAGAAATATCGATTTACCTGAAGAAAATGAAGAATTAAAAAATGATTTGTCAAATCTTTGTAGACAAGGCATTTATGATTTATCCTTGTCCGGAACAGATAAGGCAGGTAGAAAAGATGGTTACAAAAAAATTAAAGAAGAGGCTGAATTAAAGTTGAAAGAAAAATACGGTGAGGAAAGCTGGCCTTCCTTAGTTAAGTTTTTTAATCGCTATTTTGAAGATTTAAAGTGGGAAACAACAAGAGATGCTGTTCTTACTACTCAAATCAGATTAGATGGTCGTAAACCCAATGCCATCAGACCAATTTGGTGTGAGGTAGATTATCTGCCTTCTCCTCATGGTTCTGCTTTGTTTACAAGGGGAGAAACGCAGTCTCTAACTACAGTTACTTTGGGTTCTAAACTGGATGAGTCATTAAATGACAATGCCTTGGAACAATTTTATGATCGATTCATGTTGCATTATAATTTTCCGTCCTATTCGACTAACGAAACCTCAAGAAGAGGTGGTGTAAGTAGAAGAGAGGTTGGACATGGTAACTTAGCCAGAAGATCATTGTATCAGGTATTACCTAAGGATTATCCTTATGTTGTTCGGGTTGTTTCTGATATTTTAGAATCAAATGGTTCTTCATCCATGGCAACTGTTTGCGCGGGTACCCTAGCCATGATGGATGCAGGTATTCCGATATCAGCGCCTGTTTCTGGTATTGCAATGGGATTAATTACTGATAGTAAGGGAAGAGCCGTTGTACTTTCAGATATCTTAGGGGATGAAGATCACTTGGGTGATATGGATTTTAAAGTTACAGGTACATCTAAAGGAATTTGCGGATGTCAAATGGATATAAAAATTGATGGTTTAGATTATAATTTGTTAACAACAGCCCTCCATCAGGCCAAAGAAGGAAGACTACACATCCTTCAGGTTATGAATCAAACCTTGGATGCTCCTAAGCCAGATCTTAAACCACATGCTCCAAGAATTGAATTATTAATAATTGAGTCAAGTTATATTGGTGCAGTCATTGGTACAGGTGGT
>Ga0169931_10015272_pt1 | contig 10288 bp, 8 predicted proteins | sample Kivu_15m_20L_FD_129675 | JGI IMG/M metagenome (GOLD analysis project Ga0169931, IMG submission 129675) | Freshwater microbial communities from Lake Kivu, Western Province, Rwanda to study Microbial Dark Matter (Phase II) - Kivu_15m_20L... | ecosystem: Environmental > Aquatic > Freshwater > Lake ... | reverse complement strand
GATTCATTGGTTCTCATCTCGCTGACGCTTTGCTCGCACGCGGACATCAGGTAACCATTGTCGACAACCTTGTTACCGGACGAAGCCAAAACATTGAGCACCTCTCGGTTCACCCAAACTTTGAGTTTCTGAATCATGACGTATCGATCCCGCTTCCAGATGTCCCCTCCCTGCAACGACCATTTGACTTGGTTATCAATATGGCGAGCCCAGCTTCACCGAGCGCATTCAAGGAGATGCCCTTAGAGATTTTGGCGGTCGGTAGTTCTGGAACAAGAAATCTTCTCGAGAGAGCGCTTAGAGATAACGCCAGGTTTTTCTTTGCGTCAACTAGTGAGGTCTACGGAGACCCTCTGGTTCATCCACAACCGGAGACATATTGGGGAAACGTCTCTTCGATCGGACCTAGGAGCTGCTACGACGAAGCCAAGCGTTTCAGCGAGGCGCTGATCATGGCCTACGGCCGTGTACATGACCTCAACGTACAGATCGTGCGTATCTTCAACACCTACGGCGAGAGAATGAAGCCCAATGACGGTCGGGTCGTGAACACTTTCATCGAGCAGGCTCTGCGTGATGAACCGTTGACGGTCCACGGTACCGGCAGGCAAAGCCGCTCGTTTTGTTACGTTGCGGACGAAGTTTCCGCAATCATTGCAATGATCGACTCAGAGCATTCTGGGCCTATCAACATTGGCAACCCATCTGAGGTTACGATGCTCCATCTCGCCACTCTTGTTGTCGAGATTGCGAACTCCAAGAGTCCGATTGTCTCAATCCCCCTTCCTCCGGAACGTGAAGGCGACCCGCTGCAACGCTGTCCCGACATCACACTTGCTCGGAATCTGTTGGGCTGGGAGCCTGCCGTGGAGTTACGTGAGGGACTTACGAGAATGATCCACTACTTCAGAACCGTCGAGGGAATCGGATGACCATCCTCGTCACCGGAGGCGCCGGCTACATCGGCTCACACACCGTGCAAGAACTACTTCGCATGAATCGGCGAGTAGTGGTGCTGGACTCCCTGGTTCGAGGCAATCGGAGCAATGTGCCCCGCGAGGTTCCACTCGAAGAGGCCGACATCTGCGACAACGACACGGTGACCGACATCTGCCGTCGCCACGGTGTTGAGACCGTCGTCCACTTCGCCGCCTACAAAAGCGCCGGTGAGTCGATGGAGAGGCCCGATCTCTACTGGCACAACAACGTTTACGGGACCGCTCGACTTCTGGAAGGCATGTTGGAGGCTGGGGTAAAGAAGTTGGTCTTCTCATCGTCAGCTGCCGTTTATGGGAACCCCGAACGACTGCCAATTGATGAAAACGCGACTATTCGGCCCGAAAATGTCTACGCCGAAACCAAGGCCATAGCCGAACGACTGATCAGTTGGTATCACGTCACCCATGACTTGAGTTGGGTGAGTCTGAGGTACTTCAACGCTGCGGGTGCGAGTCTCGATGGGTCTCTGGGCGAGGATTGGTCCCGAACCACGAACTTGATTCCATTGATAATGAAGGCGGCTCTCGGCAAGAGTGGTCCGTTGAGAATCCTCGGTAGGGACTACCCCACTTTTGACGGCACGGGTATTCGTGATTTCGTGCACGTCGAGGATCTTGCCAGCGCTCACGTGGCAGCGATCGACTACTTGCAAGCTGGAGGGATGAAGTCAACGCTCAACTTGGGAACCGGCAAGGGGCACTCGGTACTCGAGGTACTCCGCACCGTCGAAGATCTCTTCGGGCTATCGGTGCCCTACGAGTTTGTTGATCGTCGACCAGGCGACCCCGCAGTGGTGTATGCGGATCCCAGGCTCGCTCAATCGCAGTTGAATTGGCAAGCCCGATACGGGCTGGATCAGATCATTGAAACTGCTTACCGTTGGCATTCAAAGACAAGGGACTAGGACAGAAGAGCAATGGTACGCCAGATACAGGCGCTCTTCCCGCAACTCGTTGACGTACTTCCCGGTATGCCGGAACCATCTAAGGAAACCCTCGGGACTCAATCCTGAGTGAGAAGTCCCTTCAACCACGAGACCTGACTATTGAGTCCCTCTCGAGAAGCCGTCAAGGATGTCCAACCGACAGTCCTGCGGAGAAGGTTGCTGTCCGCCCCAGTCTCCATTGGGTCACCTTCTTGACGCGGAAGTCTCCTTAATTTGACCCGACGACCGACCAACTCTTCGATAGTACTGACGACTTCGTTTAGGGAGACCGGGTTGTTGTTTCCCACGTTGAAGACCTGACCTCCCTGCCGCGATGTTCTGAGATAGTCGGCGACGCGGAGATTTGCCTCGACAACATCTTCCACAAATGTAAAGTCCCTTCGCTGTTCGCCACTGCCATACATTGGAAACTCCTCGCCGAGAATCGCCGCCTTGATGAGACGAGTCATCGCCATGTCGGGGCGCTGTCGTGGCCCGAAAACCGTGAAGTACCTCAGTGAAGCAGTCAGGAGACCGAACTCCTTGCCGTACAACGTACACAGGTGCTCCGCAGCGAGTTTGGTAACCCCGTAGGGACTGATCGGGTTCGTCGAGTCGGTCTCCACCGTTGGATAACGACTAGCTGTTCCGTAAACGGATGAACTCGATGCCACCACAACAGCTGTGCCTTCCCGCTTCCGACAACTCTCCAGAAGCCGCTGGGTTACCGCGACGTTGTGACGAAGATAGTCCTGAAAGTCATCTCCCCACGACGACCTGACTCCCGGTTGTCCAGACTCATGGAACACAACTTCCACTCCGTCAAGAATTGGATCTATCGCGCAAAGGGACAAGTCGCTGTCATGGAAAAGGAAGTGTTTCGATCCTAGGAGATTCGAAAGATTCCTGATTTTCAGAGAACGGTCATAGTAAGGAGTAAAGCAATCAACGCCGATGACATCATGGCCATTGGCAATTAGTCGTTCCGCAAGAGTGCTCCCGATAAAGCCAGCAACACCAGTAACTAAAGCCTTCACCGTTCCTCAACCTTACGAATCTGACCCGACGGGGCAAATACTTGAAAGTCCTCGACGACTGTAGAGACGACCGGACTACGCTTTCCAGTGCGCACCAACGGAATCTCGTTCACATAGTCGACAACAATGCGAGTACCACCCACATACTTTTCGAGATGATGCAATAAACGGTTCATCTTCTCGTCGGTGTGCCCCTCGTTCTTGACAACCTTCAAGCAGAAGGCTCCCCTCTCCGATTGCTCGATTTGGAAGAAACGCAGAATGTCCTCGTAGTCCTTGAAAAAGTGCGCGAAGAAAGTCCCTGGTAGCCAAGTTCCGTCGGCGCAATGGACAATTGCTTGGGTACGACCTTCGATATCACCGATTCGAGAGTGAGCCAATCCACAAGAACATGGATTTGAATCGTCGAAAGCAACAGCAAGATCTCCGATTCGATATCGGATCATCGGAGTGGCACGGTTAAAGAGATCCGTGATCACAACCTCACCCACTTCCCCAGGTTGAGCAGGGCGACCGTCGACTAACAGTTCGACTATGTAACACTCGTCAACGACGTGATGACCATCGTGGCCCTGACATTCGTATGCAATCCCGGAGAACTCTCTACTTCCGTACTTGTCGAACACCTTTGTGGAGAAGCCGTCCTCAATGACTTTTCGGGTGTTGGCCGGGAGGGCTTGAGCCGACGACATGATCGCCAAAGGTGAGAAACCTGGACGGTTCCCCTTCCGCACGTATGTTGCGAGAAAGTTCAGTGACTCGGCATAACCGTCAACGAGAACTGGTTGATGATTCCTGATCCTCCCTACGAAATCTTCGATGTTCTGAGGGCTGATTTCAAAAGCGGGGATGAAGAGTCGCCGAAGAAACCAAGCATCAATGCGCTCCCGCACCACTTGCGTTCGGGACATTCCAAGGGTCTGATGCCAAAGTCGTGCCTGACGATCACCAAAACGCCAGCCGGTCCATTCCAGAGCCCTGAGGGTTGACGCAAAACGAACTTCCAGTTGAGAACGATCCGCGAAAATTGTGAAGGGACGCCCCGTGGATCCACTCGTGTTGATGCGAAGCATATGTTCACGGGGAATCGCATTCGACAGAAGTCCGTTGTCCAGATTGTCCCTGACGTCGTCTTTAGTCAAGAACGGCAGTTTTGCCAAGTCCTCGAGTGACCGAATGTCTTGCGGCGAAAGATTCATCCCCTCGAGACGAGCACGATAGAAAGAAGAGGTCTCGTAGGCGTGCAGAATCAATGCTTGAAGCCTTCGCAACTGCAAGTCTTTCAACTGTGGTTGAGTAAAGGATTCACTCTTCTTCAGCTCGAGATAGGCAGACCGGGTTCTCCTTCCACGAATCATCCATGCGTGAAGAGGCATCGTGGCGAAATAGGCCTCGAACCGCACGCGTCGACAACCTCGGTAACTCATCGGACCTCCGAGCCCTCTCCATATCGCCATCCGAACTCTTTTCTTGCTTCTGAAAGATCTCGCAACACGTCCGAGACCACCGACCAAGAGCGTCCCGCCAGGAACGAGAAACCAGACCGACGATCCTCGAACGGGGTATCGATCTCGACCACTTTGAAGCCCCGTGAGTGTGCTGCGACACCAATAAAGGTCTGAAAATGGCGATAGTGGCCTCGGTGATGCACGATTTCGGCGATGGTCTGGTGCGAGGCGAGGACAAAACCAGACTTGTTGTCGCGAGATCTCATGGCGAACACTGCATTGAGAAGGGAGTTCAGCGTCTTGGACATGACGATTCTGGTCCTCGAATTCTTTCCGACGGGTACCCGCACCCCTCGCACAATGTCGCAGTCACCCACCGTGAAGCGATCGTAAAGGTCGAACACCGCCTCCGGAGGATTTTGAAGGTCGGCGTCTATCAGACACACAGTTTGGCTGGAGGCGTGTTGTATGCCACTCAACCATCCTTGAGGAATACCCCGATTCGTCGAATGTCTGACCAATACGACCGATGAGCCTCTCTCTGACGACAACGAATTCATCACAGTCCACGTCGAATCGGTGCTTCCATCGTCCACGAGGACGACTTCAACGTTCAGCTCACGCTCGCTTGCACATCGGAGAAACCTGTCGACGAGATCCCTAATGTTGCCTTCCTCGTTCAAGCATGGAGCCACGAGACTAAGTGACTTCATGAGGGGCTTCGCATCCACTCATAAACCTGGCGCAACCCCCCCTCGATTGATGTCTTCGACATCCAATCAAACGTTTGAGCGATTGCGGTCGGGTCTCCGACTCTCATTGTTCCTTCAGTCCAGTCGGCTTGGGCGTGATCCGGAGAACCATCGAAGCCATGAAGGGCGCACATCTGAGCCGTGAGCTCCCTCACCGATACGCCGTGACCGCTGGATACGTTAACAATCTGACGATCAATCGAACTCGTCGCTAGCGAGACAAGAGCATCGACGCAGTCTTCGACGTAGACGTAGTCGAGCGTTTGATAACCGCTTCCATTCACTACTGGAGCCTCGCCACGGAGAAGCCGCTCGAAGTTGACCAGAACCACTGACTTGTAACCACCATCGGCAAACTGATGCGGACCATAAATGAAGAACAATCTTGCGATATTCCAACTGAGACCGATTTCCCGATCTACTGATCTCAGGATTCCCTCTCCCATTAGCTTCGAGGCTCCATACAAAGTAATCGGTTCGGCTCTGTCGGTCTCCAACATGACATCTGGTCCCAAAGAGCCATAGGCATACAGCGACGACGTGAACACGGTACGACGAACTTCGGCCATGGCACAGGCTCTGAAGAGTCGTTCGGTCGCCGTCACATTGGCTGTAATCAGGCGCGACGGGGTCGACTTCGAAGAGTTGTACTTCTCAGCCGCCAGGTGGAAGACCGTGTCGACGCCTTCCAGCATCGACACCCACTCCTCCACGTTGATGTCGGAAATGTCTCGCTCGACCAAATTCACGGTCGCTGGCACACGGGTCCAGTCACCCGACCTCAAGTTATCCACACCTGTCAGTAAACAACCATCCTGCACGAGGCGCCGACATAAAGCACCTCCAATGAAGCCGGCAGCACCTGTGACCAAGACGGTTTTTCCAGAGAGGTTTTCACGTCTGTAACCCACGTTCAGGAAGGCTACCCATCACAAGCAGGGCGCAAGAGCCTGCAGAAATCTTCACCTCTAACGTGAGCCACACCGTTTAGGGATCAAACGCTCGACGAGGAGACAGCGGGTCCATCTTTCCGGGCCAAAGGTTCAACTGCGAACTTCGGTGGTACGAGACAACAGACGATCCACCTACGGGGATACTCTTTCCCGGGTGAGCGCCGAATTGACCGGTCAAGATTACGACGAACAGTGGAAAAGGCTTTACGATTTCATCAAGTACAACCCCGGTGCACGTCATCGCAGAAGATTGATACTCCGGAGGTTACGCCATCGGTCGGAACCAGAATCTGTGCTTGATGCTGGCTGTGGCTTGGGATTTACGGTCAAGGATTTGTCAACAGTGGTAAGCCCGTCAAAGATAACCGGTCTTGACTTTTCGAATTCGGCGATTGAGTGGGCCAGGGAGCGATTTCCAGACTCCCTTTGGATCACTGGCGACCTGTCTTCTGATCTGACTTCAACTTTGGGACGGAAGTATGACCTAATCGTCTGCTCCGAGGTAATCGAGCATCTTCCTGATTATCAGACGGTGATCGGAAACCTATGTTCGCTGTTGAACGACGAAGGTTGCCTCATCATCACAACTCAGGCCGGAAGGATTCACAAGACGGAGATGTCGGTCGGCCATCTCAAACACTTCACCATTGGAGAGATAGAGCGAATTCTCCGTCAATCGGGTTTGAGTGTCTTGGAATCCATAGCCTGGGGCTGGCCAGGGATGACCGCTATCAAGTACGCAGCCAACCTGAACAGTGATGTCACGATACGGGCCCTCGGCTCCGGAACGTATGGGATTCTCGCCAAAGCGATAAATCACGTTGCCTACTTGTTCTCGTACTTGCTGTCGCTCCCGAACACCAAATGGGGTCCTCAATTGCTGGTGCTCGCCACAAAACCGACGAGTGATCGTAGATGAATGATCCGAGAAGACCACGAGACAAGTTTGATTCGACTACAAGAGATCCAACGGAACTGTCAGATTCCGAATGTCACTTCACGAATGGACTCATTGCTTTGCTTTGCTTGTCGCAAAACCTGCTGTGAAGAGGGAAACTACCTTGCGGAGATGCCTATCAGCTATTGCAGTCTTCTTTACGTTGATGGCCGTGTCGAGCGCACTCTTGCTAACTGTGTTAACGCCGGAGTCTCGCCAAAGCGAGTACACATGGTCCCAGTCGGCTGGAGATCTTCCGGGGAGTCTTAACCTTTCTCGACTTTGGCCAGCGCTGGTGACGGTTGATTTCGACTGCAGCGCGATTGCCTCCGAGCACCGAGAGGTAATCGTTTCCCTTGGAGGACTCACTCTTTCGCACGAAGAAAGACTTCTGCGCTTGGAGGTCAGGAACAAACAAAGCACACGCTTGTTCGTCAAACCACCCACCAGTAACTGCTCCGCTGGCTTTATGTTTGACTCAAAATCTGGGGAAATCTCTGTTTTCGCGGGCGATGCTCGAAGAAGCACCATGCTAACCAGAGATGAATATCCAACAATCGACTCCATTTTTGTTGGTGCACCAGATGAAATATCTGACCTGCGAGTTAAGTTGCTGACCCAACCATGGGGTTTGAAGAACGAGCCTTCAAGACAATTCCTCGCTGCCTGGGGGGTCCTGTCAGCCCTGCTCTCTTCCATGGTTCTTTCACGACCACGGGGGGGCATTACCAAATCTGGGGCCGATTCGACTTCCTCGTCAGATGGCTCATCCCTGTTCGTTGCCGTTTGCCTTCTTGCGTCCTCGATTCTTATTCCACCATTCTTGGATGATGGTTGGGTGTTGAATCGTTTGACGCAACTTTCCAAGACAGGCCAAAACAGTGCCATCTTTGACGCAGGAGATGCGTGGCTTCCTCAGGGAAATCTCCACGAATCACTACTTGCATTGATGACGAGAAGCGGTATCTCCTTCATTGGACTGCGACTCGTTGTCGTCGGACTCCTTGTTGTCGCCTGGGAATTGATCCGTCGCTTCTTGCTGGTTCGCTACCTTGAAGTGGGAAAGCCTGCCATTTGGGTTGCATCTGCAGTCTTCACAACCTTCTCAATTGGTTGGCTTGTCACACTTCGGGCCGAACCCTGGATCGTTCTCTTTGCCGCTGTTTCCTGGTCTGGATTGACATGCTTTCTGTCAAGTTCTTCACTGCGAGGATTTTTCTTTGCTTTGACAGGTGCTGGACTGGCCATTACCGCACATCAAGCGGGCTGGACAGCCCTTGCTCCCGCGATCTTCGGGATTGTGATCGCTATACGTAGAACGAAAAACGGATCTCTTCGAATTCGGAGCCTCGCTTTGACAATGCTGAACGCGACCTCGATTATCGCTGTCAGTCTCTGTTTTCTGGCTGGGTTGCCAACCATCGCTGAATCAGTTTCCAGTTTTGAATCCAATACAACTACTCACTCATACTCGATCTTCTCAGAACTACTTCGGTATCAGTACTTGTTCTCGCTCGCTTCTTCTGTTCGTGTGACGAGCATTCTCATTCTCCTGCTTGCGATAATTCTTTCCGCAGTGAGAACGGTGCCTTCGCCTTCCAAGGAATCGATCACATGGGTCATTGCAGTCGGCTCGTTGCTGGGTCTCCTGCTCACGTCTAGCAAATGGCTTTGGCACTTTGGGGCATACGCCGTGCCCGCCTCGGTGTTCACTGGACTCGCATTCTCAAAAACTTCAATCAGGAACTTCTCGAAGCGACCCATTTTCTCCATCTCTTTGCCTGTACTCGTCTTCATCGCAGCATCGACTGTCTCGATTGCTGCTGAGTGGGGGCAGTCTGACTTGGTTAGCAGCTCATGGTTGGAATTCGCCGATCGATTCAGCGGCCCGACCAATGTTTCTGTTTGGTTACTGATCTCGCTACTGGCCTTGGTTCTCGGGCTTCTTGCTGACTTCAGAAGAGAGGGCGGTTTCAGGGTTATTGCAACGGCAACGACAGTTCTTTCGGTGCTCTGTGTGCCGATCCTCGCCCTGGGATGGATTGCTCGCGATGCGATTCGGACCGAAGGTTGGTCGTATCCGAAGCAGAATGTTCAAACTCTCACTGGAAGCAGTGACTGTGATGATAAGCGATTCTTCGCGGGTCTAGAACCCCTGCCTGTCCTGCCCGAAGTCGTTCCGGTCAACGTGAGTCTTGCCAAAGGAGCTGCTCCTGACATACCTTCGCTACTGTCAAGCAAACCTCCTGACCGTTTTCCTGTCTGGGGAAGTTGGTCCATAGATCTAGCCCAGTCCTCAGCCGACCAATCGGCCGTCACTGCCGACTCAGCAACCGGCGGGTTCAATTCCCCCAGACAACAATTGACTGGAGTTCTTCGAACTTCATTCTGGATCGCTTCCGGAAGTTCATCGGAAGTCGACTTTTCGGTCGTCTTAATCAACGAAGACAAGACCGTTGACTCGATAACTGTACGTAGCACGATTGATGCAACTTGGGAGCTGGTAAGTCTTGAGGTGGATCCAGTGGTGACCGAGGCCTTTGTGCGCGTGAACGACCGATCAGAGAAGATCGGAGGGTGGGGAGCAGTCAGCGCACTTTCTGCACCGACCCTCATGTCAGCAAACGAGATCAATGAAGCCGGAACCGTGTACGTGGGACCGTTCGAAGCCATGAGATATCCGTGTCTTGAGCCCGGCCTGCCAGAAGGAGGGCTGTGGCCCCACTTCGACTTCGTCACTGAGGAGGCCACATTCTTTTCGTACCTATTTGGGCAGGATGCTCGGCTAACGGACTTAGGTTGCGCTGATCCTCAAATCACGTGCATCCGAACAACGGAGTATCAGATGGCAACGGTTCACAGGCGAGACCTCTGACAGGCGACCTCAGTCCTCGAGACGCATCCGATCGAGCCAGCCCAGCAGCACGGCCATCGCCCGGGGGTCGTGGCGTAGACGGTGTCCTCCACCGTCGAGCACCCGCACGTCGGCCGCTCCGTGAGCCTCGGCCAGTTGGCGCGTGTCGGAGGCCGGAACGTCCTCGTCGTCCTCGCCGTGCACCAACAGCAGGGGGCGTGGCGCGAACCGTTGGGCCGCCGCCACCGGGCGGAAACGTCGCAACTCCCGGGTCCATTCGTCGAAGTCCGTCGGGTAGCGGGGAGTTCTCACCGCCCCCACCTCGCGGCAGTGCTCGAGGAAGCGTCGGGGTTGACTGGCCCAGTCGTCGAAGTCGGCGCGAG
>Ga0169931_10015270_pt1 | contig 10289 bp, 6 predicted proteins | sample Kivu_15m_20L_FD_129675 | JGI IMG/M metagenome (GOLD analysis project Ga0169931, IMG submission 129675) | Freshwater microbial communities from Lake Kivu, Western Province, Rwanda to study Microbial Dark Matter (Phase II) - Kivu_15m_20L... | ecosystem: Environmental > Aquatic > Freshwater > Lake ... | reverse complement strand
TAAAAACAAACAATATAATTTTATTACTCATTCTCAGCGTCATTATTTATCTTTTCAGATTTTCATAAATAATTTTAATTTGATGCATACAATTTATTTTTTATAATAGTCTTATTAATATTAGTATTTTTCTATGTGTTTCAAATTATTAATATATGTAAAAAAATATTCAAGATTTAAATAAGCATTCAATATATATATAAGTAGATCCTACTCATTTTTTGCTTTAAAAATACTTCTAGATAGAGTTTAAAGATTCATTATAATTTTTAAATTTATATATACAATCTTCCCTACTATCACCATTTAATAATCATCTTTCGAAATAGTTTTAGACCAAGCCGAAACAGCATAAGATGATAAAATTAGAGAGATTGATGAAAAAATAGAAAAAACAATAGTGAAATAAAATAAATAAAAACTGCAATCCATTCGTTCAGATTCGACATTAGACTCTACTTTGAATTCATCGATTAAATTACATAAATTATAATTGTTCATCTTGGAATCTAGAATTTGAATGTAATCGAAAATACTTGAAATAGATAAAAGAATGGCAAAGAACACCGCAGTGTATGAAAACAAATTTGCCATTTTCTTTGATGACTTATTAATAGCCCTACAAGCGTAATAAACAGACAATAAAGATAGCATAATGAAGCATATTCTAATTTCAGAGATTGCAGTGTCCCAGCCACAGAACGCATACGCGCTGGCTTTGATTTTGTTATTTATTTTCAACATAACTTCTGCTCTGATTGGTGCTGCTACTGTTGTCTTGCAATTTACGGCTTTCCTCAGTTCTCTGCAGATGTGTATTTGATTTTGATTATCTTCGTCTAACTCACAAATCCAAAGATCTCTGATTGTAAATATTGAAAAGCATAAAAGAATTAAAAGGAAAAAGATTGTGACAAATATTAGATATTTTGATTGCCATCTTAATCTAGAATTCTCTACCAATTTTTTTTTGTGCAGATAAATTTCGTCTTCTGTCGAGTACTGAAAATTTTCCATTAATTAATTAGAATAATATTTATGCTAGTATAATACATATTTAATGAGTGGAAGTAATTTAAGAGATAACGGAAATAAACATACGAAAATGTTTAAAAATGATTTTTGGAGCATTTACAGAAATGAAGAGTCTGATACTAAAAGTGAAAAAAGTGGGAGAAGTAATAATGAGGTGCGATGTCGTAAATTACCTCCAATCGAGGAAAACTTTTTAAAGAGGATAAAGAAATTAAATCACCAAGAAATCACAACGAATGGTAGTAGTAACGAAAAAGGTAATACTAAATACCACAATATCGAAAAGATAAAGAGAAACGAAATCTCAATAGATGATGCAGGTGATTCTAAGATTCAAGACAACAAAAATTTTAATAATAAAATAGAAACAACCGAAACGCTTAAGGCAAATAAGATTGAAAATAATTTTATAAAAACAAACACTACATTTAATGAGAATCAGACTAAAACTAAAAAAAAATTTCCTCATATTTTTATTGATAAATCCCCTTCGCATATTGTACCTATCAATATAGATTATCAAAATACTCTAAAAAAGGAAATTACAATAAATACAAATGACTTGGAATCTGAAGACGATTTCAAGACTGAAAACAATGAAGAAGTTCAAAAATTATTGGACTTTATGAATAATCTAGATTTTGAAAAATATTTGAAAGATCTTCATATAAGAGAAGCTTTACATTTGATAAAAAATAAAATAGAAAAACAGAATGAATTAGAAGAATTACAAAAAGCTTCCAGTGATGTAGTAAAAACCAATGATGAAATCATAAATAATAAGGTTTTTCAAACTTTGGATGAAGATACAGTTAAAACCCCCAGTCTGAACGGGAATTTTGAAAATAATTCAAAACTTAGTCTTCCTGTGTTGGTTCACGAAAAACTTTGGGATAATTCAGTACGAATCTTAACATAAAATATAAAAATTAATAGATAAAATTAAATAATAAGGATCAATCAAAAAATAAGGAAGAAAAAATAAAATCTGAAATAGCAGAAAAAATTTTACAATCAGAAAAAGTAAGAAAGATTATTTTATAATTTTAAAGAAATTCAGGAATGTCCATTCTATTCAATCAGTCAAAAAACTCCTTGAAAGAGAGGGTATAACCAGTGAAGTAAAAATAAGTAATTAATTAAATTTATTTTTAGATCCATTAAAAATTTCAATTCTTCAAGAAAGAGCTAAAATTAAGGACTACCAACATATTTCTATCATGCTGCCTAACCTGAGAGACCTCCCATTGATTTAAAATTTTATACAACAATTAATTTTAATAAATTTTTCTTATAAAATGAAGTAAAAAAGTTTTTGTTAAATAACTTAATAAATTTTAAAGAATATTCAAAAGATTGATTTGTAATCTCATCTTCATTTATTTCATTTAACAGGCTGAATAAGTTCCTTTTGTTTTTCCGCAAGTTGTGCAAACATGAGTTGCATCGTAGCAGTTGATGTCCTTTTGATTACATGCCTTATGGAGGAACCAGCATCCTTCGCATAAAATGCAGAAGATAAGATTCATGATACTACAGCTGTTATTTACGGAAGTTGGAGCACCCCCGCAGCATTCGGTAAAGACTGGGTAGGATCTTAAAACTTGGTTGTTGGTAGCTGTTGGTGAACTCATTAAAATTATATTGATAAAATTTTCATTTTAGGATTTATATAACTTTATTTTATTTTGATAAATTATTATAAAACATTTAATTTATTTTTCAATATGTAATTTATAATTAAAGTTTATTATAAAGCCTAAAATTGTATTTGTTTATAAAAAATCGTTAAAAAATATTTTAGCCTGTGTAAAAATAAGCATAAAAACTCCTCCAAACAAAATAACTAACAATTTATGTAATTTAAATGCTTCGACAAGTATATAGCAAGTCAACACATTCAAACTTCCTGAAATAGGATTTGTATAAGGATTGACAAAACAAGAGTCTATCCATAGTTTAATCGCAGCTGTGTATAAAAATCCTATGGCGGCGGAATTCGCGCCTCTTATGAAAAATTGAATGTGATTAGAAGATTTTATTTTATTTATATGAGGCAAGGCTGTAAAAATAAAAAGCGACCCTGGTAAGAATATTGAAAACCCAGAGATGATCCCTCCTAGAACATTATGGCATATAACGCCGGTATATGCAGAAATATTAAACATAGAACCTGGAAGTAGACTAGTCAATGCATATCCATTAAGAACCTCAGCCTCTTCCACTAATTTTTTATTTGTGAATTCAGTTAGGATCATAGGGATTATTACATGACCTTCTCCAATGCTAAGACTGCCTATTCTATAAAAGCTTTCGAATAGAATGCCATTTATACTCGGCCATAAATAGTTCACCGCATAAGCAATCGAATAAATTATACAAAATAAAATCAGACATGGGGTGCCTGTGAACTTGATTTTTGAATAAATTACAGGAGTATGGGATTGATCTAACAAATAATCATGGTCACCTCTAATCAAACTTAAAATTCCAGATAGAATAATCAATACTACAATTAAGGCGAAATTGGGAATAAAGAAATAAATCAGCCCCGAAAAAACCAATAAACTAGTTTGAAAAACAGAATTAGACAACTTTTTACTAAGAACATGTGCAGAGTGTACCATTAAACCTAAAGAACCTTGTAAAATTCCTGAAGAAATTACCATAAGTACAAATATGTAAGGATGAGAATCGAATGTAAAATAGGCTTTGTCTGGGATTTTATTTTCAATGTCAGAATGAATTTCGGTATTAATGGTTTTTATTATAAATCCACACAACAAAATTACAATAAGTGAAGGTAAATTGAAAATTAAAAGTGCAAGATATCCGACGAAGATCGAATTCATTTTAACTGCAGATATTGCTGCGAGAAAAGTACTTGAAGAATAACCTGGTAGTATAAGAGATAGGCTTAAAATATGTCTGTAATTTCTATCTGAAATAAATTTATTTTCTTTCACGAATTTTTCATAAAATAATTGCTGATGTGCCATAGGACCTCCAAAACTCATACACCCCAAATACAGGCTTAACTTAGTGATGTCGAACAAATTAGCTTCCCTTTCGAATTGATCCAAAAGTAATCCATCATCGAATCCTTTTGAAAAATTATCTTCATTTAAAAAATTTGAGAAACTATCCCTAAATGGGTTGTTTTCATTTATTTTCATATATCCGTCATCTTCTGCACCTAAATAATTTTTTTCATTAAAAGAAAATTTTCTTTCCATTAATTTATCGAATTTATTAGTATCTAAAGTTTCCATCTGATAATTAGACTCTTTCATCAATGAATAATATTCATGTTCTACAGGAAATATTTCTTTTCCTTGAGTGTTATTCATTTTTTTATTTATTAAAAAAATAAATATAGAAAAATAATTCAAAAAACAATTAACCCAGCGTATTAATTCATTAAATATAGTCTAATTTATTAACCTTAAAAAAATTTAAATTTAAATAAAAATTTATGAAGGAAAACAGATTTTCGGTAGCACCATCAAGAGGTGGAAACAACAAAAACCAGCAACCATCTAATATTAAAGGAAATTACCAGAGTAATCCTTTAAATGATTCAAAATCAAGAAAGAGTACACATCATATGATTTCATGTCGCGGTGCAACATTCTCATCAATAAACAAATCCTCAGATCCTCGTCCATTTAAAGACCCAAGTTTCCAAGAAGAATGCATTAAAAAGATAATTGATTTTCTAATAAAGCAAGCGTACGACCGTACCTTGACTAAGAAGGATTTAATGTCTCCTCAAGCGAAAGATTTTACGAATTTGTTCTGTTTTATTTTAAGTAAAATTAGACCTGATTTGAATTTCTCTATAAACAAAATAGATGAAGATATAATCCCTATTCTTAACGAGCTTAGATATCCCGGTTTTATCAACAAGAGTCATCTGATTGCTGTCGGGGCCCCAAATACATGGCCACACCTTCTGGCTGTTCTCGCTTGGTTAGTTGAATTAGCTGAATACCTTTATTACGACTCAGTCTTAGAAATCGAAGAAGAAAAGAAAAATTTTAAAGATAAAAAAGAAGGACTTAGTAACATGGAATCTCCTGATGAAGTAGAAAAATTATTTGAAAGAGACTATCGAGATTTTCTTAACGACGGGTTTAAACAGTCTGTTAACAAAGGTGATTCTTTCCTTGCAGTTGAAGCTCTTCAAAATAAGGTTAGTGATTTGATAAAGATAAACTATATCAACACTGATAAATTAATTAATGATACTAAAAATTTAGAAAAACTTTGTGAAGACTTAGAGAAGAATAACCCATCATTAATAGAAGCACAACTTAGTTTTGATCGAGCTAATGGGGAATTAAATCTAACCAAATCTTCTTTAAACCAACAAGAAAAGAAATTGATAGAAATCTCAAATCTTTTAGAAAACAAAACTAAAGTATATGAGTCTAAATGCGAGAAAAATAAAGAAACAATCCGAATCAACGAAGAGTTAGACCAGATTATTAAATCCCAAAAAGTATCTTACGAGGATTTCGAGAAGTTAAAGCACAACAAAATCCAATTAGAGAAGCAGATACAGGCACTAAACACAAAAAAGTCAGAATTAGAAAACTTTACTTGGAACACAAATAACAACATCGAATTTATGACTTCAAATTTAAATTCTAAAATAAAAAATATCAAGCAAATCAGCGACAGAATAAATCTTAGCGAAGTTAATCCTATAGAAATTACGAGTTATATTAACAACATCCTACAATTGAATATAAACGATATCAGTCAGGCTTACTCTGAAATCAACTCTGAATTATCTTCCTTAATTAATCTTAAAGTAAAAGAAATCAAGGAACGTGAAGAATTCTATATTAATTTAAAATCAGAATTGCTTAAAATTGATGATAAAATAAATGAGTCTAACGAGTTCTTTATTCATAAAGAATCAGATCATGAAAGGATCAATAATACTTTAACTCTTGAAAAAGATAAATACTCTCAAATATGCCTGCAGAAAAATGAAGAAATCAAAAAAGTAAATGAAAACATTCAAAAAATTTTGACTGCACTTTCTGAAAAAGAAAAAGAATTAGATGAAACGAAATCTTTTGAAGTTATGTTAGAAATGAAATACCGAGAAGAAGAAGACATGACTGATAGATTCATTAAAGATTTAGAGAATGAATATGTAGAAACTTTTAAAGAAGCAGAGAAGATAAAAAAAGAAAATACAATGGAGATAAGAAAAACACAAAAGTCTATTTTGAAGATTTTTGAGAATTTAAAAAATACTATGAATGGTTGAAGAAGATGATTCAACACGCAACTATTATGATATCTCAATTTTGTGAAAGAATTAAAAGGAAAGTAAAATTTTAATATACATACATACATACATACATACATAATTATTAGTTATAAAAATAATTTTTTTATTTATTAACTTATTCAATTTTACTTTATTATTAAAAAAAAAATTTATTTCAGATCTCTCTATCAATTTTAATAAATGTATATCTACTTTGTTTAAAAGAATAGAATCGTTAATAAAATTAAATAATTAATTATAAGAAGTTTCATCTGCTGGTAATTCATATGAGATGCTCTGATAATTTTTGTTGGATTATTAATTGCAATTTGTCTTTTTTATCTTGAGACAAACCTAAATGAAATTTAAGAATACTTCATACCATATTTTCGAGTAAAGGATTCAGCAAGCTTGGAAGGATCATCGTCAGAGAAAATTTCTAATCTTTCTGTACGATAGTTATCATCGATATTGACCTCAACATTGAATAAAGGTTCCTTAATTCTTCTTGAATTCTTGTCAAATTTAATAGTTTTGTTGAAATCTCTTCTTGAAACAGTGTCGCTCTTGTTGCTGCCACCACGATCGTTAATTGCGATTTCAATAGGATCTCTGAAAGTTTTCTTTTCAATTTCGAAGCGCCATTGAGGTAATTCTTCAGTTTTCAATTCAACACTGTTAAAATTTCTTATTGAATTTACACCTCTTTGCTTTTTGTACTCCTTTATTTTTCGATCGATTCTTGCTTTTTCAAGCTTTTCTACTTCCTTTTTGATTCTTTCATCGTGTAAAAGAGGATTTACTTCGAAGACACGTGAATTGCTAAAGTTTAATAGATATAAATCTTCATTAAAAATTTTACAGTTCATGGATTTCAGGATGGAAAGTACATTCGACTAGCTCTTCCGGTTCTTTTAAGTCAGCAGAATTTTTACTTTTTATCTTATTTACTCCGTTGATGTAAAGTTTATTGATAGTTTCTTTGACATCTTTATGATTTATTTTCTTGAGGTCTTTGTTAGGCTGAAAAGTACATTCTTTCAATTCTAATTCTTTCTGTTCTTCTTTAAATTTGACAATCTCACTAGAAACATTTAAATGCTAATTTTACTTTTCTTTTTTAAGTTTAAGAATTCTATAAATATCTTCCATTTTTATCTTTTTCTTTTTAGACAGATTATTGGTATTGTTTAGACTTTGATTTGGGCTCTGCGAAATATTATGTTTAAATGTCTCATACTCTTCCAAAACTCTCCTCTTAAAATTTTCTGCGCTCCTTCTTAATTTTTTTGAAGGTTTTTTCCCGAAATTTTCAGTCTTATTTTCATTTTTCTGATCGAGTTTTGATTCCTTGGATTTTTTCTTTTCCTTAGCTAAGAATTCGGTTCTATTTAAATACATAGTAACAAATAATTCTTTAATAAGCTTTACAGTCGAAGGAAGATAGAAATATTTGTTAGATTCAAAATCTGGGATGACTGTCATCAAAGGATTTCTTTCTGATTGCTTATAAGAAATATTTGGGTGTTTATTTCTGCTTAAAGAAACTGCATAATTTAAACCGTGCACAGTGTTATATTTTGCTACTTCTTTATAGGTTGAAAATCTGTTTGGTATTTTGGTCTTTTTATTTGTTTTATTGCTTGTATTGTTTAATTTAGGATTTTTTACCAAAATATTTCCTGATTTAAGAGTAGGTGTTTTAGTTTTGTTTTCATTGAGATCGGATGTGTTACTTTCAATTACTTTATTCGATTCTAATGAAGCTGCTGCTAAATTTGACTCTGACTCTCCCTTGTAAATTCCTAGAACACTAGCACAAAATATCAATAGTTGATTTGAGTTTATTTTTGTTCCCTCTCCGTTTGAAATAATGTTCCAAGAATCTTTTAGGAGATTGTATTCTTTTTCCTTCATAGATTTTTCCTTTTTCTCTCTACACTTAGTAGAATTGAAATTATTATTTTTATTTTGCGAAGGAATTGCATTATCAGAATTTTGTAGATCGTTCAAGGTTTTTAAATTTGTTAATTCTTCTTTTTCTATCTTTGAATATGATTCGGTTTGGTTTTCTAATGTATTAATTCCTGATATTTCAGGTTGAAATTTATCAGCATGATCGAATAATATGAATCCTAAACTCTTCATCAATTTGCAATACTCCTCGAAATTTATCTCGATTGATTCACGTTTGTTGAATAAATTGTGTAGAGATCTTTCAAAACTCTGTACAAATTTTTCTAAAATCAAAACTCGTGTGTTGAAGGTCGTTAACTCATCCTCAGAGTTGTAAATATCGTAAATCTCTTTAAGTTTTTTATCATCTTTAAGGATTTGAGTCTTTTTCATTTTTCTTTCCTGGGCGTCTTTATGTAATTTTTCCACCAATTCTTTTATTTCATTGATTGCTTTGCTTTTCATTTCTTTTTTATCTGGATTTTCGTCTTTTCGTTCTCTGATTAAATATTTTTTTTCCTTGTTTAACTTTTCTTTATGTAGTCTATCATGAATATCTGCTACATTTTCTCCACTTAGTTTTTTTTCAGCTAGGAGTTTTGATTTCTTAGAAATTTCGGGGGCATCTCTCATTTTTAAATTTGTATTAGTTAATACATCCTTCCTCAAAGATTCTATCTGTTGTCCTATAGATTGATAATATTTTAGTTGGTCCTTAAGAAATTCATTAGGGTCTCTTAATTCTTCCTTAGATAAAACTTTTCCGTTCGGGATGCCTGTGCAGTTTGAATTTATTTCATTTGTCATTTTCTGAATTCTTTCATTTAGCTTGGTGACTTTTCTATCCACATACTCTTTATTTCTGTTAAGGAAGTTTCCAAATTTTACAGAGGCAGAAGGATCATTTTTTTCAACTACCCTGTTGAGAAATTTATCATTTACGAAGAAATCATAAGCAGATGTTTTCTTATAGCTCTGATCCCTCTTTAGGAAAAACTTTTTGTAGAGTTCCTCAGAAAGTCTAGTGAAAACTGTCTTCTCTCCTTGATCTTGTTTTAAGGTGAGATCTTTCTGAATTTTACTATTAGAATGAGACTTTTGAATGTACTGATTATTATTTTGATTTTCATCTGAAGAATTAAATCCAACTCTGTTTTTCTCAGAATTTTGCTCAGATGTATTATAAACTCGGATTTTATTACCCTCTTCGACATCAACCCCTGCTTGGGGATCTCCTATATCATCCATTTCCAATACTTGATCATCCATATCTTCAGTCTCTCCGTCTATCTCCTGAATTTCTGCCTCTTCCTCTACCTCTTCTATTTCCTCTTCTTCTTCGTCCTCTGTTCCTCCAAGATCTAATTTAACGCTCGAGCTTTTGTCTTTGATCATTTAAGTTCTATATAAATTAAATTAGTTTAAATATCAATATATAAATAAGAAAAAATTAAATAAGGCTTATATTATTATTTATTATAGAATATGACTATTTTTCAAAATATAAAAGGGAATATTTATTTTATTTAGAATTAAATTACCATTGCCAAATGTGAATATTTCTTAATATTAAATATATTATGTATGTAGCAAATATTAGAATCGTCTATGTTTACTATATTAAATTTATGTTCTATACATATAAAAGTTAAGCATAAGTAATAAGAATGATTAATAACTATATTATCTAGTAAATTATTGATTGGTAATTCCTTTGGACTGCGGCAAGTGCTCTTGCCAGAATAAAAGACACTTTTCAAGATTATAGGTATCGAATGAATAACAATTACTACTACTATTACTCCAACAAAGAATAAAACCATCTTTCTTTTCCATAGTGCCTTCGGTGGTTTCTGCGGCCCCTCCTGAAGAATCATCTCCGTTTTCAGTTCCAACTCCAAACTCGGTTCCGTCTGCCTTGCGAGTTGAATTATTATCTCTTCGCTTCTTAGTTGATTGCTGTTGACTGTTCTCGGTTTGTATATTTGATTTAGAATTTTTCTCTCTT
>Ga0169931_10015269_pt1 | contig 10289 bp, 9 predicted proteins | sample Kivu_15m_20L_FD_129675 | JGI IMG/M metagenome (GOLD analysis project Ga0169931, IMG submission 129675) | Freshwater microbial communities from Lake Kivu, Western Province, Rwanda to study Microbial Dark Matter (Phase II) - Kivu_15m_20L... | ecosystem: Environmental > Aquatic > Freshwater > Lake ... | reverse complement strand
TGGGGCCGCCAATGCGCGACGTCGGCCAGCAGGCTGTGGCCGATGTTGCCGCCGAGCAGTGCGTCGATGCCGCTGGTCTGCAGGGCGCGGTGCAGCAGCGTCGACGTCGTCGACTTGCCGTTGGTGCCGGTGATGGCGACCACGCGTCCCGGATAGTCGGCCAGGAACAGCTCGACCTCCTGCGTGGTCGGTACGGCGCGCGCGCGCGCCGCCTGCAGCAGCGGGTTGCCGTCGGGCACGCCCGGGTTGGCGACGAACAGGGCCACGTCGGCGAGCAGCGCCTCGTCCTCGCGGCCGAGCTGCCAGTCGAGCGTGCGCAGGTCGCTCATCGCCGCGCGCACCGCCTGCAGGTCGTCGCCAGCGCTCTTGTCGGCGATGCGCACCGTCCAGCCGGCGCGGGCGAGGTAGCGCACGGCTTCGCGGCCGCCGCCGAAGCGACCGAGACCGTGCACCAGGGCCACGGCGCCAGGATGTGGCGGCACGCTCGGGGAGGCGTTGGGGCTTCGTGCGGTCATGGCGAAGTGCGGCTGCGGCGTGCGGCCAACGCGCGTGCGGCCATCGCCGCCAGCTGCGCGTTGCCGAGTTCGGACTCGGCGCGGGCCTGCGCGTCGCTGGTCGGCAGCACGATGCGCGTCGTGGTGTCGCCGCCGCCGCCGAACGTCCACGCCAGCATCTCCAGTGGGAAGTCGAGCGGGAACAGCCACGCCGGGGCCGGCGGCGAGATCGCCACCTCCTGGCTCGCCGGACGCAGCATCCAGTCGGGTCCGCCGTCGCGGTCGGCGGGCAGCGCGTCCCAGCGCGTGGTGCCGTAGTAGCGGAACTTGACCTTGTCGGCGTCGAGGCGGTGGCCGTCGAGGAAGACGTCGTGCTTGCCGCGGTCCTCGACGAGCAGGCTCGGGCCGGTGCAGCCGCAGCAGGCGAGGCCCACCACGACGCAGGCGGCCGGCAACGTTCGGCGGTTCGTTCGTGGGGTCTTGGCCACGGATCGAGGCGCCTCGGCGGTGGGCCGACGCGCCGGGGAGACGACGGTGCTGGAAACGACAGCGCGGGGAAAAGACAGCGCGGGGAAACGACAGCGCGGGCGCTCGCGATCGGCGAACGCCCGCGGGAACGAGCTTCCTCCGGGAGGGGGAGGAAGCTGGCGGAGAGGGGGGGATTCGAACCCCCGGTACCGTTACCGGTACATCACCTTAGCAAGGTGACGCAATCGGCCACTCTGCCACCTCTCCGGCGGCGGGCGAGCAGTAAAGCCGCGAGGGCCGGGCCGCGCAACTGGCATCTTCCTGCTTCTCGCAACTCCTGCGATGCCTTGGCGGCCGCGCGCGGTGCCGACGAGCGGGCGTCAGCGCTTCACGAAGATCGAGTAGTCGGCGCTGGCGTGGCCCTTCTGCAGCGCCGCATCCATCGCCGCGGCGATGTGTGGCAGCAGCAGCAGGGCCTGCGCACCGGCGGCCTCCTGCATCAGGCGCGCGTCCTTGCGCGCCATCGCCAGTTCGAAGCTGGCCGGGCCCGAGCCCGCCTTGACGACGCGCTGGCCGATGTAGGGCAGCGCGCTGCCCGGTTTGAACGTCTCGAACAGCAAGAGCATCTGCTCCGCCGGCACGTCGTTGCCGGCTCCGATCGCCAGCACGTCGGCCATCGCCGCCGCCAGCGCGAAGAACAGCGAGTTGCCGGCGAGCTTGTGCACGGCGGCGAGGTCGACGCGTTCGCCGACCCACAGCAGCTTGCCGGTCATCGCCTGCAGGTCGGCCTGCAGCGCGTCGCGGTCGGCGGCGGGGCCGGCGAGCAGCATCAGGCCGCTGGCTTCGCGCGCGTTCGCCGGCGACATGAACACCGGCGCCGGCACGTAGCGCACGCCGGCCTGGCGCAGCGCGGCGTAGCGGGCCTTCACCTTCGCCGGCAGGTTGGTGCTGTGGTCGAGCACCGGCACAGCCGCCGCGAGCCCCGGCCGCAGCTGCGCGATGACCGAGTCGACCGCCGTGTCCTCGGCCAGCACGAGGTGCACGCGCGCGGCCCCGCGCACGCAGTCGGCGGGGTCGGCGGCGGCGACGGCGCCCTTCTGCACCAGCGGTGCGAGCTTGTCGCGGGTGCGGTTCCAGATGCGGACCGTGTGGCCCTTCGCCAGCAGGTTCTCGACCATGCCGGCGCCGAGCAGGCCGGTCCCGAGCAGTGCGATCGTCGTCATCGCCGCATGGTGGGCCGCTCGCGCTGGCCGTGCAACCGTGCGCCGGCGATCGGTTCTACGACGAAGCCCGGCCGGCGGCGTCGCGCCGCAGGCGGGCGGCGGCGTCGGCCAGGATGCGGCACTTGGCCATCGCCACCTCGGCGGTCGCGACCGGTCGATCGGCGAACGTGCCGAAGCCGCAGTCGGGATTCAGCCAGATGCGGTGCGCACCCAGCTGTGCCGCCAGGGCGCCGACGCGGTCCGCCACCGCCGCCGGCTGTTCGTCCGGCTCGGTGCGCGGATTGACGGCGCCGAAGCCGACCTCGGCCGTCTTCGGCAGCTGCGTCAGCAGCGCCTCCGAGCCCGCGCGCGGCGTCGCGTACTCGAGCACGAATTGCTGCACCTGCATGCGCGCGAGGTGCGGCAGCAGCGGCGCGTAGTCGCCGGCCAGCAGCACGTCCTCGTTGCGGCTCCAGTTGCCGCGGCAGACGTGCACCGCGGTGCGCACGCCGGAAATGCCGTCGACGACGCGGTTGATCAGCTCGACGGCGAGGCGGAGCTCGGCGGCGGGATCGGCCGCCGCCGCCAGCGCGGCGCACATGAAGGTCCGCGTCGCCGCCTTGCCGGCGAACACCAGCTCGGTCAGCACCGGCTCGTCGAACTGCACGATCTCGACGCCGAGGGCGCGCAGCTCGAGCAGTTCCTGCCGAAGGATCGCCACCAGGTCGTCGCACAACTGCTCGCGCGTCGGGTAGGCCGCCGCCGACAGCGCCTTCACCCACATCGACCGCGACAGCAGGTACGGCCCCGGCAGCGCCACCTTGGTCGGCCGCGAACTGTGCGCACGGAGGAAGCGCGCCTCGTCGACCGCCAGCGGCGAGCGCCGGCGCAGCTTGCCGGTCAGCGTCGGGTTCTTGATCGCGAACGCCGGTACGTCGAGCGTCTGCAGCAGGCCTTCGAACGCAGCCTTGTCCTCGACGTGGTCGAGCAGGTCGGCCATCGTCATCAGCGTGACGCCGTCGAGCTTCTCGGCGAGGAACGAATAGAAGTTGTCGCGCCGCTGTTCGCCGTCGCTCAGGACGTCGACGCCCGCGGCCTCCTGCTGCTCGATGGCCAACAGCGTGGCGCGATCGCGCAGGGTCGGCAGGTCGGCGCTGCGCTTGCGCATGGCGTCGAGCAGCCAGCGCGGCCGCGGCCAGCTGCCGACGACGCTGACGGGGAAGAGGGGGATCGGGCGATGGTCGTTCACGGTGGTGCGGGGCGTGGGCTGGTTCAGACGACTTGCAGCCGGATCGTGCGTTCGAGGTCCGCGCGCAGCGAGCCCAGCACCGGGCAGCGGCGCACGGTCTGGTCGAGCAGCGCTGCCAGCTGCGGCTCGTCGGCGTCGGCGGCGACGTAGACGACGAGCTCGAGCGTGCGCAGCCCCGGCTCACCGTCGGCGAGGCCGAGGAACACCAGCGGATCGCGCAGCCGCCCGCGCGCCACGACTTCGAGCTGGTGCACCACGATGCTCCGCTGCGACAGGCGGAAGGCGAAGCCGTTCGCCAGCGCACCGCCGGCGGCCGCCAGCAACACCTCGACGGCCGCCGGCGCCGCGTCGGCCGTGTCGAAGCTCTGCGGTTGGCCGATCGCCTGCGCATGGTTGCGCGAAGTGGCCTGGCTCGACAAACCGCCGCGCCAGCGCACCCGGGTCTGCCAGACGTGGTCGCGGGCCTGCTCGAGGTCCGCCGCCAGCGCCACGTCCTCGCCCTTCTTGCGGATCGAGAAGTGCCAGTAGCCGCCGTCGGCGGCGCGCGCATCGAGCAGCCCATGGCCGACCAGCCGACACCACGCCGGCAGGTCCTCGCGCACCGAACCTTCGCGGCTCTTGACCAGCAGCACACCGCCGCCCGCCAGCGGCTCCATCGCGCTGCGGATGATCAGCAGCAGCCCGCTGCCGCAATCGAGATCGCCGCCGTCGCAGGTCGCGTCGGCCCGAGGTGGTTCACCGTTGGTCATCGTCGAAGCCAGCCGATCGCTGTCGCGCGGAGTTGCGTGGGCGTCGAACGCGTTCCCTCGCCGCCCGGAAACGAACCCGGCGCCATCGTCGTTGAGCCGCGACCGCTGCGGTCGTCGGCTCCTACCGGACGGTCGAGGCCCGCACCCTCGCCGGTGTTCAGTAGCTGACGCAGGGGGCGCCCTGCGACAGGAACTCGACCAGCTTGGCGCCGCCGACGATCACAGCTCCAGCCACCAGCTTCGTCTCGTCGAGCTTGCGCCGCTTGAAGCACGGCGAGCACACCCAGATCGTGCCACCGGCCTTGACGAAGTTCGCCATCAGCTCGCGCAGCGGCGCGAAGCCCTCTTCGTGGATGTCGTCGGCGTAGCCCTGTTGCCCGAGGCGCACGGCTTCGGTGCTGAGGAACACCACCGTCTGCTGTTCGGAGGCGACGGCGGCATTGGCGACGACGAACGCGACCGTGGCCTTGTCGGCGTCGTTCTTCGCACACGTGAGGCTCACACAGAATTTCTTCATGGGTCAGTTCCGTTTCCGTTCGATGAAGTAATCGGGGTGTCGGGCGTGCAGCAGCACGTGGCCGCACAGTCCGCACCAGGCGGGCAGGTCGACGGGGGCGGCCGGGTCGCGTGCGGTCACCGCGATGATGCCGCCCGGCGGCAACTCCAGCAGCTTGAAACGCAGCTCGAGCACGAGTTCGCCGCAGCCGAGATCGCCGGCGTTCCAATGGGCGTCGGCACGCGGCAGGTCGTGATCGTCGTCGGCGGAAGGCATTGCAGGTTGCGTCGCGAGCCGACGCGCGACTGGTTGTAGCGTCCGCCGGCGGCGCCGTCGTGGCTGGCGGCGCCACCGATCGTGGCATGGTTCGCCGTCAAGGCTGGAGCGATCACCGCCACCAACTGCTAGGTTCCCGGTCCTCGTCGCGCATGAACCACCGCCCTCTGTCGCTGGCCACGCAGGTCGGCTATGCGACCGCCGAGAGCGGCATCAACACGGTCGAGACCGTGCTGCGGCTCTACCTGCTGGCGTTCTACACCGACCGCATCGGCCTCGATGCCGATCTCGCTGCCAACGCCGCGGCGCTGGCGATCGTCTGGGATGCGATCACCGATCCGGTCATGGGCGTGATCAGCGACCGCACGCGGCATCGCTTCGGCGGCCGCCGCGGCTACCTGCCGCTCGGCGGCGTGCTGCTGGCGCTCGGCGTGCTCGCCGTGTTCTTCCCGCCGGAGCTCGCCGGCCAGGGCGCGAAGTTCGCATGGTTGCTCGGCAGCTACTGCTTCCTCAACACCGGCATGACGGTGCTCAGCGTGCCGTACATGGCGATGGCCGGCGAACTGACCGAGGATGCGCACGAACGCGTCGTGCTGTTCGGCGCGCGCTTCGCGTTCGCCAACGTCGGTGCGCTGCTGGCGGCGGTGCTGCCGCTCGCCATGCTCGGCCTCGGCGTCGTCGGCGCCGGCGCGTCGACGACGCCGCCGATGGCGCTGGCGGCCGCGGCGCTGGTCGTGCTGACCGCGCTGATCAGCTGGCGCGCGACGGCGAACGTGCGCTTCGTGGCGGCGCCGCCGCTGCGTTCGGCGACCTGGCGGGAGGCGTTCCTGGCGCCGTTCGGCAACCCGGCGTTCCGGCCGCTGCTGCTCGCCTACGTGCTCGCCTACCTCGGCATCGGCGTCAACGGCGCCTGCTTCCTCTACTACTACGACCACGTGCTCGGGTTCGCCGAGGCCGACCGCCAGTTGGTGCTCGGCACGTTCCTGCTGGTGTTCACGGCGTCGATCCTGGTCTGGGTGAAGCTCAGCAAGCGCTTCGGCAAGCGGCGGCCGCTGCTGGTCGGCGCCAGTGTGCTCGCGGTCGGCAACACGCTGCTCTACATGCTGGTGCCGCCGGGCGCGTTCTGGCTGGTGCTGGTCGCCGGCGGCGTCGGGCTCGCGTTCTTCGTCGGCGCGATCGTGTTGATCGACACCATGCTGACCGACGTGCTCGACCACGACCTGCTGCGGCACCGGCAGCTGCGCAGCGGCCTGTTCTTCGGTGTCTGGCGCTTCGCCAGCAAGGTCGCGCGCGCCTTGTCGGTGTGGCTCACCGGCCAGGTTCTGGGGCTCGCCGGCTTCGTCGCCGCCAGCGCGCAGCAGCCACCGTCGGTGCGCACGGCGCTGTGGTGGTTGTTCGGCCCCGGCGTCGGGCTGCTGTTCGTCGCCAGCGCGTTCGTGCTGTGGCGCTGGCGCTATCGCGATGCCGAACAGGCGCGCGTGCGGGCCCTGCTCGCTCGCCGCGAACGGCAGCGCCCTGCCGCGCTGCGGGCGCCGGGGCGGCTCGGGTGACGCCGGCGGCGGCGGGCGCTACAAACGCGCCCTTCCCGCCAACCCAAAGGTGTGCCGATGCGCGTTCCGTTCCGCAGCGTTCCGTCCGTCCTGGCCCTGCTGGCGCTGCTGGCGCCGGCCACGGCGCAAGCCGAGAAGATCGAGCGTGCGAGCGACGTGCTGAAGAAGGAGCTGAAGGCGAAGGAGGCCGCGGCGAAGAAGGATCCCGAGGCGCTGTGTGCTGCCGCCGCGTGGGCGGCGGAGAAGGGGCTCGGCGCCGAGAGCAAGCGCATCTACGAGGCGGTGCTGAAGATCAAGCCCGACCACCCGAAGGCGCACGAGGCGCTCGGCAACGTGCTGCACGAGGGCAAGTGGGTGGCCAAGAAGGAACTCGAGGAGCGCAAGAAGCAGGCGTTGCTCGCCGAGATGACGGCCAAGGGTCTGGTCGAGGTCGAAGGCGTCTGGGTCGACAAGGCCGACGTCGACGACGCCAAGCGCGGGATCTACCGCCACGACGGCGAGCTCGTCACCAAGGCCGAGAAGGTGGCGTTGACCACCGGCAAGGTGCGGCACCCGGTCACCGGCGAGCTGATCGACCAGCAACGGCTCGAGGATGCCAAGGCCGGCAAGTTCCCGCTCGGCGGCGACACCTGGGGCGACGAAGCGGCGGCCGACGACTACCACGCCAACCCGGGCAAGGAACCGTGGGTGTTCCGCAGTTCGTTCGTGACCGTCGTCAGCCGCATGCCGCTGACGAAGGTGCGCGAGATGGCGACGCAGGTGGACTCGGCTTGGGTGCGCGTCGCCGACGTGTTCGGCACCATGCAGCCGCGGCCGCGCTACCGGCCCGTGGTGATGATCGCCGCGACGCAGAGTGAATACGCCGACCTCGGGGCGCGCCTCGGAGACGAGTCGAGTTCGACCAGCGCCTTCCTGGCGATGGCGGAGGGCCGCTTGAAGTTGACCGGCCTCACCGAGGCCCGACCCGCGGTGTGCGACGGTACCGGTGCCCTCGGCGTCTACAGCGCACGCCATGCCGCCGGGCTCGCGTTCGCCATCAGCACCGCGCGCGATCTCGGCACCGAGTTGCCTGCCTGGTTCTTGCACGGCGTCGGCAGCCTCACGAGCCGTCTCCACCTTCCTTCCGATGCGGCGCACTACGCGCGCCAGGACATCCAGAACGGCGGGGTCAGCGACTGCAAGGCGCTGTGCAAGAACTTCCACTTCCGCGGCGACGACGGCAGCAAGCGTCACATCCTGTTCCAGTCGGGCTTGATGCTCGACTTCGCGCTGAGGGGGCGTGACGAAGCGGCGAAGGCGGCGCTGGCCGAGTTCGCCGCCGCCTGCAAGGCGCGCAACGGCAGCGCCGCCAGGCAGGCGATCGGCAAGCTCGAAGAGGCGTTGGCAGCGGCGCTGCAGCAGCTGGTCGCATACGAGCAGGAACTGGCGCGCTGATCCGCGCGGTCGACTGCTCCTGGTGGCTCTCGCAGCCGGCTGGCTGCACGCGTATACGCACCTGCGAACCTCTGCAGTTGCGTACTTGGGGCGTTCGGCCCACTGGCCCGCCCCGGCGCGGAAGCTAGGCTTCGTCACCCCACCCGGGCGTACTCGTATCGCCCATCTCGTCTCGCCTCGTTTCAGGCAGTGCATTCCATGCAAAAGCAGATCACCCTCCTGGCCGCTGCGGCCTTCTTCGCTGCGTCCGTCTCGGCGCAGTGCCTCGTCACCGCCGGCGGCACTCCCGTCGTGCTGACGCCGACCACGTTGGCCTACCCGGCTGATGACGAAGGCCGCTCGGCGCCCATCCCGCTCGGCTTCAACTTCCCGATGGCCGGCGGCACGTCGGCGACGTTCTCGCACGTCGTCATCGACTCGAACGGCCTCGCCTACCTGACCAATGGTGGCCCCGCGATCGGCACGACCTTCTTCGGCTCCGAGGACATGGCCGGGTTCGCCGGTGACTCGCCGCGCATCGCCGCCTTCTGGAGCGATCTCGAAGGCTTCAACGGCGGCGCCAACTACGCCGTGACCACCGACGCGACGGTCCCTGGTGTGTTCACGATCAACTGGATCGAGGTCAACCAGTACTTCGAGCTCGGCACGCTGTCGGCCCAGGCGAAGCTGTTCGCCAACGGCGACGTGTCGTTCTCGTACTCGGCCGGCATCGTCCTCCAGGGTTTCTCGGCCACCGTCGGCGTCTCGGCCGGCAACGGCCTGATCGACGTCAGCACGGACCTGACGGCCCTGCCGACCTCGACGATCGGCAGCCTCTACGAGACCTTCCCGATCGGCGTGTTCGACCTGCAAGGCACGACGATGTTCTTCGCCTACAGCGGCACCGGCTACACCGCCGTGTCGACCTGCACGGGTGCGCCGCTCGCCTACAACCTGCAGTACGGCACCGGCTGCTACGACGTGCCGGGTGCGGGCGTCTACGAGTTCCACGCCGACGCGGCGATCGCCTCGGCGGCCCTGCAGGGCAACGCGCTGCAGGTGATCCCGACCGGCTACGGCTACACGGGCCTGTGGCTCGCGGGTGGTGCCTCGGCCTACATCGCGCCGACCGGTGCGGCCACGATCATCAACACGGGTGACGACGCCAGTGTCGCCGTCACGCTGCCCTCGCTGATGCCGTCGCCGAAGGGCCCGGTCAGCACGGTCACGGTGTCGGGCAACGCCATCGTCACGCTCGGTGGCATCAGCAACAACGACTTCGACTTCAGCCCGTCGGGCGGCGAGTTCGCGACCGGCGACGCCACGGCGTTCTACGCCTGGCACGACTACAACGCGTTCGAAGGCGGTGACGTCAAGACCGAGCAGGTCGGCAACCTGTTCTGCATCACCTTCGAGAACGTCGAGAACTACTCGTTGACGAACCCGTCGCCCAACCCGGGCACGATGCAGTTCCAGCTCGACCTGTCGACGGGCGCCTGCACGATGCTGTGGGTCACGGTCGACACCGACACCACCAGCATATACGGCAGCGCCCACTTGGTCGGCTGGAAGACCGCCGGCATCGTGACCGACAACGGCTCGCAGGTGCTTTCGACCGCGCTGCCGCTGACGACCACTGAGAACGTGGTCGCGATGGCGCTGTCGGCCGGGCCGAACCCGATCTCGACGCCGGTTCTCGGCACCAACGTGGTCTACACGACGGACAACATGCCGGAGTTCGCGCCGGGCGCTGGCATCTACATCGGGATCAACATCCTGAGCCTGTCGACGATCCCGGCACCGGGTGTCGACCTGTTCTTCATCGGCGCCCCGGGCTGCTCGGCGCTGATCGGCTCGCTGGACGTGATCCTCAACATGGTCGGTGTCACGCCGACCCAGTCGGTGCTGTTCCCGATCCCGGCCGGCGTGCCGATCGGCACGACGATCTGGTCGCAGTCGGCGTCGCTGATCGCGCCGAACAGCCTGCCGAACGGCCAGAACGCCTTCGGTCTGACCACCAGCAACGGCGTCGAGACCTTCATCAGCGTGAACTGAGCCGGCTCGCCGTAGCGGCGACCCGGCTCAGGCCTTGCCGGGACGCCGCAACGCGGGGTCCATCGACCGCGAGGTCGCAGCCGTCGGCCCCGCTGCGTCGTCATCCGAGCCCGCTCCACCGCACGGTGGGGCGGACTCGTGCCATTTCCGTCAGTGCGCGCTTTGGCAGTCGCCGCGCACTCGCGAACATGCCGCGATGTTCCACGAGCTGACGCAGATCGACGACCGCGGCCGACGCGTTCCTCTACGTCTATCTGCCGATCCACGACGGCGACCTGCCGAACCTTGAGCGCCTGCACGCGGTCGGTCGCCTTGCCGCCGAACTCGTCGGCAAGGG
>Ga0169931_10015268_pt1 | contig 10289 bp, 8 predicted proteins | sample Kivu_15m_20L_FD_129675 | JGI IMG/M metagenome (GOLD analysis project Ga0169931, IMG submission 129675) | Freshwater microbial communities from Lake Kivu, Western Province, Rwanda to study Microbial Dark Matter (Phase II) - Kivu_15m_20L... | ecosystem: Environmental > Aquatic > Freshwater > Lake ... | reverse complement strand
TATGTTGTGATATCGGGCAACTCGCGTTTCTAGACCATAGTCTTCATAAAAATGTCTACACATTCGTTCTGAGAATAACTTTTCCCATCCATACCCGTCTTCCGGCATGGCAGGGTAAGCATCCTCTTCTTTTAAGCCAGCCACATCATTAGATTCCTGCTTCGAGGCGTTGTATACACAGGCGCTAGAGGCAAAGAAAAATCTCTTGACATCCAGATCCCTGGCTGCCATTAGTAGATGCGTATTAATTAGAACCGAAAGCATGCACTCTGCTTTATGCGTCTCAATAAAACCCATTCCACCCATATCTGCGGCCAAGTTATAAACCTGGTCCACACCATTAAGAAAAACTAAACAATTTTCTGATCTAGAGAGATCGAATACATGATTCTCAGCTGCTTCATGGACTTGGTACCAATTTGATAGCGGCTTAATGTCGGCACAAATGACTTCATGGCCTTCAGATAACAATTTAAGCGTCAACCACCCACCGATGAATCCGCCCGCGCCTGCAACAGCAACTTTCACGAGCCGAACCCCCCAAAGTATCTTGTCACTAGAATACACTCACCAAGACCTCGAGCTGCCAGGGTTTAGTATCTATTTCATACTTAACAGGTTCTTGATTGTGTTGATGTTGATAAGGTATAGCTGTGCGAGTAATAATTTTGGCCGGCGGTCGCGGTACTCGGTTGGCGGAGGAGACGACTGTCATTCCTAAACCAATGGTTCAAATCGGCGGGAAGCCGATGCTTTGGCACATCATGAATTCTTATGCGAGGCAAGGCTTCTCCGATTTCCTAATTGCCACGGGTTACTTGGCTGAAGTAATCGAAAAATGGACAAGTTCTTTAACGGAGAATTGGAAAGTTGCCACGCAATTCACTGGATTAGAGACGCAAACCGGGGGAAGACTTAAGCAATGCGTACTTGCGAGTTCTGGTGACAGATTTTTGGCAACTTATGGTGATGGACTCGCTAATGTTCACATTCCGGGGCTACTTGCAGCACACAAAGAAGGAAGATTCATAGCAACTCTCACCGCTGTTCGCCCTCCGGCTCGATTTGGAGTAGTAGAGATTTCAAACGGACGTGTTTCTCATTTTGGCGAGAAATTGCAAGCCGACTCAGGTTGGATTAATGGTGGATTCTTTGTTCTTGACAAAGCGATTTCAGATTACGTTCATTCTGATGATGAACCTTTTGAATCCGGAGCGCTTCCCAGGCTTTCCGACGAAGGAAAATTGGGCGCTTATGAACACTTTGGCTTCTGGAAACCGATGGATACATTACGTGAAAAGATGGAATTTCAGGAACTCGCTTCGCAACCACTTTGGCCTTGGCTAAATGTTGTGGATGAAACTAAACATTAGTCACAAATTCATGAGATCTAAGGCTATTTCACGCAGAATTGATTCTTGCCCTGCAACTATACGGCGGCGACCAATTTCATTCCAGAGTACTTCAACGGGAACGCCAAGTTCATCAGACAATCGTTGAACGTGAGGAGCAAAACCACTAAAGGCTCCGGCCATCCCGCTTCGTAAACTAGTCGAAGTTACCTTAGGAAGACTTCCTGCGCACTCTAGAGCAGTTAAATCACTCAAATCATAGAACGGATCCATCTTTAGATCTTCATCACCGGCGTTTGAGACCGCTACCAGAGCCTCGAGCTGAGCATTTCCGCTTCCCGCACCAAGCCCCATAGCGGCTCCATCTAGAAGCGTTGCTCCTGCTTTCTCTGCGCTGCTAGCGTTGGCGATGGCCAGTCCAAAATTGTTATGCGCGTGGAAACCAACTTCTACCCCAATGGTTTCTCTTAGCGCAACTACACGCTCCGTTACGTCATCCGGCCTAAAGTTTCCGGCCGAATCCATTAACACAATTGCTGAAGCACCAAAATCAACCATTAACCGTGCTTGCCTAACTAAGCCATCAACTGAATTCATGTGGCTCATCATCAATACTCCATGTGCAATCACATTCTTCTTTACCAAGAATTCTAAATGCGTTTCGGCTAGAGACGCTTCTGTAGCGTGCGTTGCGACTCTAACCAAATCAACACCAAGATCAATTGCTGGTTTTAAGTCCCTTTCAATAGTTGCCAAACCGGGTATTGCATGAACACCCAATAACTTATCTCCCAGATTCGCACGCGCTGCTCTCAACATTTCCTCATCTGTTAATCTGGACTTACCTATGAGGTAAGAGGATGCGCCTAATCCGTTGCCGTGGCCCACCTCTACTGCATAGGAGGATGATTTACGAGCTAAACGACAGTACTTGACTAAGAAATCTAGAGTTAACTGATGCCTCAACGCATGATTGCCATCACGCAGTGTTACGTCGTAGAATTTTTTATTCAAGAAAAGCACCAAAATGAGATTCAAACAAGCGGCCGGCAGTCTCAACAGCAGCTGCATTTATCACATCCAAATTGCCTGCAAATTTAGGAAGGTAAAATCCTGCTCCTTCAACAATAGCCGTCGCTGAATAAATATTTTCATTCTCAGAAAATATCGGCACAACAATCCGGTATCCTGGCACAAAGTCTTGCATTGCCTCTTCCATCTCACTAAGCATTTGATTTGCGACATCCACTTTCATGCCGATTGCGTTCACGGTTACCGTAGTGCGCATCATGACTGGTGGATCCGTTGGATTGAGGACCAAAATTGCTTTAGATTTACGGGTTCCACTTATACTGGAGGCAAGAGACTCGGTGGCCATGATGTAGTTGTCAATATTTCTACGAGTAGCGAGCCCCGCAGATCTCGATGCGATACTTGATGAAATTTCTACCTCGAGAATGCGATTGGATCCCTTCTGCATCGCATATATGAGCGCCGCTGCAGATTGTCCACCACATGTAATCATTGAAAAATTCTTTTGGGTCAACTCTTGACCAGTCAATGCGAATTTGTCGTGTCGTCCTATGAGAATAGGTACCATCGGTCTTCCCAGTTGAGATGGCGTCAAGTCAATAACGAGACATTTCCTATCAGAAATAAGATTCCAATGTTCAATATGATTCGTCGCCGATGTCGCGTCAAAAACCACATTGAAGGCGATTTCTCCAGCAAGGGCCTGCGATGCGCCTTCACTAAAAATCGGAATTCCGCGTTCTTCGGCCTTCAGCAATCCTTCACTTTCCGGTCGTCTTCCAACAAGCCCAACCACTTCAAACCTTTGGTCATTTCTCATTCGCAATGCCAAGTCAGTTCCAATATTCCCTGAACCAAGGATGAGCGCCTTTATAATCAGCTGCTTGACAGCTTTTCTATCTTTCAATTCCTTTACTCGATTCATGTACAGCACCTCCTAAAATCTCAAGAAGGACTTCGAAGGAAACTTTGGGATCAAGATCTTCAATGGGCGGCGAGACTATGGTTCCATCAGTCCTCTTGGAAGTTGCAAGACGCGGCAAATATTTCTGTTCAGGATCCATCATGACTTCAATCAAGGTTGGACGACTATTTCTTAAAGCCTTCGATAAGTCCATGCATAGGTCATTATTGTTCGACAAACAAAAATAATCAAAACCAAAGGTTTTAGCGACTGATTCAAAGCTTGGAAAAGACAAACCAGATTGAAGCGTGGAACCAAACTCTCGACCATCGAAAAGATTTGTTTGGGAGATTTTAATCATTGCATACCCCTCATTATTGAAGACAAACAGTTTCAAAGGTATTTTGAAATGCCTTACGGTTTGCAATTCTTGCAAATTAAACATGATTGCACCATCAGTGTTTAGGCAAACTATCTGCTTACTTGGAGCCGCAAAAAAAGCACCTAAAGAAGCTGGGAGTCCGAAACCCATTTCTCCAAGACCCTGAGAGGTAAAGAACCGTCGAATTCCTCTTTGTTCATAGGCGTAATGACCTGAAATAAGCCCAGCACCCACATCCGTTACTATGATTGCTTCTTCATCAAGCTCCTCGTTTAGATATCTTATGACATCGACAGAGTGAACGTAGGAACTATTTCGGGGGCCAATTTCCGTTTCTTGATATCGAGGAAACTGCGTGCGCAAATTTTTCATAGTTGCGCGCCAATCTGCAATTTCCTCAAGAGAAAAATCTGCTTCGGAGTGCTCTGATTCCATTTGAGATAGAACTACAAACACATCGTTCTCAATCAAATTCCAGCCTAATCCCGCGAATTTCTCTAGTTCCGTTGATTCGATCTCGACAACCCACACTTCAGCGCCCCTTGCAAAGTCTCTCTTGTCATATCCAACCTGAGGTATTGCAAGTCGGGTGCCAAGACAAACCACCAGGTCTGCCTTTTGTAGAAGCAAATTAGAAGCTCTCTCGCCATATATACCGATACGCCCCATGTTTAGGGGATGTTCTTCAGGGAATAGATCAACGGCCGACCATGACAAGAAGAAAGGTATCTGAGTTTGATCAATAAGCTTTCGAAGTTTTGTCAAAGTTTTGGTTCGTCTACAACCGTTTCCAATATAGAACACGGGACGAGAAGCTGATTTCAAATTTAGGATAAGTTCACTGACTTGCCTACTAGTAGACACAAAAACTTCGTCCGCATCTGATTCCACCTCATGTATGCATTCCTTTGGGCAAACCTCGGATCTCTGAAGATCCATTGGAAAATCCAGATGAACAGGTCCCATCCGATCAGTTAGTGCAAGTTTGATTAGTCGCCGAGTTTGTTGAAAAGGACAATCTCCCCTTTTCACCCTGGTAGATGTCTTTGTTATATTGGCAAAAGAACGAACTGAATCGAAGCCTTGAACACCCCAAGAACGGGCATCTTTTGTATCATCACAATGAAAAGAACTCTCGTTCCCAGACAAGACTAGAATTGGAATGGAGTCCAAATGTGCGCTCAAAATTCCAGTCATGGCATTTGAGGTACCACCACCAGTTGTTACAATCGCTACTCCTATTTTATTGGAAACGCGAGCGTAACCTTGCGCTGCCATTACGACGGCTTGTTCGTGGTGTAGGAAGCAAACCTCAATACAGCCAATTCGTTGAATCTCATCTAAGAGAGCTAGATTGCCTGCACCAGTAATGGCAAAAACCACATTTACGTCTAGCACTCTCAAAGCATGAACTAAAGACTTTGCCCCAGAAGACTTGATCATCTTTCTAATCCCAATTCTACGCAGTTCAAGGATAATCTTTAAACCTTATCACGCATCCCTTCGGAGATCTCTCTTGACGTGCTTCTCTTGTAATGCCCATCAATAACCTAGTTGGTGCCCCGCGTCGATCATGTAGATGCGAGTGGGAACGCTTTGAATAAAAGTAATTTGAGAGCCACGAGCTATAGTTTTCGACAAGTGCGCTTCCCACGCCTATTACATTTGATCGGATCTAATTTGCTTTGGAGGTTTAAGACTGCTCAAATCAGATCCCAACGATCATTCAATATCTTGAAACGACTTTCATCCTCTTTGGATATTGTAAAATAATGTTCTTGCTTGTTCTTGAGCCACAACAGTTCAAACTTAACGGCCATTAAAAGATCTTGCTTGATGGATTTCGATACGAGTGACTTGGCATGGAAAAGTACTTTTCTCGTCTCAAATCGAGTTAAGTGTGTTTGGGAGATTCTTTTCAGATTATCGAGCGAACTCGAGCTAACCCCACCACCGACGACAAACTCCAAATTCACTTTTTTGCATTTATCAGCGGAGTCAACGACGAAATTGGTGACCTTTTCACTTTCAATACCTTTACTGCCGAGATCTAAGGAGCCTGCGAAATCATTCCTACCAAAAACAACTCCATCAATATTCGAATTCAACTTGAACGAGTTCAAGATAGCATCGAAATTATCAAACGTTTGTTTCGTTTCTAAATTAAATAGAAACTTTGTTTGCTCTTTTTCAACTTGGGAGTAAGTTTTAGTTATTGCGGAATCATATTTCATGATCGCATAAGAACTTTCAACCATCGGTGCAATTATGTAGTCTACACCAATCTGTTTTGACTCCAATAAGTCACGGATTGCCTCGCAACCACCGATCTTCACAGCTAGTTTCGCACCAGCTCTTCTCGCCACATCTACAAGACGCAACAACTCCCCCATGCGGGTGCCTTCAGCTTCAAATTCGGCTTTTACTCCAACATAACTGCCATTAGCTATTCCAATTCTTAGAATTTCAGCCATCTGTTGTTCTAGTAAATTCATAGCAGATGATATCGCAAGAAGTCAACAGGCGAATTAGAGGTATCTGGAAACTTTTAACCAATCCTTTTCATCTAGCTCCGGAGTCATAAGGTGAATCGGTGCAGATTCCATCCCGCCTTCTCGTGAAATTCGACTACTGATCTTGGGGTAGAACGTTTGTTCGGGATGAATCGGAACTATAAACGCTGCAGGTCCATTTTCTCGGAGCAACGCTTGAACTCTTTGATCATCTGAGACTCCAATATTGGAGTCAAGGGTGTAAACCGGAATATCGTACATTTTAAAGAGTTTAGTTAAGTTGGGTAAACCCAAACCCGACGATCTATCACATCCTATGTATCGTCCTGCAAAATAGTTCAGCTGAGTCATCCTAATTGAAGCGTAGCCGTTGTTTTCCCAGATAAACATTTTTATGTTCAAATCATTGATTCCAACGGTGCCAATTTCTTGGATATTTTGTGCGAAGCCACCATCTCCCTCAAAGTGAATAATCCTCTTGCGAGGATTAGCAAAAGCCGCTCCAATCGCACCACTGAGTCCATATCCCATACTCGCCAGAGACTTATTTGTAATTATGCGAGTACCTCGCGGTTGAAGCAATGACTGCATTGTCACGGTCATTGAGCTGCCACTACTTGATGGAATCAGAATATCCTTTGTAGTTAGGCATCTTGAAACATCCAAAACAAAATCATAAGGATTAAAGAATCCTGCAAAGTTCCGATTGCTTTTCTCTGAAAGCGGTAGAACCTCTTTCACTTCTTGGCAATATTGTACCCACTTTGGATAACGAAAGTCTTCACGGTACAAATATTTGATTAGGTACTCAAGGAACACATTTGCATCAGCAGAAAAGGCTCGAATGTCTCGCAGCTTGCTTGTCTTGTGCTCGCTCTTGTCTATATCGACCTGGACAATTGTTCCGTTAGGAACAAAGCCTCCAAAATTGAAACCGGTCTGCTGTAATCCAAGCCTTGTTCCTACGGCAATAACGAGGTCCGCTTGTTGTAGAAGAATATTCGAATACCTCATGCCCCATGTGTTAGGGCGACCAAAGTACAACACTTCTTGTGACCCCAATCGATCCGCACCATTCCATGTGGTCATCATCGGTAAACCAGCGCGAATTAGTGGGTCATAAATTGATTCGATTCTTGATCTCGAAACTCCGCCTCCAATCAACAATATTGGGCGGTATGACTCTTTCAACAATTTAAGAGTTTGTTCAACTAAAATTGGTAAATCAAGATCATTAGTACTTGACCGATTAGGAATTTGTGAACTTTTCATTGGCGACGTTTGAATATCATCTGATGCCTGTACATCCAGAGGCACTTCCAAAAATACCGGCCCTTTCCTATCGGTCATTCCTAGACGTATGAACTCTTCAATCTGACCTAAGTCCACAGGTGTTGTCACCCGGTGCGATACTTTGGTGATTGACCTGACAATAGCAACGCCATCAACTTCTTGAATTCCCATTTGGCGCGCTGAAGAATGATTTAAATCCAATTGTTTTACCTGACCTCCAATAATTAACAACTCACGAGATTCAAGATAGGCTCCCGCAATACCAGTGACCGCATTTGTTAGTCCTGGACCTGCAGTGACGAGAGCAAAAGCCTTGCATTCTTCAGAACTTTCATTAAAATATTCCGCTGCGATGCTTGCAGAGTACTCACTGACTACCGGAATACATCTCAGCTCCTTGGAGAAGGTGTCTAAAAAGTGCATTATATTCCCGCCTGCGACATAAAAACAGTGGGTGTACCCCAAGCGCTTTAGTAAAGATGCTAAGTGATGAGAAAAAATTGTTATCCTCTTCCAGAAGAGATTGATTTAAACATTGAAGAAATACTATCAAAGTGCCAGCTTGGCGTAATAATATTTAGTGAGTCCTTTGGACCAAATGATTGCCCTATTCCTATTGAAGACATTCCGGCCCAATGAGACGCTTCTATATCCTCCTGTCGGTCGCCAATCATAACTGCTTCTCTTGAGTCAACTTTCGCACTTTGGCACAAATGACTCAACATGGCAGGTGAAGGTTTGGCATCAAACGAGTCGCTTCCGACAATCTCAGAAAAATAATCTTGGATCCCACATTGCATTAAGACATGCTTCGCATTAACAGTGGGTTTATTGGTGGCAATCGACAAACGTTTTCTCTGACTTTTTAGATAGTCGAGTAACTCAGCTACAGATTCATACAGATCTCTTGCATCGAAGGGGTGATTGATTAGGCGACGCCTGAAATCCATAGTCATAGCGTTGGAGATTTTCTCAGGGACAGGATGGCTAAGATTCCAAAAAGCTTTCGGTGGGCTCCCAACCAATTTCTCAAGTTCACAAGGAACCAATCCATTAAATCCAAAAGCTAATCTAGTGATATTTGCATACAATACAATCCAATATGGACTATCTACTAACGTTCCATCTAAGTCAAAAATAAAGAGCTTCTTTTCAAGAACATCGAGATTCTTGTTCACTTAATCAAACCTTTGCTCCAACTTTTTTCTAATCCCTTGATAGTTTCATTGATTTGTTCATCAATACTGAAAAGTCCTATCCCGAATCTTGCGGCAAGATCTTCAATGTCTTGCAGTCTTGAAAAATAACTATCTTCTTCTCCGTGTAACTCGTTGCGATTTATCACTTTACAGTTATATATTTTTGCGATTTTTGAGGCTAGGCTCTCAATCTCTATGAGTTCGCCACCACTTTCAACGACACGAAAATCGCAATTTCTTGTTTCTAGCATACATATCTCAATGATTTGAGACATGTCTATATAGCGGCGCCACACAGCGTTGGTGCTTGTCAAAACTATTTTGTTTATAAATTTCGCCTGCCAAATTAAATTGCCCAACGCATACTTTCGGAAATCTCTTAGATAGCGCCCCGAAGCTGAGAAAAGTCTGCAGACAACAAGATTCGTTCCTGCGTCATGACACGCCTTTCTAATGCATTCTTCCTCAAGGAGTTTCAATTCTCGATAAACTTTGTAACCACGGTCACGATTTAGATTAAGTGACTCTGGGCCTACGATTCCACTCGAAAAAAGCACGCAGTTGCTGGGCTTGTTCAGAGAGATATAGTCCGCGGCTTTATTGATTAGCTTTGTATTTTGTTCTCTATATTCGACTTCAGACATTTCACTGAATTTATCGGCTGTTAAAAAGGCAAAAGGAAAGAAGTTCTCAACCTTCTCTCTTTCTTTTCTTGGTATCCATTCTCTTGCTGTTCGTGAGCCAACTCCCGAGATTTCAAAGACTCTTTGAGTTCTACTGTAGACCACTAGATTGTCACGATTACTGACATAACCTTTCTCAAAGAGTAGATGTATGGCGGACTTTGCAGCCCAACCATTACTTCCAACTAAAACCTGCACCATGCCCTAATGTAATCACAGTTCTTTTCTTGTGGCAGTGAATTTTCTGAGAGCCGCCTTCGGGAATCGAACCCGAGACCTTCGCTTTACGAGAGCGACGCTCTACCGACTGAGCTAAGGCGGCACTTGTCAATCAATAACAACTATTTCTTTATTGGTCTTGAAACTTACGGATTTAATACCCGTGTCTTCTTCTGAATCCAGCCAAGAGAATTCGACCCCGGTCGACTTTAGAAATCCGTTTAGTCCGTACTTCGAGGAAATAGTCTCTTCATCTCCAAAAATTTGTAATGATGTTAGATTGATGTTTGAGACTGCCTCTCGTGACGGATGGGCATTACTAGTCCATTGAATGAAGAATGGGTTGCTTAAATCGCTCATCGTGTCTAAAACGCCGATTTGCTTCCAGTACAAGTCATTGCCGTCTGGCTTCTTACGATGCCCGAGAACTGCTTCGCGTGATAAACGTGACTCCACCTGAGAAAGGTCATCTACGGCCACAACCCAAGTGAGCCAACCACCGCCTTCCTCCGCCTTCTTGGATACCAGTTGCCCAAAAGGTGATTTGTCAGATGCGGGGTGATCGAGCGGGCAGACAACCTCTATGTATCGTGAATCTTGTAATGGAAGAACGAAATTCCTAGTTCCAAACTGGGGATGTATCCCACCGTCAATGAATGATGCTCCTAGTTGGCTTCCTATTCGTTGAATTACATCAACTATATTTTCGTGG
>Ga0169931_10015267_pt1 | contig 10289 bp, 12 predicted proteins | sample Kivu_15m_20L_FD_129675 | JGI IMG/M metagenome (GOLD analysis project Ga0169931, IMG submission 129675) | Freshwater microbial communities from Lake Kivu, Western Province, Rwanda to study Microbial Dark Matter (Phase II) - Kivu_15m_20L... | ecosystem: Environmental > Aquatic > Freshwater > Lake... | reverse complement strand
CGCAATTGAATCCCATGTTCTGTCTCCGTGGTGGAGGCCTCTTTCCGCACCAACGAGGTCGGGTGGGGGCCTACTCGGGTTCTTGCTCCGCCTTGGGCATGTGCAGCTGGGTCATCGCCTTCTGCAGATCACCCGCAAAAAGGTGTCGCCACACCTGATCATCGAAGGTCCAGGTGGATTCAATCAAAGACTGCTCCGCTGACTGCATCCGCTCCGAAGTCAGATACGCGACCATCCTGTCCTTGTTGCCGGGATGACCGACACCGATACGCAGCCGCAGAAAACCCTGTTCATTGCCGAAACACTGGATGATGGAGCGGATACCGTTGTGTCCACCGGCACCGCCACCGTCTTTCAGCTTGAGTACTCCAGGTTCAAAGGCCACCTCATCGTAGGCGATGAGCACCTGTCCGATCTCGAGCTTGTAGAAGCGTTGCAGCGCGCTGACGGCTTCCCCGGAGAGGTTGACGTAGGTTTCCGGTATCAGCAGAAAGACCTCGGTACCAAACAGCTGGCCCCTACCGACAAGCCCCTTGAAGCGGTTCTCCTGGGCGAGTCGGATACCTGCCCGTGACGCCAGCCATTCGACAAACTCTGCGCCGATGTTGTGCCGCGTGTGGCGGTACTTCGGTCCCGGATTGCCGAGGCCGGCGATCAGTCGTATTCCGGCCATGCGCTGCAGTCGTCCGTCTGGATGGCGAGCCTGACGTGCCCACTGAAGGACATCGTCAGGCGGTCAGTCTTTGGGTAACTCTGATCAATTCGCTCCTGCGAATTGATCAGGTCGGCAGGCCAAGCCTGCCTCGCATTTTCCTTGCGTTTCACGCATGGAAAATGGCGGTGTGTCCCTACACCGCACAGGAGGGTCTGATTAATCAGACCCTCCTTAGGGCGCCTTGGCAGGCTCGGCTTCAGCACCACCGCGCGGTGCATGCACAGAGACAACCTGCTGGTTGTGGTCGGAGCCGAGTCTCAGTTCGGGAATCTCCACGCCTTCCGGAAGCTTCAGGTCGGAGAGGTGCAGGGACTGGCCGAGCTGAAGGTCTTTCAAGTCGACCTCGATGTATTCGGGCAGGTTCGCCGGAAGACTGCTGATGACCACTTCCGAGAGGTTGTGGGAAATAAGTCCGCCACCGACCTTCACGCCCACACAGGCTCCTTCATTGATGAAGTGCAGCGGTACATGCACTTCGATCACCCGGTCGGCGCTTACCCGGTAGAAGTCGATATGAGTGATCGTGTCGCGCACTGGATTGCGCTGTACATCACGCACTACCACCTGACTGCCCGCACCGTCGAGCAGAACCTCGATCACCTGCGAGAAAAACGCTTCGTTGTGGGCCGCCTTTTGCAGTTCGTTGGAGTCCAGGGACACCATCTGCGTTTCACCTTCGCCACCGTACATGATGCCGGGGACTCGGCTGGTTCGACGCAGGCGGCGGCTCGCTCCTTTCCCCACGTCCTGACGCGCTTGCGCGTTCACTTTGATCTGGCTGGACATTGCTGATTCTCCAGGAAGGGCGACCAATCGCCCGGTTGTAATGCACCGCCGGGCGCGCGACCACGCCGGCAGGTTTTCCTCATGCCGCACCATTTGATGCGAATGAAAGGGAATTGGCTGGGGCGGGAGGATTCGAACCTACGAATGGCGGGATCAAAACCCGCTGCCTTACCACTTGGCGACGCCCCAGAAGATCAAACCGCACCGCTCACCCTGATGAGGACCGGCGCGCACCGCCTTGCTCCGGCTCGGCCAGGACTTTTTGCCAGGCCGGGGAAAAGCGGGCCGGTATTGTCTTTGCGGTCTGGGGCGGAGTCAAACCGGGAGAGGTCACGGAGCGAACTTTGTTCGCCGAGTCTGCACGAACCCTGCCGGCTGGCCCGCTTCCGACGGAAGGGCGGGTTGCTCCCGATGTCTCCCGATCCTTACTGCGCTGGGGGCGTAAGGACCAAGAGCACCTGATAGTCATCCCGAACCGCCCGAATGCGCGCAGGTTCCTTGCTTTGTTCGTTGCGATAGGTGAACCCCAGGCGCCACCCGAGCTGGTCGAAGGCGATCATCCGCCCGTGACGGTCGACCATCGGGCCGGAAACCGGGATCTGCTCGATGGGGCCGCCCTGCACCCACTGTGGCAAGGCTTCGAGGGGTAAATACCAGCCGAGCTGCTTGCGCATGACTGCGTAGACGGGGCCGGATTCGAGCACCTTTCCACCCCCGTCCAGTACAGTGAGGTCGCGCCCGTTTCCCTCAAGAATCGTTCGACCCTGGCCTAACGGCCCCCACAACTCGATCCGGTAGTCTTCACCCGTCTGGATCCACCGGAATCGCGCGGAGTGCCTGGATTCGGTGCCCCGGATCGCCAGCTTTCCTTCGATATTGAAATCATGGTCCATTGGAATGCGCAGACCACGCTGTTGGCAGGCGGAGAGCAGAAACAGCCCCACCAAAGAAAGCAGGAAGAAGCGGATTGGCAGGGATGCCGGCTTCCCGGGATGCCACCCCTCATCCTTCGACTCGGAACCGGACAACCCAGGACCAGACCATCCCGGTTCGGTACTGGCACGATCTGCTACCATGCGAATGAAGCTCCTGAACGTCCGCAGATCTTACCCGCTCCCCATGGCTATCCTCGCATACGGACTCAACTATCGGACGGCGCCCATCGAACTGCGGGAACGCATCAGCATGCCGGAAGAAGGCCTGCCCGGCTTTCTGCAGTCGATCAAATCCTGGATTCCGAGTCTTTCCGAGGTCGCAATTCTCTCGACCTGCAACCGTACCGAACTTTACTGCGCACTCGATCCGGCGGACGAAAACCGGGTGCACACATGGCTCGCACACTCGCGACCGGTCACGCTGGACGAACTCGCCGGCGCCGGCTACCGCCACTGGGACCAGGATGCCGCGCGCCATCTGATTCGTGTGGCCTCAGGACTCGATTCCCAGATACTGGGTGAGCCGCAGATTCTTGGTCAGGTCAAAACCGCCTATGAGATCGCCCGCAGCGAGGGTCTGCTCGGACCGGCGCTGAATCTCCTTTCACAGGTTTCGTTGCAGACCGCAAAACGCGTACGCACCGATACCGACATTGGTCGAAACCCGGTTTCAGTGGCATCGACAGCCGTACAACTCGCGAAACAGATCTTTGCGGATCTGGCATCAAAGACCACGCTTCTGGTCGGTGCGGGCGACACCATCACGCTGGTTGCAGAACACCTGCGCGCGCAGGGCGTCTCCCGTATCGCTGTGGCCAACCGCACACTCGCCCATGCCGAAAGTCTCGCCGGAACCTTCAGCGGTGAAGCGCTCGAACTGACAGACATCCCGTCGCAGCTGCACCGCTTCGACATCGTCATCAGCTCAACCGGCAGTCCTTTGCCGATCATCGGCAAAGGAGCAGTGGAAGCGGCAATACGTCAGCGCCGGCGCCGACCGATGTTCATGGTGGACCTCGCTGTACCCCGCGACATCGAAGCAGAAGTCGCCGAGCTGCCCGACGTCTACCTGTATGCCATCGATGACCTCTCCACCATCGTCGAAGAAAACACCCGCGCCCGCACCGACGCCGCCAGCGCTGCCCAGGACCTGGTCGATGCCGGAGCACAACAGTACCTGCGAGAATTTCGCGCCCACGAAGGGCAACATCTGCTGCGCCAGTTCCGAAATCGCGCCGACGACCTCGCGGCCCAGGAAGTGGAACGGGCGAAGCTGGACCTCGCACGAGGCGTAAACCCGGATGTGGTCATGGAGCAGCTCGCCCGGGCGATCACCAACAAGCTGATCCACCAGCCGACAGTGGCGATTCGCAACGCAACTGCCGAAGGCCATACCGAGCTGATCGACTACCTGAAGTCCCTCTACGAGCTTTGAGCGATGTTGTCCCCTTCCATGCAGGCGAAACTCGCCGCGCTGTCTGACCGCCACGAAGAAGTCGCCGCACTGCTCTCCGACCCTGAAGTGGTGGGCCAACGGGATCGTTATGCGGCACTCAACCGGGAACATGCCGAACTCTCGCCGGTGCTCGCCCGTTGGCAGGCCCTGCGGGAGCGGGAGTCGGAACTGGCGGATGCCCGTGAGCTCGCTGAGGATCCGGACCCGGAGCTGCGCTCACTCGCCCAGGATGAAATCGGTCGCCTGCAATCTGCCTGCGAAGATGAGCTGAGGAACCTCCAAACCGCACTTCTGCCCCGGGATCCGAACGACTCTGCCAACATTTTTCTTGAAGTGCGCGCCGGAACCGGTGGTGATGAGGCCGCCATCTTCGCCGGGGATCTGTTCCGCATGTACACGCGTTACGCGGAATCGCGGGGCTGGAACGTGGAGATCCTGAGTGAGAGACCCGGTGAACATGGTGGTTACAAGGAAGTGATTTCACGCATCGCCGGTACCGATGTGTACCGGCTGCTCAAATTCGAGTCCGGTACACACCGGGTTCAACGTGTGCCGGAAACCGAATCCCAGGGTCGCATCCACACCTCCGCCTGTACTGTGGCGGTGCTGCCGGAAATCGAGGAAGTAGCGCAGATCGAGATCGACAAAGGTGATCTGCGCATCGATACCTACCGCTCATCCGGCGCGGGCGGCCAACACGTCAACAAAACGGATTCCGCCGTACGGCTGACGCACTTGCCGACCGGCATCGTGGTGGAATGCCAGGACGAACGATCACAACACAAGAACCGGGCGCGGGCCATGTCGCTGCTCCAAGCCAAACTGCTCGACATGGCTCGAACGAAACAACAGTCACAGCAGGCGGAAACCCGCAGACTGCAGGTTGGCAGCGGTGATCGTTCAGAACGCATACGCACCTATAACTTTCCCCAGGGAAGGGTCACCGACCACCGCGTGAACCTGACGCTTTACAGCCTCGATAACATCATCGCAGGTGATCTGCAAACCGTGATCGATACGCTGCAGCACGAGTTCCAGGCCGATCAGCTCAAAGCGCTCGGAGCCGATACGTGACTTCAATCGCCAGCTGGCATGCACGGCATGGCGAGCTTTCACGTCTGGACCGCGAAGTCCTGCTCGCTGATGTTCTTGAACGCAGTCGGGCATGGGTCATCGCGCATCCGGAGACCTGTATCGCCACAGACGCTGAACGTCAGCTGGATTCAGCGGCGACCAGGCTCAATCGCGGCGAACCTCTCGCTTACATCCGAGGCTGGCGGGAGTTCCGGGGTCTGCGTCTGGACGTCAATGCCGCTGTCCTCGTACCAAGGCCGGAAACGGAATTGCTGGTGGAGGCTTGCCTGGAACTCGCCGCGCCCGGCGACTCCGTGCTTGATCTTGGCACCGGTAGCGGCGCGATCGCCATCAGCATCGCCTGTGCAAGACCGGACCTCCAAGTCACCGCAACCGATATCTCCGCTGCCGCATTGCTTGTAGCTCGCACCAACGCCGCGCGCCACGCGGCAAGCGTGGAATTCGTCGAAGGTGACTGGTTCAAACCCTTTGCAGATCAACAGCAAGCTGCCTTCGACATCGTGATCACCAACCCGCCGTATGTCGCGCAGAACCACCCGGCACTTCAGGCACTCTCGGCCGAACCACGAAACGCGCTGGTCAGTGGCGCGGACGGATTGAATGCCATCCGTCGAATTGTCGCGGATGCCAGCTTGCATGTGCGGCGCTGGCTGCTCATCGAACACGGCTATGACCAGGGGCCAACAGTCTGCACTCTGATGTCAGACGCCGGTTTCACCCACGTCGAGACCCGCGAGGACTACGCCGGCCAGCCGCGGCTCACCTTGGGGAGACGCGCATGAATGACGATCAGCTGCTCAGGTACAGCCGCCAGATCATGCTCCCTGACATGGATATCGAGGGACAGGAAAAGTTGCTCGCAGCGCACGTGGCCATCGTCGGGCTCGGTGGTCTCGGCTCACCGGCAGCGCTTTATCTCGCTGGCGCTGGTATTGGTCAGCTGACACTCGTCGACTTCGACGTCGTTGACGTTTCCAACCTGCAGCGGCAGATCGTGCATCGCCAGGCTTCGGTCGGGCAGGCCAAAGTGGATTCAGCGAAAGAGGCGCTTCTGGCCCTCAACCCGGATCTTCACATCAACACGATACGGCGGGTTCTCGACGAAGACGACCTGCTAAACCTCGCCCGGTCTGTGGATGTCATCCTCGATGCCACCGACAACTTTCTGGTGCGGCAGATGATGAACGATGCGAGTATCGCCGCGCGCACACCTTGGGTCAGCGCAGCAGCCATCCGCTTCGAAGCCCAGATCACCACTTTCGACCCACGCCGGGAGGATTCTCCGTGTTACCGCTGCCTCTATCCTGACAGTGACGGCACCGATCAGACCTGCTCCGAAAACGGTGTGATCGCTCCTCTGGTTGGCATCCTCGGTGCTTATCAGGCGCTCGAGGTGATCAAGCTGTTGACGGGTGTCGGCGAAACGCTCGTGGGCCGGATCCAGTACTTCGATGCGAAGTACTCGGAGTGGCGGGAATTCAGATTGCGTCGCGCAGTGGACTGTCCGGCGTGTGGAGGCTGAGACCGTAAATCGCCAACAGGTGGCCCAGCAACTTGCTCTGTACCACTTCGATTGATATTCCGGGCACAAACGTACGCATGTCGGTCATCTGCATGCCGGCCATCCCACATGGGTTGATCAGGTTGAAAGGCATGAGATCCATGGCCACATTGAGTGCGAGTCCGTGATAACTGCAACCTCGCCGCACCCGCAGGCCGAGTGACGCTATCTTGGTGCCGTAGATGTAAACACCCGGCGCATCAGGGCGTGGGGCGGCTTCAAGGCCATAGTCAGCCAGCGTCCGAACACAGGCTTCTTCAATACCACTGACGAGGCCGCGTACTCCCAGTCCCAGGCGATTGAGGTCAAAAAGCAGATAGCCGGTGATCTGACCAGGTCCGTGGTAGGTGACCTGGCCACCTCGATCAGTCTGCACCACCGGAATTTCGCCGGTCGCCAGCAGATGTTCCGCCTTGCCGGCCTGCCCCTGGGTGAATACGGGATCATGCTCGGTGAACCAGATTTCATCGAGCGTCTGATCGGTCCGATCCGCGGTAAAGGTTTTCATCGCCGCAAACACCGGCGCATAGGCGGTACGGCCGAGGTCGCGGTAGATGACGGCGCGAGTGGTCACAACACCATCTTCACATCATTGAGCTTCATCAGATCGGCATGCAGCGCACGCAGCTGATCTTCGCCTGTCGCCGTCATGGTAACGGCCACGCTGACATACTTGCCGCGGTTTGAGTGCCGCAGATTGACGTTGTCAGGAGAAACATGGTGATCGTGGATGCGGACGACATCGAGCACGCGCCGCGCAAAACCGTCACTCTCGACCCCGATGATGCGGATCGGATATGCACAGGGAAAGCTGATCTTCGGCGGCTCAGTCATCACCGAAGAGTTCGCTGAAGAAGAGGCTGATGTAGTCGAAAAACCTTGAGATGGCGCCAGCTTCAGGTACTTCGCTCAGCGCCACGAGCGGCACTTCATAGAGTACTTTGCCTTGCAGGCTCACCCGGAGCGTACCGATCTCCGCACCCGCCGCAACCGGCGCTTCCAGAATTTTCGGCACCTCGAGTTCGACGGCCAGATCTTCATAGTGTCCGCGTGGATAGGTCACAAGCGCGGCCTTGGTCAACCCGAGATCAATGGTGTCTGCCTGGCCGTACCAGATTTCCGCCTGTTTAAGCACCACGTCCGCAGCGTAAAGCTCGCGGTTTTCAAAGTGACGAAAGCCGTATGAAAGTAGCTTTTGGCTTTCATCCATGCGGGCGTTGTCATCCTTCGTACCCATGACGACCGAGATCAGTCGCATACCATCCCGTGAAGCACTCGCCACCAGACAAAAACCGGCTTCTTCGGTGTGTCCGGTCTTGACGCCATCCACGGAGCGATCGCGCCACAGCAGCCGGTTGCGGTTAGGCTGGTCGATGTTGTTCCAGTTGAAACTCTTTTCCGCGTACATGCCGTAGGAGCCGGGGTGACGATTGATGAGCGCTTTCGACAACATCGCCAGGTCCCAAGCGGTCGTCACATGCCCTTCGGCCGGCAGGCCGGTGGAGTTCACGTAGTGCGTGCCCGTGAGGCCGAGGGATTTCGCATGTTTGTTCATCATCTCAGCGAACGCATCCTCACTGCCGCCGATGTGTTCAGCGATCGCCACAGTCGCGTCATTTCCGGACTGGATGATGATGCCCCGGAGCAGGTCTTCCACAGATACTTCGGTGCCCACCTGAACGAACATGCGTGAACCTTCCTGTTTCCAGGCGTATTCACTGATGAGAGCCTTGTCTGTCAGCTTCAGGCGGCCAGCGTCAATCTCTTCCGCCGCCACATAACTGGTCATGATCTTGGTGAGGCTCGCCGGCGGCTGAGGTGTTTTTGACTCATGCTCCACAAGAACCTGCTCGCTCGCGGCGTCAATCAGCAGGTAAGACGTGGCGGCAATCGGCGGTGGCTCTGGCACTCGTACTTCTGCTGCAGGCGCCTGGATGGAAATTCCGGCCGCCAGAAAGAAGGCCAGGCATCGAAAAATCATGCTCAATCCGCCGATCCTCACGATTTGATTGTTGTTCATGCGAAGCGAAGTCCTCATCCGCCGTTGACCACCATAGGCGCACCGAGTGCGTGTTCGACAAACAGCGAGCGCACGCGGTCGAGTTCGGCGTCGCCGTGAATCGGCCCTATCCGTACCCGGTAGAGATGATCGTCGGGAGTTTGCACCACGTACACCGGATGCTCTACCAGGGCTTTCAGCCTGGCCTGCAGTGCATCGGCACCTTCCAGCTCCGAAAACGCGCCAGCCTGGAGGACATAGCGCCCGCCACTCATGGCGGGGTCGAAAGTTATCGCCTCGACACGGACCCGGGCAGTGCCCGCGGGATGAACCCCCAACTTGACGGCCGCGGCATAAGACAGATCGATGATCCGTTCATCGTGAAACGGACCACGGTCATTGATCCGCACGATGGACCGGCGGCCGTTCTCGAGGTTGATCACATGTGCGTAGGTTGGAATCGGCAGGGTCTTGTGCGCGGCGGTGAGTTGCAGCATGTCATAGGCCTCTCCTGACGAGGTCCTTCTGCCGTGAAACTTGGTGCCGTACCAGGACGCCAGCCCGTTTTCAGCATACCCCGAGGCACTCGGCAGAACCCGATAGGTCTTGCCGGCTACCGTGTACTGCGCGGGATTGCCGTAACGGCTTCGCGGTTCAGGTTTCGGTACCGGATCCGGCAGATTCGCCAGATCGGCCGGAGCGTTGGCGGGAGCGCCATCCTTCTGCTCCGCGGGTGCCGTATTGCGACTGACCGGTGCAGGTGTGCTGCTCACACAGGCCGCGAGCAAACTTGTCACAGCGAGCGCCAGCGTGAGTCGGGTGAACGACCGCATCATCCCTCCGTATCTCCAGGCCCTTTCGGCGTTTCTTCGACCGACATTTTGTAGGCTTCTTTTATCGCCTGGGCCAGTTCATGTACCGCGCGGGCATATAGCGGACTATGGTTGTAGCGCGTGATCACGAAAAAGTCGCGCGAGGTGATCGCTGGCTTCGCCTCGGCTTCGTGATCGAAGGCAAGTACCGCGACCGGCGTGTTATCCGCGAGTTCCGCAAATCCGGGAAAACCGGTCTTGCGAACATCAGCCAGTGTGCTGGCCGGCTTCGGGTCCGTGCTCACAAGAGCAAGTAATCCTGCGGAAGGGTGTTCCACATCGGCTATCAGTGGCAGGTTTCCCTGCCAGCCGTGTTTGGCGAAATAGTTGGCCACGCTGCCTATGGCATCCTCGGTGTTGTTCCAGATGTCGCGGCCGCCGTCGCCGTTGAAGTCGATGGCATAGTGGCGATAGCTGGACGAGATGAACTGCCCGAAACCCATCGCCCCGGCATAGGAGCCCATCAGCTCTTCAGCCGGTTTCTTCTCTTCCCGGGCGAGCAGCATGAACTGGATCAGTTCGCTGCGAAAAAACGCAGCGCGCGGCGGGTAGTCGAACGCCAGCGTGGTGAGTGCATCCAGTACCCGCCAGGCACCACGGTGCTGTCCGTAACGCGTTTCGACGCCGATGATCGCGACGACGTACTCCGGTGGCACTTTGAAGAGCGTATGGGCCCGGATCAGGGCTGCTTCGTTTGCACGCCAGAACGCGGCACCTTCACGGATACGGTCTTGTCCAAGAAAAATCTGGCGGTAACGATGCCACGTCAGCGTTTTCTCCGCGGGTTTGCTGATGGCATCGATGATGCCCTGCTGGCGCTCAGCTTTGGCGAGCAACTCCATGACAACCGATCTTTCGAAACGGTGTTTT
>Ga0169931_10015266_pt1 | contig 10290 bp, 14 predicted proteins | sample Kivu_15m_20L_FD_129675 | JGI IMG/M metagenome (GOLD analysis project Ga0169931, IMG submission 129675) | Freshwater microbial communities from Lake Kivu, Western Province, Rwanda to study Microbial Dark Matter (Phase II) - Kivu_15m_20L... | ecosystem: Environmental > Aquatic > Freshwater > Lake... | reverse complement strand
TAGTAATGGAGGGAAGCTCGGGGCTGGTAGTTCCCTCCATTACTAAGGACTAAACAGCTAAAACCCTGTCCTACTCTTAGGATTTCAACCTGACCACTGACAACAGTCACGCCCGGGTGGATTAGCGGAGGTTGCGGTATTGGATTGCCCGGGCGTAGTCGGACTCGGGGATATCGGGAAAATATCCCCAAAGAACCCCACGGGCGATGGCGCGGGTTTCCTCGTCGGGGTGCTGCAACAGGGCGAGGAGGTAGGGAAACATGGTCTCTTCGGGCATTTTCGGGACGGTGTTGGCGATGATGCGACAAACTTCCAACTCGGTGGACGAATTCCAAACCTTGGGCCAGATTATGGCCTGAAAGACGCTTGGCTCTGCCTGGTCAGCGATGAGGGCATAGGCAACCAGCCGCTTTTCCCGGTCCTCGAGACTGTCAGCATAGGCCCAAAGCTGGATCACTCGGGAGGGGTCTAAGGGACCGGTTCCGGCCATATATTCAAAATCCGCCAACCACGGTGGGGGTGAGCCGGAATCCCCGCTGTCGCCGAGAAGATGCGCGTGTGTTGAGTCTTGAGTAAGGATCTCTACGATCTCCGCCGTGGTGGGAAGTCCAATTCTTAGCGCCGGTTCTTGGGAATCTGGAGAGGCTTCCTCTTGGTACAAATTAGGGGTCTCACTAATCGGGCGTTTGTTTTCATGGCTTGAGCCGGGGAAAATAATTATATAGCCTGAAAGTAACATCAAGAGGATCAAAGCGGACGCAACGAGAAGTTCCAACAAGTGATTTTTTAGAATAGGCATCTTGACAGTTGAAAGACTAGAACTACACAATTAGATAATGAATCAAAAAATACACCTACTTAAAGCATTGCTTTTTGTTAGCATGATTTTTCACCCGGCGGCTTGGGCTCAGTCCCTTAATAATTCCATCTGGAAGGGGACAGCCACAGTTAAAATCCCTGCTTTGACGCAGTATCGGGATGGTCAGCCGCAATCCTTTCCGACCGTCCCTTCTGGGCTCACAATGACCCTTCCAGTGGAAGCATGGTTTTTAACTCCTACCGAATTCGTGGTTGTTTTGGATCAGCGGGCCGTCGGCGCCGCGCCTACTCGAGCCAAGTTACAACCCTTGATAGGCTCGCGGCGGGGAATCTCTTACGGCAGTGGGCAGCAAACCCGCCATACCGGCACTTACAATGCGAGCACCAGGCGGTTTTCAGCTGTGAGGGAAAAACTCGTAAATTCAAGCTGGAGCTATCGAGGTCGTGGCACCCTGCAGGGTAGTTATAGCCTCCCAAGCTCCACGCGCATGTCGGTTTCGGGCTCTTACACAACCAGTCCAAATCCAAGCGGGCCCAACAGCCTTAAATACGCCAGTGGGGTACCTTCATTCACCGCCACTTTGACCAAAACGTCACGACAACCATCTCGCGAAGTTGCTAATGCATTTTCTGATACGCGCGGCCGATAAATAGAGCAAGCTAATCTTGGACTTTTAAGCCAACACTAAAGAAAGGAACCTTCCTATGAAACAAATCATCCTCTCGTCGCTGTTGGTCTGGATGGCTTTCGAAACCGGAGCCCATGCCCAAGCCGCTTATGCCGGTTCTTACAACTCGATGGCCGGCTACTCTTCGGGTTCTTATGCGGGCTACTTTGGCTACGGAATCACCACCGTTTCCCGAAATGGCTCAGCCTCCTACACCGAATATTGGCCGGCATCTCGGACCTCGGATCGGGGAACCGGCCGGGTCGATGCAAACGGTCGATTTACCCTGACGGGCGGAGTTACCGGGAGTGCGATCATCTACAACAACCGGATTGCCTATGGCAGTTTTAGGGATTCAGCAGGCCGCGGTTATTTCGCGGTTTCCAGGCGATAGGTTTAATTGAAAAAAACCATTAAAGGGTTGTGGGGTTTGGTTCTGATGGTGCTGGTTATCGGCATGGCCCAGAGCGGCGCCCAGATTTCCACGAGCCATGTAGGTTCATTCAACTGGCGGGGGGGGGCACCAACCGTGGAGGCGGTGAATTTCTTTACGGAACGGTCACGGTCGGTTCCGACGGGAGGATTTTTTCGACTTATTTTGTGCCCCGCTGGAGGGATCGAAACACGTTTTCGGGAACCATGAATCTTGCAACCGGCATCGGCAGCGTGAATGTCCGCGTCAACGGCAGGCCCAGTTCCCAAGGGGTTCAGCTTAAGATCCGTACCCGGGAACGGATCTGCTTCGACGGCAGCTTTGAAGACAAGCGCAAGGGCGGCAAAGGCATTTTTTCAGGGATCCGATAAAAACGGGGTCTTCCGCCGCGTTCCGACGTTTGGCTAGATTCAGCGCACGCCCCAGATGATCCCGCGGGAGTTGTACCCCCTTTTGGAATAGGTGATATCCAGATAGGTTTTGGAGGAGGTTTTGATGTTCAGGTCGAAGATGTATATTCCGTCGGTAATTGAGCCGCGACCGGTGCGTAAATTAACGGAACCTGTGAATACCGTCGTCTTTCGTTCGTCGTAGGAATAGATGGATCCCCTGACTGCACCGGTATTTGCCAGAGTCATCACTCCCTTAATGCCAGGGTCTTTGGCATGACTGCCTCTTGTTCCCAACGAAAGAATGGAATAGGTTCCCGGTTTGGCTTGGGCGTAGACAGAAAACGAACCCCAAAGGCACCAAACGGCTAGATAAAGCAACGGCCCACGCATTACCAAAAAATAAAAGTAAAGTTCTTGGTGTCAAGTTAGGCTATCTATCTAATAGCCTGAAAAGGATATAAAAATAGAAAAAAATATCCAAATCCAAGACGTCACATCGGCTTGTTGGGAAACAGGCTTTGTTGGATGGCGCCTAGGTGGATCGGAAATGCCTATCGGAACCCCCAGATTAAACCGGTTGAGGAGGAGCGGCGCTTGGAGTAGCTGATTTCGACAAATGTCCTTTGGGAGGTTCTAAAGATCACGTCATAAACTTTACGGGTTTTTGTGTCCGTGATCGTTCCCCGGCCGGTTCGGAGCGAAACGGCACCCTTAAAAGGGGAAGTCGAGCCATCGTCGTAAGAAAAGACCGAACCGTTAATCTGGCCGTTATTACCCACGATCATGGTGCCTTCACCTCCGGGATCCTTGGCGTGGCTCCCGCTTTTTCCAAGGGTGATGATTTTAAAACTTCCGGGTTTGGCCTGGGCTTGGGCAAGTTGGGGGATTAACGTAAATAGTAAGGCGAGGAAAATGGGTATTACTCTCATCATTCCGCGTTAGCCTAGCTCATTTTTAAGTCAATTAGAAAATGAAAAACAGCTTAACGGGTAGCCTTAAAGAGATATTAAGCACTCTTAAATTGTTTGGGATAAATGAATACAATATTAAAAAAGTTTCTGATTAATTTATTTAACTCAGCAGTGCCCATTGACAAGCTGAAAAGCCCAATTAGAGTAATCAACGTCAATACGATGTGGCATAAGATCGTTTCATTATTTTTTTCAGCTTTCTGCGTTTTCTTGTTTTCCTCGATTTCTGAAGCGGCCGTTATTTACGTCAATCAAAGTGCACGAGGCAGTCAGACCGGTAATTCCTGGGCGAGTGCCTACAAGAATCTCCAGCCGGCTATTGACCGGGCGCGGGCCGGGGATGAAATCTGGGTGGCCCGGGGTACCTACCTTCCCACCAGATTCCTGATTGCCGGGGAAACCGATCCCCGGTCCCGCACTTTTATTCTGAAGGGCGGCGTCGCTGTTTATGGAGGGTTTGCAGGCAATGAGGTCAGTCGTGCGGGCCGGAATGTTGAAAACCACCCCACGGTGCTTTCCGGTGATTTTCGGGGCAACGATCCGGTGACTGCTTCACGGCAGACCAGGACAAAAGCGGACAATGCCTATCATGTCGCTGTGGCTATCGACCAAAACCGGGAGGTGGTGTTAGACGGTCTGACCCTGCGCGGGGGAAACGCAAACAATTTAAAATACAAAACCCGGGGTAGCCTTGGCTCTCTGCCCCGGAATACTTCAATCCATAAATACGGGGGAGGTCTCTTGGTCCTGAACTCAAACTTAAAAATTCGCAATTGTGACATTCATTCCAACACCTGTTCAAGCGGTGCAGGTGGCGCGATCCTGAATGTCAGCCTTGGCAACAGGAAAGTGAAATATAAATTCACGGTTGAGGATTCGATTTTCTCCGAAAATCTAGCCGCGAATGGCGGGGATGGTGGAGCCTTGGCGCTTGGCCAGGATGGTTCGGCCCAATTGAGCACCATTATCAAACGCAGTGCGTTTGTTAAAAATGAGGCAACCTGTGCCACAGGCAGATATTATTTGGACGGGGGTTATGGGGGAGCGGTTGATGCTGGCAACAGCTCGGCAGTCTTCGGGAGCTGTATTTTTCAGGGAAATTTTGCAAATGGAGCGCGTCTTAAAGACAAAGAAGGTAACCCTGGCGGGATTGGAGGAGGTATTTCAGCCCAGGAAGGGGCTTGGGTGCGCATTGTAAATTCCCTTTTGATCGGTAACACCTCAGGCCGAGTGGGGGCAGCCGTTAATGCGGAGAGCGGGGCAAGACTTGAAATTTATTTCAGCACACTTTCCAAAAACATATGCACAGCCAACACGGGTTGGGGCTCAGGTGCCATTGGGGGCTGGTACAACCCGTTCAAGCCTAATTTTGATAAGCCAAACACCTTGAAAGGTTTAGGAAATATTATTTATCTTAATCGGACGCCCAATCAGGGGTTTAAGGATCTCCAAATTCGCTGGGTGGGGGATAATGGTGGCAAGGGAAAAATACAGACTCCTCCCCGTACCCAACTTAATTTTACGGTCATTCCTTCCGGCGTGCTCGATAACAATTCTGGCACCATCTTATCCGGGAATCCGTCCTTTTTGGATTCGCAAGATCCCGAGGGGCCCGATGGCCAATTTTTCAGCTCCGATGACGGCTTTCAACTGTCTCCTGGAGATGTGAGGGCAAAAAACAAAGTGACGGCGGGAGTCCTTCCCGCTGATTTCGCGGATTTGGATGATGACGGAAACTTCACCGAGGCGCTTCCGGTCGATATTTCTGGCGCCCCGATGGGGTCAAGCCCATGGAACGCAGGCTGTTATCAATAGACCCCCCCAAAAAAAACATCTTGATTTTAAAAACTAATTGATTAAGGTAATTAAAAGAAAAAAAATATGAAAAACCACCTCTCTCTCGTTGCTCTGATAGCCCTTGGATCTGCGGCTTCCGCCTTTGCGCAAATCCATTCATCGCATGTGGGCTCTTTTAACATTTACGTCGCAGGCACTAGCGGGAGCCACCGCGGGAATCTCCATTATGGTGCAGTTACCCTTTCCTCCAGGGGGAACGTGCAAGGCACGGTCCGGGATTACGATCGCGGGGGCGCTGTCGAAAGGGTTACCGGGAGCCTGAACCTCGCCACTGGTGCTGGAACCGTGCAGGTTGGCGCGGATAGCATTGGACTGCGTAAGTTTAAAAGCCGTCGCACCATCGTCATGACCGGGGAGTACTTCAAGGGCACTTCCGGTGGCGGCTTGGTCGGCGGGATTCGCTGAACCGCCTGATCAAGGCGGTCTAACCGGCCTTTTCCCGTGGCAGCTCTTTCTCGCGTTTTGGCTCTGTTCTTGTTAGGGTTCCTTTATGCAGTTCCGTCCACCGGGCGAGCTCAAGGATTTGACTGGTTTATGGGGGATCAGAAGCGCGGTACGGGTAAGTTCATTTTCGGCACTATTACCCGTCAAAGCAATGGCAACATCAGTGGAACCGGGATTGCCTACCGACATAACAATCGGCCTTACACTCTTCGGGGAAACGAAAACACCAAGGTTTTCACATTCACCTACGTGGATGACGGTAGGGTTAAAAATACCAGCATACGAATCGCCAACCTTCGGAAACGCACGGTTTCCACTTATCGGGGATCTTTCACCTCAAGTGGTCCTTATCAGTTCGGGGCCATCCAAAAATAACTTCTGATCCTCTCCCCGGCAAACCCTTGGCGCTTTTGAACCCCGCTTCCGAAAGCAAGGCAGCTTCCTGGTACCTTCTGGCCGGGCTTAGCTTCCTCTGCGGAGTAATTCTTACCGTGGTTGTGATCCAGCTCATCCATCCAAGAACTCCACCTCTGCCGATTCCCGCACCACCCGCCACGGAGGAGAACGAAGCCGACCCAATGTTGGTGACCGAGCCAACTGATCCATCCCCGGTCTCAGCTCCTCCCATCATGGAAAACCCCATGGCCTTTGAGCCAGTGGAGGATGATCTTCGTGCAGGACCGATTCCGCTTGAATGGGATGGGCCGCTTTTTGCGGTTTTGGAATTGGAGGATATGGATCGAAGGAATTTCGGGCTGATCCAAATGGCCACGGTCACCGCGAAGGGCGTTCCCCGGGTCCAAGCGGAATGTTTGGCGCACCTCACATTCGGATTGGAGGAAAAAGACCACGCCCAGTTCCTGATGCTGGCCCGGAACCGCAGTCTCCCGCTGGAAAGCCGGCTTCAGTTCCTCAAGGAAACCTTTGAGATCCGGCGGCCGGAATTTTCCGAATGGCTTGCGAAAAATCTGACGGGGGATCCGCAAAAAGAAATCTCCACTGCTGCCTTGGATTTTTTGGCGGAATTAAAGGCGCGGCCAGCGGATACTACCTCTAATTCTGAAGAGGCACTCTAAATATATCCCAAAAGAGATAAGTTTTGTAGTCCTGACCAATGAGAAAAAAAGCCCCTTGCGGACAAGGTTTTTGGAAATAGAATAATCTTATGAAGCTAATTGTTATTGGGCTTGTGGCGTTGCTAGCTGGCAGCAGTGCTGGGATCTGCCAAACCACGAGCTTTGACTGGTTTTCCGGTGACAAAGCGGCTGGCTCTGGAAAATTCAACTACGGAACTTTCACAAGGAATGCCAGAACCGGGCAAATGGAGGGGACCGGGACTTCTTTCCGACATGCCAATAAGACCGGTACGCGGGGTGGCAGAATCCTAATATCCGGAAATGAGAAAACAAAAAGCTTTAGATCCATCACTTATGAAAATAACCAGGCCTACCGGTTTGATTTAACTGTTGATTTCAAGATCCGCACGGTCCGGACTTACCGCGCCACGTTCCAGGCTGATGGTAAGACGATCGAGATGGGCGCTATCCAACGCTAAAATCTTCACAACCCAATCCTTGCTGCCTACAAATGACCGCCCGACTCGTATTTTCTTGCCAACTTAATAAAACCTTCACTAGTGGGACGGCTGACAAAAGAAATTTTGGCACCCGGTGGACCGTCTGGGCGGTCCGTTAAGAAACTCCATCCATGAAAAGAAAAATTCTCCTTGCGGCCTTGCCGTTAATTTTGTCTAGCCAAGGCATCAGCCAGACCTTTTTGTTTAGCCACAACACCGGGCTACGCTGGTCAGATGAAAATAACGACTATCTGCAGGGATTGATCCTGATCACTACCAACCATCTCGGCCTTGCCCTAAACCGGGGAGGAAAGACCGGTCAGAATCAGGCTTTTTATCTTTTCGATTTAAGGAAAAAGAGGGTCGTTCTCAGCGTGACTGACGCCAACCGCGGTTACTATTGGGCCGTACCTTCCAAAAGCGGTTCTTTTGTTCTTCAAAGTACATCCGTCACCCCCAGTCCCACCGTCGAAGATCCTAATCAGGTTACTTACGGAGATGGTCACATGGCGGTGTATCGCTTCAATGCCGGTAGGCAAACTTGGTCACGAACCCTGCAGGAAAGCTATGGGCAACCGATGAATCGCTCCTTTGAGGGATCTTGGCCCCATACGGACGGGTACTATGTAAAAGCCGTCAAATCAGCCGGCCGGGTTCAGCTGCAATTCTTCAAGTTCTAGGTTTGGGACAACCGCGCCAGCACGGCGGAGCCGAGATTAGTCTCCCCGGGACCAGCTAGAAAACTCAGTGCTTGGCTTGCGAGTGGTCTTGGTGAGGGTACCGGAAAAACTGGGAAGGGGAGCGATCAGCTTGATTTCCGATGGACCCGGAGGGTTTGGGCTATAGGACAAGGTGGCGCTGACAGTCATTTGGCGGGCGTTTGGCAAGGTGAAGGATCCGTTGAGGCTCGAGCGGGCTCCCAAGCTCCACGAGACCCCCCCGCGGACGGCGCGTTGGGTGGCCAAAAAAGTGTAACGACTGCCGGCCCGTTGGTAGGTGGCGCTGGTGAGAAATCGTCCTCCGCCGCCAGGGAAGTCCCGGTCGTCCGGGTGGAGGCCGGCTAAGAGATCGTAGCGGGGACCGGAGGTTTCCTGAAGGATGGATCGGATGCGGTCCCGGCGCAGAACCACCAGAAAGTTGCGGGTGTCCCGAAACCAAACCTCCATCGGGAGTTCAAGTTGAAGATTTTTTGCGACCCCGTACGGGTGGGCCCTTCCCCTTTCAAAGTGCTGAAAGGAAAGGTTGGAGAGCTTGATCTTTCCCTCCCAGATGGTGTCGCGGAGCACCTGCGTTTGGGCGCAGAGGGTGCCGGTGAAAAGGGTTCCAAGCAGGATAGAAAGTCCCAAGCCCGAAGCAGGATTCATATTTCTAATAATTAGCATCGTCGAAAACCCCCACACCCACAACGGACGGTTTTTTTGTGGTTCGCGAGAGCGTTGCCGTGGCGGTCGTAGCACCGCCTTTAATGCTATTCGGTCCCCCGGGGTTGGGCCGGACGACCGAGGTGCCCGAGACGGACAAGGTTCTACCATTCAACCTGAAGCTTCCGGTGATCAGGTTCCGATAGCCGCGGTAAATCCAATCCCGGTCGTAGCCGGTACGATCGCGGGTGTCGCGGTTCTCGGCGGTAAAAGTACCCGCAATCCCGCGTAGCGAGTAGCGGCCAGTTTGGATCTCAAACAAATCACTGCCGTAAGGAACTTTGGTCAGGGCGGCCAAGTTTCCCCGGCGGGCGCCGGTGGGAATGATCCACTCCCCAAAGGCGGGTTGCAAAGGGGCCCGCGTGGGATCTGCGCCAAAGTCTTTTTGGCGGAAGACAACCAAAAACTTGGAGGAGTCCCAAAACCACACCTCGATCGGAACGATAAACGAAAGATTTGAAATAGTCTTTGGGTAGGGAAGGGGGCGGCCGTTTTTGTACTGGGTCAAGGACGGGACGGTGACGGTGGCGTTTCCAGCCCAAATGGTATCGGCGAGCTGGGCGCGGGCGGCAGGAATTGGAAGTAAAAAAGAGACCCAAAGAAAAAAATGTATCGTAAAGGGCAACGGTTTGTTCATTGATAAAATTTAAATCAATTGTTAAAGTTTTCAAGATGAATTCTTCTCGATCCCTTGTGGCCCATTTGCTTGAGATCAGTATTGCGGGTGCCATCATTGCAGGGCTGGTTTTTCTTGGACTTTACGCCTTCAACTTTCGAATCACTCCGCCTGATGATAATATCCCAAAAAGGACAAAAAAATATTTTTCACAGGCCGACAAGAGCGGCATTTCTAAGGGAAATGTCGATGATTATCAGCCGCTAATCACCACGGCTGTGCCTTCCCAAGAGGAGCTGTTGCGTCAGCTGATCGGGGCCCAGGGCTCGTCTGCTGAAGAGCAACCCCCGCGCGAGTTGGAGCCATGGGAGAAGCAAATCCAGGCAATCGATGAGCTTGTGATTCCAGCCGAAGAAAAAGTGCGCCGTTTGCTGGATTTCGCCCGAACCCTTTCGCAGGAAGAGCAGGCCTTCGTATATTCTGCTGCCTGCTCCCTAGCGTCCTCCTCCACCTATCAGCAGAGGCTCTACCCTCTGGTTTGGAATCCCCAGACGCCCGGGCTGGTGGCTCGGGCCGTGGCGGCTGGGGTGGTGACGGAGCCGGACGGTTTCAAATTTCCTGCCCTGCTAGCCCTTCAGCGCCATCCTGATGAGGAAACCCGCGCCATGGCCCTAAGTGTGTTGTGGGCTTACTTTCCCGACGAACCGGTAGCCAACTATCCATTGGCTGTGCAACGCTTTTTAGGGGGCTCTTACTAGTGGGAGAGAGATCTGTGTGGGGCAGGGATGAGGAATCAAGTTCGAGGGTGACTAAAGTTGAAGAGTAACCAGAAAATGTTTTGAAAGCATTTAGCGTTTTAGTCTTTAGTGATGGAGGGAAGTTCGAAGCTGGTAGTTTCCTCCATGACTAAAGACTAAACAGCTAAAATCCTCCACCTCGCTTTAGAATTTCAAACTGACCACTGACAACGGTCACGCCCGGGTGGATTCGAACCACCGACCCGCGGATTAGAAATCCGCTGCTCTAGTCCCCTGAGCTACGGGCGCCTGTTTTTAGTGTGTAGCAGAAAATGGCCAAGGGGCGATGGTCGGTT
>Ga0169931_10015265_pt1 | contig 10290 bp, 9 predicted proteins | sample Kivu_15m_20L_FD_129675 | JGI IMG/M metagenome (GOLD analysis project Ga0169931, IMG submission 129675) | Freshwater microbial communities from Lake Kivu, Western Province, Rwanda to study Microbial Dark Matter (Phase II) - Kivu_15m_20L... | ecosystem: Environmental > Aquatic > Freshwater > Lake ... | reverse complement strand
TCTCCTGAAAGGAATACCCGCCGGCCGCCTCGGAACGGGGGCTGACATCGCCGCCGCAGCGCTTTATCTGGCCTCCGAAGAAGCCAGCTACGTGACAGGTCAGACGCTGCACGTTAATGGCGGGATGGCGATGGTCTAGGGCCGGCCCGGAAAGCGGGCTATGGCCAAAGGAATTCCGGCGTGTTACCGCGCCAAAACTAGGTTTTTTCGGGTCCTGCGGGACCGCGGCACGGGAAGGGTTAAAGATGTCCGACGTCATCGAGCGCGTTAAGAAAATCGTGGTCGAACGGCTGGAAGTCGACGCCGAAAAGGTCAATGAAAAGGCCTCCTTCATCGACGACCTCGGCGCCGACTCGCTGGATCTGGTCGAGCTGGTTATGGCGTTCGAGGAAGAGTTCGGAATCGAAATCCCCGACGACGTGCAGGAACAGATCGGAACCGTCGGCGACGCCGTACGGTTCATAAACGAACGCGTCTGAACGGCGCGTCGGGCGCACGGGCGGTCAGGTCATGCGGCGCGTCGTAATCACCGGGATGGGGCTCGTCACTCCTCTGGCCAACGGGCGAGAGGCGACGTGGGCGCGGCTTATCGCGGGCCGCTCAGGTCTGAAAAAGGTCGATCTCTTCGATACCTCGGACCTCGCATGTAAAATTGGCGGGCAGGTCCCCTGGGTAACCGGGCGGGGCGGTGGCGACGCCAGTGATCCGGCCTCGTTCAATCCTGACAATACGATGTCTGCAAAGGAGCAGCGTCGGGTCGACGAGTTTATCCTTTATGCCATAGCCGCAGCCGACGAGGCGATCGCTGACGCGGGATGGACGCCCGAGAGTTACGAAGACCGCATCAGAACAGGTGTCCTTATAGGCTCGGGAATAGGCGGCCTGAAAGCGATCGCCGACACAGCCGTCGAGCTGCATGAAAAGGGTCCGCGGCGTATCTCACCCTTCTTTATCCCCAGCGCTCTGATCAATCTGGCGGCCGGCCAGCTGTCCATCAAGTATGGGTTCAAGGGGCCCAACCATGCTGTCGTGACCGCCTGCGCCACGGGCGCGCACGCGATTGGCGATTCAATGCGTCTCATTCAGTGGGGCGATGCGGATGTCATGATTGCGGGGGGTGCGGAGGCTTCAGTGTGTCGTATCGGATATGCCGGCTTTATTGCGTGCCGCGCCATGTCCACGGGTTTTAATGATACCCCGGAGAGAGCTTCCCGCCCATACGACAGGGATCGCGATGGCTTCGTGATGGGAGAGGGCGCAGGGGTGCTGGTGCTTGAAGAACGGGAGCATGCGATACGTCGCGGAGCCCGCATCTATGCCGAAGTCGTCGGCTACGGGCTGACCGGCGACGCCTATCATATCACGTCCCCGGACGAGACGGGTGATGGTGGGGAGCGGGCCATGCGCACAGCTCTCCAGCGGTCCGGCCTCGATGTATCTGAGATCGACTATGTCAACGCCCATGGAACCTCAACGCCCGCCGGCGATGAAATCGAGGTCAGGGCGGTAGCCCGCGTTCTGGGGAGCGCAGCGGGGCAGACCCACCTGTCGTCGACCAAATCGGCCATCGGACATCTCCTCGGGGCGGCCGGCGCTGTCGAGGTGATTTTCTGTGCTCTTGCCATCCGTGACGGCGTTATCCCGCCGACCCTCAATCTTGATAATCCGTCCTTTGAGAGCCCGATCAATCTCACCGCGCACACGGCCGTAACCAAAAAGGTCAGGGCGGCCCTCTCGAACTCTTTCGGCTTTGGCGGCACAAACGCCGCCCTTGTGATGAAAGCGCCGGACTAGACTCGGGTACTGTGGCAGTCTGAATAAAACAAGGGCGCCGCCACTCAGAAGGGTTCCGCGTGGGCAAACTGCTTATTTCCCTGTTAGGTCTTCTTGTGCTGGCAATGCTGGCTGGCTTGACGGGATGGCTATGGCTGAACGCTCAGTTCACTGCCAGCGGTCCATCGAGTGCGGATGGCCTGCCAAGGCGGGTCGTCGTCGAAAAAGGGGATGGCGTTCAGGCGATCGCCCTCGCTCTCGAAAACGCTGGCGTCATTGCTGACGCCAGTCAGTTCCGTCTCATATTGCGCGCGCGGGAAGTTCTCGGAGACGCGCGGTTTTTGAAGGCCGGCGAGTACCTGATCGATAGCGGCGCGAGCATGCAGAATGTGGTGGATGAGCTGACAGCCGGTGCGTCGGTTCAGTATGTTGTCGTCATTCCCGAGGGCCTCTCGAGCGTCCAGATACTGCAGCTGCTTGGCGAGGAAGAGTGGAACACCACAGAGGGCGCATTCCGTCCGACGGATGCAATGATCGAGGCGCAGAGAGTCGCCTACAACGCCCTGCCGGAGGAGCAGCGCCAGAAGCCCTTCCGTGTTCGCTGGGGGCTGACTTACAGACTGACCGGCGAGGCCCCTGCGGAGGTGCCGGAAGGCTCGCTGCTACCGGGTGACTATGCCGTATCGCGCGGAGACACGATCGCATCCGTTATCGCACGTATGCGGGACGCCCAGGCCGCGCTTCTCAATGAACTCTGGGACATGCGCAGCCCGGACAGTCCGGTGAAAACGCGTGAGGAAGCGGTCATCCTGGCGTCCGTGGTCGAAAAGGAGTCCGGTAATGCGGACGAACAGCCTACCGTCGCAGGCCTCTATCTGAACCGTCTGAAACAGGGAATGCGACTGCAGGCTGACGCCACTATCGTCTATGGCATTACCCGTGGGCGTCCGATCGGACGAGAGATACTGCGATCGGAAATAGAAACAGCCAACGCATGGAATACCTACGCCATGGACGGTCTGCCCCGCACGCCGATCTGCCATCCGGGACGCGGCGCGATCGCCGCCGTGCTGAACCCCGCTCCTACAAAAGCCCTTTTCATGATGGCGGACGGATCAGGGGGCCACAGCTTTGCTGAGACCAATGCCGAGCATGAGAGAAATCGCGAGGCCTACTGGAGGCTCCGCCGCAGCAATGAGGCGGCCGGTGTCGATACGCCTGCGGTCCGTCAGTGATACAGACCGGACAGGACCAGATAATGATCAGGGGGATGACAGGCTTCGGACGCGCGCAGGGGCAGGGCCATTGGGGTGCATGGGTCTGGGAGGCGCGCTCGGTCAACTCGAAATCTCTGGACGTGCGCGCCAGTTTCCCCCCGGGTCTGGACGTCGTCGACTTCGAGGCGCGCCGGCGCATAAAGGAACGTTTCCAGCGCGGCAGTTTTCAGGTCCAGCTGAAGGTTGACTGGGTGCGCGATGGCGGCGCCGTTCAGGTCGACACCCGGGAGCTGGCGCGGCTGGTGCGATTGTCGCGCACGTGGGCCGGGTCAGGCGTGGCTCCGGCGCGTCTGGACGGCCTCCTGGCTAACCCGGCTGTTATCAGGAGTGCAGGGCGAGTGGTCGCCGGGCCCGATGAAAGCGTCGTCAGGGAGCTGCTTGCCGGCCTGGATCATGCGCTGGACATGCTGCTGGCGGCGCGATCAAAGGAAGGTGCAGGCCTTGAGCAGCTCCTGACGGCCATGCTGGCGGAGATGACACAGCTGGTCGCTCAGGCCGGTCTGCAGGCCAACCGTCAGCCCGAGCTTGTCAGGGAGCGTTTCCGTTTGAGGCTGGTCGAGATCGCCAAAGACGTCACCCTTGAACCCGACCGGATCGCACAGGAAGTCCTGGTGCTCGCTACCCGGGCTGATGTCAGGGAGGAACTCGATCGCCTGACGGCGCACCTCTCCTCGGCCGGAGCGATTCTGGTCTCCGGAGAAGCTGTTGGCAGGAAGCTGGACTTTCTCTGTCAGGAGCTTAACCGGGAGACCAATACACTCTGCTCGAAGTCGGCCAGCCTTGAGCTGACCCATATCGGGCTCGCATTGAAGTCGCTGATCGATCAGTTCCGGGAGCAGATCCAGAATGTCGAATGACGGCGCCAACAGGCAACGACCCCGGCGCGGGATAATGTTTGTTGTATCCAGCCCTTCGGGCGCAGGAAAAACGACGTTGTCCCGTCGTCTCATAGCTGAAGTCCCCGGAGTACGTATGTCTGTATCAGCTACGACACGTACGCCGCGTCCGGGCGAAGCTGATGGCGTGGATTATCACTTCTGCTCCGTCAGTCGGTTTCAGAAAATGATCGACGATGACGAATTCCTGGAATGGGCGCGCGTCTTCAGGAACTATTATGGTACTCCCAGGAGCGAAGTCGAGGCGCGGCTATCAGCTGGCGAGGATGTTGTATTTGACGTTGACTGGCAGGGGGCCCGGGCGCTTAAGACCATCCGTCCCGGGGATGTCGTCTCCGTCTTCATACTTCCCCCCTCGCTCGCCCAGCTGAAGATGCGCCTCGAGGGACGCCCTGGAGCCAGCGAGGAGTCAGTGCAGAGCCGCCTTAATGGCGCCGGCCAGGACATACTTCGCTGGGGCGAGTATGACTATGCCATCGTCAACGACACCCTCGACAAGGCATTCGATGACCTGCGCGCCATCCTCTTTGTCGAACGCAACCGCCGGATGCGGGCCTCGCTCGGTATCATGGTGGATCAGTTGCTCAAAGATACGCACGTGGCCACAAAGACCCAGAGCGGCAGCGCCACGGGTGATGGGGTCTGACCGCTAACGTCGTCAGACGTCCCCGGATCGTGCAATGGGCCTCTGATCCGCCCGCGCCGGGGGCCTGCCCGGCGGGTCGTTGCGGAGGAGACGCCGACGGCGGATCCGTCGGCTCTAGGACCGAGAGCGCATAGCCGCTTCCTGAGCGGCTTTTTCATCGTTTGCGCGCTTGATGACGTAGGCGAGGATCGCGTCTGTCTGCTCCTCGCTCAGTGTCGCTTTGAAGCCTGGCATATTGCGCTGGGCCCGGTCGCCCTCACGTACGGCTCCGTTCCATTGCGCGCGCATCGCCAGAATTGCCGAGTAACGCAGGTCAGGCGCGATGGAGCCAGCAGCCGGTACGACTGCAGCGCCATGACACACCGCGCAGTTCTGGCCGAACAGCATTTCTCCTGAGGCGACCGTCTCATTACTAGCTGTAAGAAGCGGCGGGTCTATCTTGATCGTAACCCGGGAGCCGGCGACGACCGTGGGGAGTTCGGAGGGAAGACTGGATGAGCCTCCGATCCGGAAGACCAGGATACGCGAGTTGTTTGCGCTCGAGGGGACGGTGCGGGTCTGCCCGATCGGCAGGCCGCGGGCGCCAACGAGAACGGCGATATGCTGCTCGTCGCCTACGAGATAGGATGAGGGCGCGGCAACGACCTTCGCCTGAGTGGGCGCGGACCACAGTTTCTTTCCGGTTCGCGCGTCATAGGCGACAAACTCGCCGGCATGGTTACCTGAGAAAACCAGATTCCCCGCGGTAGCGAGGACGCCGGTTCCGCCGCGCGGATCTACGTTCGGAACGCGCCAGACCTCTTTTGCAGCGACAGGATCCCATGCCAGCAGGAACGCCTCAGTCTTGGGGGCCGCGCCCGTCGCAATCACGGGTGAGACGCCCTGACCGGGGGTGAAGGAGATGCCCGTGTTCCAGCCCTGAAGATTGACCTGGAAAGTCGAGGGCGAGGCGTATGTGGACGATGATACATGCACCGGAAGATAAACCAGGCCGGTTTCCGGGCTGAATGACATGGGATGCCAGTTGTGCATGCCCAGAGCGGCTGGCGCCACCACTGCCGGAACGCCGGTAATATCAAAGCGCGCCTCAGGCACTTCGACGGGCCGACCTGTCGCCATATCGACATGGGTCGCCCATGTCAGAGGAGCGAACTTCTCGGCGCTCAGCAGTTTGCCCGTGCGGGCGTCCAGCACATAGAAGAAGCCATTTTTAGGGGCCTGCATAACCACCCTGCGTTTGCCCTCAGGGTAGTTGAGGTCCGCAATCATAATAGGCTGTGTAGCCGTATAATCCCAGGTCTCGCCCGGCGTTGTCTGGTAGTGCCATATATATTTGCCTGTGCTGGGGTTCAGCGCGACGATGGACGACAGGAAGAGATTGTCGCCGCCGCCTGGCGATCGGTACTTCTGGTTCCAGGGCGTTCCATTGCCGGTGCCGACAAAAAGAATGTCGAGCTCGGGATCATAGGCCATGCCATCCCACAGCGTGCCGCCTCCGCCCAGTTTCCAGAATTCGCCGTTCCAGGTCTTGCGCGCCTCGGCGAGTTCAGGCTGCTCATCGCCATTGGCCGGATCGCCAGGCACTGAGTACCAGCGCCAGGCCTGCTCGCCGGTTTCAGCATCATAGGCGGTTACGTAACCCCGTACACGGTATTCGGCTCCGCCATTTCCGATGATCACCTTGCCTTTGACAATCCTCGGCACGCCGGTGATGGTGTAAGGAAGGGATGTATCAGTCGTCTGCTTCTCCCAGACGACCTTCCCGGTTTTTGCGTCGAGCGCGATCAGACGACCGTCAAGCACGCCGACATAGATTTTGCCATTCCAGGCCGCTACTCCGCGGTTAACGACGTCACAGCAGGCGTCAGCCCCCTTGGTCCGGTCGATGGCCGGATCGAATGCCCAGAGAAGTGAACCCGTCCGGATGTCATACGCCTTGACCATAGACCACGCGGTACTGAGGTACATCACGCCATCCACGACGACAGGCGTCGATTCCTGCCCGCGCTCGGTGTCGATGTCGGCATACCAGGCAAGGCCGAGTTGGCTGACATTCGTGTCATTAATCTGCGCGAGGCGGCTGAAGCGCTGTTCGCGGTAGTCGCCGCCTGCGACAAGCCAGGAGCCAGGTTCTTTCTCAAAACCGATGATACGCTCACCGCTCAGGGCGGCTGCGCCAAACGCCCCCTGAGCGGCGGCTGGCGCCGGGTCAACGGCCGCTGCAGGACTGTTCCCGCAGGCCGCCAGCCCTGTCAGAAGGGCAGGCATAAGGACAGCCAGCGTCATCATACGCGCGCGCATTCTCTTCCTCCGCTGGCCGTGTCCGGCCATTATCTTCGTGTCTCTTCGTCCTGTCCTGCCGCATCGGCCGCCAAACCGCTTCGGGGGACGCAGGCCAAGACATTAGAAGGGACGAGCCCTGCCAGCAATATGGCTTATGTCCCATCCTGTCGCAGCCGGACGGCTCCGTCTCGGGGTCCAGGTCTCGCCCTGAAAGCCGGCAGGTCTAAAGAGCGATGGCGCGCTCCTGCAGGGCGTCCAGGGCAGCCTCTGGGGTGGCCACATCGGCCATGAGGTCAAGAAAAGAACGCGGCAGGAAACCGCCGTCGATCATATGGTCAATAAGCCCAAAAAACGGCTGCCAGTAACTATTTTCGCTTAGAAAGGCCATGGGCTTGCGGTGGAGAGAGAGTTTCGCCCAGGAGAGCGTCTCGACGGCTTCCTCAAGCGTGCCGATCCCTCCAGGCAGAACAATCAGCCCGTCCGCCTCGTCCAGAAGGGCCTGTTTGCGCTGGTGCATGTTGTCCGTATAGCGGTTTTCGACACCCTCCAGCACGCCTTCGAGCTGACGCAGGAAATGAGGCATGACGCCAATGACCTCTCCGCCCGCATCGCGAGCGGCTGAAGCGACCGCGCCCATAAGGCCCACATTGCCGCCGCCATAAACGGTACGCCATGAGCGCCGCGCAATGGAACGACCGAGGCGGCGCGCCAGGTCGCAATAGGCTGGATCCGCGCCGGGCGCTGATCCGCAGTAGACTGTAACAGAGCGTATTCCGGGCATCTGGAGGCGTCTTTCATTCTGACCGCCCATAGATGGGCCTGTTTGCGCCCGGAGAAAAGCACCGCCTCGCGACGTATATCTGTTCGCCCGACCCGCAGGGGCGTCACACCCGGTGGTGGTCGGTGTGGTGCTCAGGCGCAGACAGCTGCAGGCGACCGGCGCTCCTCATCCCGGAGGCTGGCGTTTCAGCTGCGCGGGACGTATCTGTGGCCGATGTCTCCATCCCCGGGTCAGCCAGGTTCGGATATCGACGGTCTTCAGACCGGGGAGGCCGGCGTACGGCAGTCGCTGGCCCGTATAGGCGCCATCATGCTGCGTCCCGAGCTGGCGCGCTGGCGACCCGTCATGTTTTTGGCGCTGACGCTGACACTGGCGAGCAAGGTTTTCGCAGTTTACGCGCCGGTATTTTTCGGAGATGCGATCAATGCAATGGCCGGTCCCGGAGCGGCTATGGCGGCGGTCATTCTCCTGTTGGTCTGGTGGACAGGCGCGCGAATCCTGTCGGCGAACCTGCCATATCTGCGCGACGCCCTCTTCGCGCCGGTCAGTCAGGAGGCCCAGCGACTTGTCGCCGTTGAGGCGTACGGCCACGCGCAAAACCTTTCTTTGTCGTTTCATCAGACGCGCCGTACGGGCGCGCTTAATCGTGTCATAGACCGAGGCGCGGCAGCGCTCGACTATCTGATACGTTTTCTCGCCTTCAACATCGGACCTACGCTTGTTGAGCTCGCCCTGGCTGCAATCGTCCTTTCACTGCGTTATAGCTGGGTTGCGGCTCTCGTCGCAGTTCTGACTGTCGCCCTCTATGCCATCTTTACCGCCCAGCTGACGGCATGGCGTGTCGAGCAGCGGCGGGAGCTTAACGCGGCCGATACCGAGCTGCGCGCCCTTGCGGTCGATAGTCTGACGAATTTCGAGACGGTCAAAGCGTTTGCTGCGGAGCGCCGTGAAGTCGAAAGATATGACGCCGCCATGCGGCAGTATAACACTCATATGGTCGATGTGACGCGCTCGCTGGCCCTGTTGAATGCAGGGCAGGACATCATCATGGCGCTGGGCCTGAGCGCCGTGGCGGCGATCACGGCTGTTGCGACATTCAATGGACAGGTTCAGGCTGGCGACATGGCTGCTGTCGTGCTGATCATGTCCAATCTCTACCGGCCGCTGTCGATCCTGGGGTTTGCCTTTCGTGAGATCAAGCAGGGCGCCGTCGATCTGGAAAAGCTGTATGGTCTCCTCGGTATGAAACCCGAGGTTCAGGATGCCCCCGATGCTCAGGCGCTTAAGGTGAGAGGTGGCGAGGTCTGCTTTGAGAATGTTGCCTTTACTCATGATGCGCGCGTGGGCGGAATAAAAGGGGTGTCATTCACCGTGCCGGCTGGCTGGAAGCTGGCTGTTGTAGGGCCGTCAGGATCGGGCAAGTCAACGCTGCTGAAGCTCCTCTTCCGCTTCTATGATACAGACGCGGGCCGCGTGCTGATTGACGGGCAGGATATCAGGGGGCTTCAGCAGCAATCTCTGCGCCAGGCCATCGGGCTGGTGCCGCAGGATGTGGTTCTCTTTAACGCCTCAATCAGAGAGAACCTCCTCTATGGACGTCCTGACGCCACTCAGGATGAGCTTGAGGACGCAGCAATGCGCGCGCAGCTTACCGACTTTATTCTTAAACTTCCTCTGGGCTGGGAGACGCGCGTAGGGGAGCGGGGCGTCAAGCTATCGGGTGGGGAGCGTCAGCGTGTTGGCATTGCAAGAGCCATTCTCAAGAACCCCGCGATCCTTGTTCTGGACGAGGCGACATCAGCGCTTGATTCCGCAACCGAGCAGGAGGTCCAGGCGGCGCTCGACGAGGCGGCCCGCGGCCGTACCACGCTGATTGTGGCGCACAGGTTGTCGACAGTTGCCGGCGCAGACGAAATCCTCGTTCTCAGCGAGGGCAGGATTGTTGAATCCGGGCCTCACAGGGATCTGCTGGACCGCGGCGGGCTTTATGCGGACCTTTGGAACCGGCAGTCGCGGTTGCGGGATGGTGAGGCCCTTTCAACCGCGGTGGTCAGTTAGAGTCCACCCACTTTGTTCCGGTAGGAGCCACGCCGGATTCCTGATAAATGGCCTCTCCTGAGACGCCAATGGCAAAGTGCGTAACATTGGCGGGAACAACAAAGTAGCTGCCAGCTGGATAGCGCTTTGTCAGGGCCTTATCTGCCGTTTCGCCAAAGCCATAATGGAGCACTCCGGACAGAACCGTGATGTGGCGCTCGTCAGGATGCCGGTGCGGCGGCATGAGGCCACCGGGAGCAATTCTGACACGTATCGTATACAGACCGGCGTCCGCAGCTCCCATGATGAAACCAGCCACAACCTCACGGGCGTTCCCGATTGGCGTCAGGTTCGCGCCATTGCGCCAGTGATCCGGGCTCTGGTGTCCGGCTGTGGCGCTGCACCCGGCTAGGAAAAGCGCCATTGTCAAGAACCAAGACCGGGACATGTAACTCCTCCAGCTGAAGCCTGACGCTAGACCAAGTTGCGACTTTCATGAAGCGTAACCTGCGTGTCGGATGTAATTCGTGCATTCCTGAGGGCCAAAACAGCTGATCAGCTCTCCTATTGTTTTCCATAGGGCTTCGACGGTTCGAC
>Ga0169931_10015262_pt1 | contig 10291 bp, 3 predicted proteins | sample Kivu_15m_20L_FD_129675 | JGI IMG/M metagenome (GOLD analysis project Ga0169931, IMG submission 129675) | Freshwater microbial communities from Lake Kivu, Western Province, Rwanda to study Microbial Dark Matter (Phase II) - Kivu_15m_20L... | ecosystem: Environmental > Aquatic > Freshwater > Lake ... | reverse complement strand
TTTTTTGTGGATTTCTTTACCAAAAATAAAAAATTGATGATTTTGTATTATTTGGTTAAATATCTATTGATATTTGATGCGTCAAATTAGAAAGTATTTATTATGCTTGTCCATAAACTTTTTTACTAAACATAACTCCTTAATCAAGATTACTTGAATGTGTTGAATCCTCTTGCTTTTTTAAAAAATTATATATAATTTCTATAGTTTTATTTAAAATGACTAAGGTTGATTTACAAGTATTTAATGCTTCTTAATGTTGATTAAGTTGTGATAAAATGGCACAATGCTGAAATTTCAGCGTGACTAAATATTTACTTATCTTAAGATATTGTTCTTTATTTTATTAATTTATAGTTTTTACAAGTTATTATGCTGCTCTCTAACATAATTTATTACATTTTTGTATTTTCCATGCACCTTGATAAGACGCTGCTAAACTGATATAAATTGATGCTTTAGTTAATGGATTAATATCTAGTAAAATATTTTTACCTATCTAATTTAAAATCATATATACATCAAGCATATCAATACATTTTAAATAATATTAGATAGCTGTTTAAAATTAATGCATTTGTAATCTTTATGATGCTGTCTTTTTTATTTATTAAAACATTTTACGGAATTATTCTAGATTAGTAATGAGAATACATGGTGATTTCATTAAAGTTATGACGTTAAAATCTTTTTGCTTTTATATTTTTTATTATTCTTACTACATTTACCTTATAATCTTATATTATAGATTATAAATGATAGCCAATTAACAAATTAAATAAATTTAATTTAAAAAGTAGAAAAAATTATTTATATAAAATTATAATTAAGAATCATATCAGACTTAGATAAAATATTGTAGAAAACGTAAGTAAAATAAGACTTATTATAGTCCAAAATAACGATTTGAAATATTATTTCCTATATAGATGAAAAGAATCGTAAAAATATTGATCGTATATAATAACCGTTAACTATCCATCTATAGTTTTTTCTTAAGAATTTTCTTTAATCTTAATCGATAATGATTTAATCAATTACTCATTAAAAGTAAATCCTTATATTTCTTTTTAAGTATATAAATACTATTTTGATCGAGTTGAATCGAAGTATGATGTTTACCTAATTGTTAACATACATCAGGTAAAAAATAAAAATATTTAAAAGGATCATTAACCCTAGAGATATTTCTTTTATGTTTTTTGTTTTATCTTTTTAAAAAGTATAAATATGCAAAAAGAAGACTTAAACAAAATATGTTTAAGAATGGGATGAATAGTATTATTGACATATATATTATTAACCATTTATTATTATTTAAGATATAACTTATCTTTTGTATAAATTTATTACCTACCATAATTTACATCCTTGGGCCATTTTAGACATTACGATTATAACAATTTATAACTTAATTATAACGTTAGATAAAAGCAGAATATTCTTCTTTATTTTAAGATTGAATTGAAAGAGTAGTAGTATTTATTAATGGTCTTTAAAGATTTTAAGAATTCATTCGTATGAATGATGATATTTATAGATAAATTATAATTGACATAATGTAATATAGTTTTATTATCATATCATAAATATATCAGATCATTTAAGCTATTGACATGTATGGGTTTTAGATGAGTTGCTTCCATTTGTTTGAGAATCTTGCGACGGTAGCGCCGTCTAAGACACGATGATCACATCCAAAGCTCACATTTATAACTTTTCGTTAAGATAATTAACCATTTCTATATCTTGGAAGTGACTGTAATTTACCTATAGCAACAATACAAACCTGTGGGGCTAAGATCAAAGGACAAGCATTAGTTCCACCTATAGTTCCTATATTCGATAAACATATAGTTCCTCCTTGTAATTATTTACCTGTCAATTTACCATCTTTTGATAAATCTCTTAATCTTTCAAGCTAACTTTGAATATCACCAAGGTTCAATTAATTTACATTTCTTATATTAGGAACAACAAGACCATTAGCTGAATCAATCGCAATACTGATATTATGATTTGGATATATATGATATTAATAAGGATTTTGATCAGGTCTATACAATGAATTCATAATAGGATAATGTTTGAGAGCTAATGAAAAGGTTTTGACTAACATACCCATTACTGTTACTTTTTTATTACTTTATTTTAAAGATTTTCTCATCTTTTATACCTATGATATATCGAATTATTAATGAAGATAGAGATGAGGTATGTTATTAGCTTATGTCATTGATTTTTGCATACCTTGCTGAAATCTATTCATTGAAACTTGATTAAAAGATTAAGATGATGGTTTACTTGATGTTCTTGGAGGCGATTCTTTAGGTTTGCTTGCTTATGTACTTGGGGCTTTAGTTTTTTAAGAAGTTGAAGCTGATGATTTACTTAATAGTTTTTGAACATCTTGCTACAATATTCTACCATTTTATCCAGTTCCTTTAATGGTATTGATATCTAAATTATTTTGCTTGATTAAGCCTCGAACATATGGGGTCGCTAATATCGATTCAGAAACAGTTTTACTTTATTTTACTACTTATTAATTTTTAATCTTTTATTATTATTTTTTAGTTTACTTTTTTTATGTTGTTGTTTATTATGCCCCATCTTTTACGTCAATTTATAAGAATATTTCACCAACCTGACATACCTATTCTTCTTTATACATAATTTTTTTAACAACACCAGCAACAGGTGCAGTAATCTCTGCAAATTGTTTATCCGACTACACATCAACAATTTTATCAAATTCTACTATACTATCACCTTCTTTAACATATATTTTTTTAATCGTACCCTCTTTTATCTTTTATCCAAGATCAGGCAAATTAAATTTAAATATACCAAAACCATATCTCAAACTACTAATTCTATTGATATGATAAAGTTGTTTTAAGATATTTCTATGAATCATATTTATTAAACAATTATATATTGTCTTTATAATATTGATTAAAAATATAAATAATAGTGCATAAAATAATCAAAATTTAGATTTTTTAACAGATAATGATGGTAAGATTAATTTATTATCTTTTTTATGATTATTTGAATTTGATCTTATCATATGCATTTTTTATTAAGTAAAACCTAGTTTATTTTTTTATAGACCAGCTATTTTTATAAGGTTTAATGTTGTTTTTGTCTAACCTATACTTACTTTTTTAGATTTAGATTATCTTAAAGTAATGTGATCCCTACTCTCCCTTCCATCTTTAAAATCTTTATCCTTCCCTATTATTTTCTATGTCTTGATATGTCTCTTGATCTCAGGTTGAACAGCCTCTATATTCAACTCTTTCTTCAATAGTTATTTATTATTATCCATCCTATAATGTACCAAATCGATATCTTTATCAATCTCTTTAATATCCTGTAATGACTTAATAGCCAATGTAGATAATTAATAATCTTTATCTTAAGTCAATTTAAATATAACTTATTTTATGGATGAACGTTCTTGTTGTTGTGTAGGATCTATAAATGAACTATATAAAGAGATATGTACTATGCTTTTGTTATCTATTTTATAAATTATTGTTTCAAAAGAATATTCTTTTATGATAAGATATTTTTATAAACGTATGTAGCTATATATTTATTGAATTAAAAAGATGCATTCTTTTTTATATAGGCATAAAGTTTTATATAATTTCGACGATGAGTCCAGCATCTTGATGAGATATATCTTTCTTTTATCTTTTGGTAAATTTACATATTCTTTTTATCAGCTAGCATCATCTATAATATAACCTAATTGACCAACTAGATCATGTAATATGGACTATTACTATAGAGTTTAAGTACAATTTGGGTTATTTTTTAATATGGACCTTGATGAAATTTTATATTTTTTGTATATTTTAAACAAAGCTATAAGTTTTTCCATTTCGATTGTTATAATTAGTTGTTAAATAATAAGATAAAAATACTAATGTCTTCTTCGTTATAAGTTTATAACATTTATAATAGACTATTGAATAGTATTGGCGTTAAATTTAGATGAAATTAATGATATCTTATCCCTTTTAATATAATTCTTTTAAAAAATTATTTAGATTCTATTTAAGATATATAATGATACAATTTAATTAATTGCGATAAAATAATTACTTTTTATATGTCTAATGATTTCAATTATATCTATTTCAAGAGAATTATTTGTGATATATGTGATGATAATGAATGAAAACTATCTATAATTATTGATATATTATCTTATGGTCGATTTTTAAGAAGACGATTAATAAAAGATATTAATTTTGTTTGATAATAAGTATCTTTTTTTATTTATTTTTAGAAATTTTTAATGATTTTTATTATATTACTTAATAATATTGGCATCATATCTTTTTATTATGATTAAAAAGCATGAAAAATTACATCAGAATTCTGTGCATAATAAATATTAGTCAAGATAGAAAATGCTTTTTATTTAATACTATAATTTTTATCAATAGAAAAATACTCCAGTACACATTTCCATATTTCAGAATTATTAGGATCACGCATCAACATCTTTTCTATAATTGAACATATAATTAATCTAGTTGATGGATTAAGATCATTATTAAAGAATAATATTTTTGTGTGGGCCTGACTATAGATATCTTAAGATAACTAGCTTAGTTATTAGATATATTACTTGTAAAGTTGCGTTTATTATTTAAAAAGCAGTTTTTCGACGTTAGGGTAATGTATTCATAGAAAATGAACCATTTATATATTATTTTATATCATTTATTTTATGTTATTTAGAGTTAGTTACATCATTATTATTTGGAATTTATAAAAAGGTTTTTAATGCACTTATCCAATCTAACAAAAGTTAGCTACCTTGATATTTAACCGATGTTAAAGTTCTTAAAATAAGTCTAAAAGCTATATCATATATCTTTTTATTAATAATTTTAGTATTTTTTTAACATGCTTTCAAATAACTATTTATCCCTTAGCCTAAAATTATTATAAATGGATCGTAATCATTAAAATTTTTCTATTTAAAAGTCATTTTACTTATAACAAAGAAAATATTTTTTATGCATTTTAACTATTATCGATATAATATGGCAAGTTTTAAAATACAGACCATTTTTGTATTTTTTATCCTTGAGTTAGAATATTGATTATTTTTTATATTTTTGATAATTTTTAAGGTACACATAATGCATTTATTTATGTTTCTGTCTAAAAATATTTATGAAAAATACCAGAATATGCTTTGAATAATCATATTTATCTCCTGTAATAAGATTTATCCCTTATAAATATTTTTAATCATCTTTAACGCCTGAAAATTTTTAACTATAATTCTTTTTCATTTTACTTATATATTCAAATAATAATCAGGTTAAATAAAAATTATGATCTTACAACTGAAAAAAAGATTAAATCATTTATATAAAAAACTATGATAATATATAAATGATAAGTTAAGTGATAAAAAGTATTATTTATGAAGTTTCAATCAAGAAAAAGATTATTTATTAAATAGATATGTATGAAATATCACAGAAAGTAAGGAAGCGTATTTTAATAATGAATCTTATGATTATCTGTTTAATTTGATGGACCAAATTGCAAAAAATTATGTTCATTACCTTTCTAAATCTTCATTACAGAGGCCTAGTTACCACATCTATAACAATAATTTGGAGCTGACCATAATGTTACAAAAGATTTGTTCTAAAAATTATAGATATGCCCTTCTTATACAAGTTGATGTGCCCTTACAATCGTTTTTAAATTATTCATTTATAAAAATTAATTTACTACTTGTTTACTAAATATGTATCCAGCACCTCTATTGTTTATAGACCATCCTTATTTATCTGTTAATTATGGATCTGACCATACTAAATCACACATTAGACCACTTTAGGGAATATCTCTTATTCTATCTACTTAGTTTATGCCATCAGCATACGGTAAAGAAGGTGACAATCCACCATGAACACAAAATACATCAGAATCTATAATAGCAGCTAACGGCAAATATGTAAAAACTTATATTATTTTATTCCAAACTGAATGATTTCCATATTTTTTCATAACTTAATCATAAAATCCATAAGTTCTTGTCAATGTTGAAGTCTAATGATTTCCTCTCAACAATACTATATTTGATTTCAATTTGCATTTCAAGACTAGGAGATAACATATAGTTTATATAGAGTGATAACCTCGATCGACATAATCTCCTAGAAATACGTAATTACTTTATTGAGGGACTGTCTTATGATTTATTTACTGATTTCTTTAAGCATTTTTAGAAAATCATAGTATTGCCCATGAACATCACCTATCAAATATTGAGGAGATGACAATTAAATTAAATTAGGCTCTTGAACTAAGATTTAAATAGCTTAATCAGCCAATTAATTAACTTAATTTTACGTCAATAATTATCCTTTCTATAATTTTTCTTGATATCGATCTATATTCATTCTATTTAAAAATTTATATATTTAATTTAAAATCATATTATTATATAAGTTTCATAATTATGTCCCTTGCATCTATTGGATATCAATAAGTCTAAGAAATAGTTAAAAGTTGGACTAAAAAATATCAATATCATATCTCATTAAATTAATCCAAACAAAATTAAGTCAAGTATATCACAATTTATCTAGATTTAAAGTAGAATTTAGTTTACCACAACCATAAAAACCAGTTCCACCAACAACCATAAACGTCTATTTCCATTGTACAAAACAAGAACAATTAAAAATTACATTTAGATTTTAAAAAGATTCATTAATACATTATCCTAATAAAACTATTCGTCATCAAGAAATATAAGTATCTATAAAATTATTAAGAAATGGATAGATGATTCATTAGCTAAGAAATTATTAGTTAGATAAACTGTATTTTATTTAGGAACTTCTTATTAAAGTACAAGAGTTAAAAATTAAAGACAAGATAATATCTTAAGATAAATACCAAAACCTGAAGTTGTTGAATATGTCTATATACATCCAGATTTATTAAGTGATCAAAAGAAATTTATAGAAGTTATGGAAAAATCTCAAGATCATCAAAAAATCATAGATTCTTAACTTAAAAAATATTTTAGATAAGTTGATAAAGATAATATTGGAGTAATCACACAGCAATAATTTTTGACATTAAGCAAAAATATCGGTATAAAACTTAATGCCTAATAATAAAAATAACTATTAAAAAGAGTCGACCCACAATAATCTGGCATGATCTAATACTCAAACTACAAAAATGTTATCTATTAGTTCATCTAAGGCATAATCTCCAAAAAATAAGCATAATACAGACTCGATACAGTCCGATAATAATAAATCTTCAGCAGTATACTAATGATGATAAATGATTAATCTCAAGATATCTAAGATCAAATAATATCAAAATTAAAAATAAAAGATTAAGATTAAACAGGCTTAGCTAATATCTCATAAGTAAAGAATGTCTTTGATGAAATTAATAAAAAATTTAAAGAAGATAATAAATTAGAACCTATTACCGTTGTTGAATTAGCATAAATAACTAAGATATTAACTGATAATTATGGATATAAATAAATTCCATATAATAAAATACATAAACATATCATACAATTCAAGATTAAAGAATTATCTGAGGGAAGAATCAATTCTAAGATGAATAATTTGTAAGTTTATCTAAAAGAAATCTTTTCTAAGTTTGATACTAAAAAGATTGGTAAAATAAAATTATAAAACTTTGAAGAAGCTATTACGAAATCATAAAAAATACATTTGACTAAGGCACAAATATATTTATTAAAGAGTTTGATCTATGTTGATATGAAAAATTAGATAAATTATGTTGAAAATTCTAAATTTTTAGCAGAGATCATAAAGAAATTTTATCTTAATAGCTCAAAAAAAAAAGTTGAATGATATATCATACTTATATTTATTATTTATTAATATATATTTAGATTAATAAAGAAAAAATGTTATTTTATATATAATTAAACGATCATGATCAATCAATATACCCTAGCAATTCTATTGCATCTTTCAATAAATCATCATCAAATTATTAATTAAGATGCAGAAGAAAATGCATAGCAATTTATTTAGGATCCATAATTTTTTTTACTTTAACAACAAATTAACTTACCTAGCCATTTTCATATTATCCTTAAACTAAAGTTGAATAATCGAAAGATGGAAGGAAATATTTGTATTTATATGAACAATTCCATTATTATTGTGCTAAAATTGTTTAGGTTTCGTTATGGATATAGTAAACTGGTGATGTTAAAGCTATACCATCGTTGTATGAAAATGTTCTAAACATTGATATATGACCAAAGTTCATATAATCTATCAAAAAGTCATTAAAATCTTTATCGAAATTGAACTTTGCCTCTCTGACTATTTTAGTAGTTGTATTTATCACGAAATTATTATTGATGATGCCTTGTTGTGAGATAGCTTTTGCTTAAGATTTATTAGATATACATACTGCTAAAAATTATCCTCTTTTCATTTCCCAAGCATTACAAACCGCACATTCCACCTTCCCCATATTATACTCTACCCCAATAGTATTTTTAATAACATAATGATTATAAATCCCCTTAGGATCATCTCTCAAATCAAAAGTCTTAAATTAAAAATCATTATCATGCCTATTCTTAAACCATATAATCATTGAATGATTATTCCCTTTTCTTATTAAATATTAATATGTCCATTAATCTTATTTTGATTCATAAACAGCTACAGGTTTACTATTGCCTTAAAAAGGATATCCATAATAACTTAATTTAAATCTATTATCATTATATCTACCATATTCTTTAACACATAAAAGCCTTGATTACGGAAATGTTTATAATTATGATTGATCTGATTATTATAATAAAAAATGATGATTAATATATTCTATCTTTTTTTATTTTATATTAAATTTTGATATACGATTTTTTCGTGTTTAGATAACAAATACTTATTGTTCATTTAACATACCAAATGAATCTACACTATTCTAAAATTTATATTAATATATAATAGTACCTTCTTTATCACAATGTACAAGGACATCTTTTCCACGACCAATCATACCTAAAAATACAAAAGTATTTTAATATGATGTTGATAGATAGAGGATCTTATCGTAAGTTTTCTTTAGTTTTACTTTATCTGTGCTGACTAAAAGCATATATCTTTAATTATATTAAAATATTAAGATGATTAATAGTTTATTAATTAAAATCAAATATTAATAGTATATTTTCAAAGGTAGATATTTATATACAGATCAATTTTATATGCAATAATTTTTTAATAAAATGGTTTGATCAAAAATTTTGTGACTTGATACATAAATCTTGATTTTATTTGATGAGATTGAAGTCAAATAGATTGATACATGCAGACATGAATATCTTTTTACTGTTTTTAAACAATAATATGATACATTCATATCAAAATAACTTCATAAAATCATTACTATGAATACTTGATCATAATCCTTTATTATTTATGAGATATACATTCAAATTGCACTATTAAATTCATTAATGGGTTTATTTTATTCCAAAGATAATATTTTTGTTAATATTTATATATTATTTTTAATATTAATTTGATTATTTATGTTTATCAATATAAAATCATCAATTTTATTTTTAAATTAAAATGAAATTATAATAAAAATATGTAGATTATTAATCAAACTTTTTTATTTTTCTATACTATAAAGTAAAAATAATAAAAAATATAAACATTATAATTAATAAATATTTGGATTAATAGATTTTTATTGATTTTTTAAAATTTCAACTTTTTTTAATGCATTTTAAATTCATATAACATTCAAAATATCATTATTATTCATCCTCAAAACAATTAACTTTTCAATTATATTCTAATTATTTCAAGTTATGTATTTGTAATGACTTAAAATATCCAGTAGTTAGATTATTTATTTTATCAACTATTTTTAAGATTATGAATAATAATTCATGCACTATTAAGTATATAGATTGCTTACTTGAATCATAGATTTTTTTCATAGCTTCAATGACTTATTTTGATCATTTATAGTTTTTAATGCTGATTTGTTCAATTTTTTTAATAATATTTTTATCTAAAACTATTGAAATAAAAAGGTAGGATGACAAAAGAAAGGAAAGTATGGAGTGAACATGAGGATAAAATACTAAAATACCTCAAATAAGAAAAAGGTTAAGCTAAATGGAGCACAATCGCCAAAAAGATGTAAGAAGAATTTCAAATATTTGGAAGAACTGGAAAACAATGCAGATAAAGGT